>Ga0214919_10008373_pt1 | contig 13645 bp, 10 predicted proteins | sample LL1503_MetaG_FD_177994 | JGI IMG/M metagenome (GOLD analysis project Ga0214919, IMG submission 177994) | Freshwater microbial communities from Lake Lanier, Atlanta, Georgia, United States - LL-1503 | ecosystem: Environmental > Aquatic > Freshwater > Lake | place: USA: Georgia | collected...
GTGATGATTCGGCGTTGATTTATAGGAACTAAGGCAAAAGACCTACTCAGGTTGTTATCAACGGACATGACATCTTTAACTAACTGGTTATAACCATCTTCCATGCTTACCTGCGGGTATAAAGATTGGAGTTTTTCGCGTAATTTTTCGACGATTTTTAGCACCAGGATTGGATCCGTCCAGACGTGTGGGTCTGGCGCGCTTTGTTTACCTATTACCTGGAAGGTGGGCCCAGCTTCTAGGGTTAACCAGAGGGTGGCATCCTCCCGATGGTTTGCTTTAATCCAGTCAGCCAGCCAGGGCTCAAGCTCTGGGCTTAAACCAACGATTAGCTCAGCTTTTGCCAGGTCTCGGGCGTCATTAGCGTTGATTTGATAGCCGTGGAGCTCGCTTCGCTCCGGCACCAAGCTCCGGTGTCTATATCCAGATGGAAGGATAATGGAGACCCAGTCATCCGGAATGGTGAAGCTGGAAATCACCCCCCCCGCTTTGCTCGGAGAATCATCCCCCCAGCCGGGTTGAGGACTTAAGAAAATTAAGACTAAAAGGGTAAGTCGAAGCACCGGAGAAAGGGTGTAGCAAAACGGCTAACAATTGCAAGTTATTTGCAGTTACTGACTGTAACTTTAGTTCCTTCTTTTGCATTTGCCAGAGGAGCATTGTCGACTAACAAAGAACTCCCCATGCCCCACTTTCGAGTTGTTTTCGCTATTATTTTAGCGGTGCTCACCACAGCCGTTGGTGCCTTTGGGCAGACTGCCAAGGGCGATGAGGCTGCTGCGGTCAAAGGAGCCGGATCAAAGGCACCGGTCTCTGTAAAAGATGTCAAATTCGCCCAAACTAAGCTGGGCGGGCAAGTCTATCCCTGGAATCGGATGCAGGTCGAATTGCAGGCAAACTTTAACCCCGCTAGCGCTGACCCCAAGGCTGTCGTAAATAAGCGCTATGTGGATAAAATAAAAGTAACCGTGACGCAGATTTATAAGAATGCCTCTAAAGATGCCAAAGATTGGAACTATTATCGGGCCAGCGCGACGGTTTTGACCATGGAGGTACAACAACCACGCACGGTCGTCTTTTACCTTCCCGGAGATATCGTCAAGCGCGACGTCCTGCATAAGGAACCCGACTATTATTTCGTCCAACTCGAGGTCGGGGGTAACGAAATCCCCTTGTTTGATGCCGCCGGGAAAATCACCGCTGATCATGCCCGGGCTGTGCATAAGGACATATCTAAAAAGGCGGATTTTGATAATGCCAAAGACGCCGCCGACCGCGGAGTCGGAGTTTCGGCCGGAATTTTACGCCCGCAGTACCTCGTTCTTTACGCGGATACCGTCATTGTGCCTGCTTCGCCGGAGTTTATCCGCGAGGATGTGCCTACCCGCTAATCAACCCATAATCCACTGACTTTTGTATGAGCCAGAAGAAGGCTATTATTGTAAATCTCGCCGCGTCGCACGTCTCGGTTTCACTTTTTGGGGTCCAATCTAAGGGTTTGGTGCTCGAGAAATTTTACGTTGAAGAAATCGCCCCCGGCCTGACCAATGATGATGAGTGGCTGAACACAGCGATTGGCGCTTTGGGCAACCTTGTCACCTCTTACGGAATATCGGGACAAGTCACCGTCATCGCTCCGAGCTTCCTGCTGCTCCAGAAATCCTTGAAGGTGCCTCAGGTTGAGCGCCAACGTCAGGCCCAGATTGTCGCCTTTGAAGCCCAGAATGCCATTCCTTACCCATTAAATGAGGTGATTTGGGACAGCCAGGTGATGGCCTCCGACGGGGTTGAGGCAGAGGTCCTGCTTTTTGCGCTGCGCACCGAGATGGCGAGCAAGATTGCTAACCTCGTTTCCGCCACCGGCCTGCGACCATTGGCCGTCCAAGCCGCACCGTTGCTCGACAGCCAAGCCTTCTTACTGGCCGGCGGCTCAGCTACAGAAGAAGTGCTGATCATCAATATCGGCGCGCGCTCGACCACCCTGAGTTTCATCGGCCCAAGCGGATCCAATATCCAGACGGCCAATATCGGCGGCAATCTCCTGACCCAAGGAGTTTCAGATAATACCGGACAGCCGTTCATGAACGCCGAAGCCATTAAGGTTGGCTATTATTCAGGCGTCATTCATTTGCCGGAGTCGGACCCGCAGGTCGCCATCCTTCAGGCGAATGCCCAAAGCTTCATCCGTCGTTTAACGCAGGACATCAATCGTCGGTTGATCAATGTCCGTCGCGGAACCGCGGGTCGTCAGCCCACCCGCATCTTGTTAACCGGACGCGGCTCGCTCGTCCCGGGCCTTTCGGAGCAGCTCTGCGAAACGTTGCGGATGCCCGTTGAGCCTTTCGATCCATCTTCAGTTTTAGCCCTCGGTGCAGAAGTCGATCCGGAGTCCATGCAGCGCGCGCGTCACCAAATTTCGGAAGTCATCGGCGAGGCCGCCCGATTGGTGCTTACGCATACGACGGGGGTTAATCTAATCCCGCGCGACATAGCGGCCCAGCTTGCCTTTGATGGTCGTAAGCCAGGTTTATTGGTCGCTGCGCTTCTGATGGCCTTGATACCTTGGCCGATTTGGTGGGCTTTCGATCAGGCTGCGGATACTAACCGCGAACTCTCCGCCAAATTGGTAAAACGCAAAATAGAATTGAGCGGGCATCAGGCTGCGATCGAAGAAACCCGAAAAAAGGCTACGGAAGTTTTTGCGATCAACAAAAAATTAGAAGACGTGGTGCTTAGTCGGCCTAATTGGCCTGCCTTCCTGTCCGACCTCCAGTCTCGCGTCTCCAGCTGTAAGAATACGTGGATCGAAGAACTTGAGGTGAAGCGCATCTTGCCACCGGCTGTCGCGCCCGTCGAACCCCCTCCGCTTGGGGCCGTCGTGGTTCCGCCCGTCGAAGTAACCAAAATCGTCCTTACGGCCCGTTTCCTTTTGCCTGAAATCGCGCCCGGCTCGAATTTCTCGAAGAGGCCTTATTCCGCCCGCGAGCAAGAATTACTCGCGATCCTGCGTAAGTCTCCTTTCGTCGCGGAAATCCCCGACGCCGACATCAAGCAGAATTTCAATCCGGCTAACTCTCCTAAGATCACCTTAACTTTGGTCATCCGTAAGGACACGGCTCTCTAAGATGGATAATTTCAAGAAAAACAAACTCTTTTACGTCGGACTCTCCCTTGTTGGGGTGGTCTTCCTCGCCGGAATATACTTCTCCGTTGTTTCCGTGCTCGACCAGCGCAAGACGACCTTGGCCTTGGAAAAGGTCAAGAAAGAGACCGCGGCGCTTTTGGCCGGACACGTCTTTGCGCATGATGATCGGGCGATTTCCCTGACGGATGATAACGTCAAGAATGCGGCCAAGGACTTGGCGGAATTGAACGAACAATTGACGGCCTTGCGTATCAGCATCGCGAGTAATCCGGAGCTGATCATCCGCGGCAAACAATCCACTAACTCCAATGAGTTAAACGCGACGCTGAAGCAGTCGGTTGACGAATGGAAGAAGCTGGCGGTCGACCACGACGTAAAGATTTTACCGAACGATCAGTGCGACTTCGGGTTCCGACGCTATATCCGTAATCCTGGCACCTCGCCCAAGCGGGAATTCCAGCGGGTAGACCAGCAGCGGATGATCATCGATTTCCTTTATCGCCAGTTAGTCGAATCTCGTCCCGTCGGGGCTCCCTTGCTCTTGCTCTCGGTTGACCGTGAGCCGGTAGAAACCTTCGTCTTGATTCCCGAAGGCAAACCGGGTGCCGGTACTTATGGTCCCGAGAATGAAAGCAGCCGTAATGAGAACGACGAATTTTCCCCGACCCGCACCTTTGACCGCATGGGCTTGGTCGAGACCCTGTCCTTCCGGTTGCGCTTTGCGGGAACGACTCCCACGCTGCGTACTTTTGTTAATAAGGTAAGAAATTCCGGCCGGGCCTTCGCCATTACCTCTGTGGAGGTGAGACTTCCCGCCCCAGAAATCACCAAGGCCATCGGCATCATCGCGGCGCCTGGAGCCCCCGCTGCTCCGGCCGTGATTAGTCTACCGAATTTCTTCGGCGCCGAAGATACGGCGGCCAGCGCGAGCAAAGCCCGCACTTCCGGCTCCACGCCCAAGGATGTACGTACGCTCGTCTTCAAAGAAACGCCCTCTGAATTCATCGTTCAAATCGACTACCTTAGCATCCCTGAGGAAAAGCCGGCAGCCCCCGAAGGCGAAGCCAAGAAATAAGCCTACCATCCATGAACACTCCGCGTAAGGATCTCATTTTTATTATCTCGGCGGGCGTCCTCCTGGCCTTGGCCTTGGCGGTTGCTTGCCTCCTTGATGGAGTCACTCCCGAATTTAACCCAAAGTGGATCAAGCCAATCGTCCTGGATGAACCTGCCTCGCAAGCCGAAATCCCTCAGCTTTTAGCGCTCCCTAAGGGCATCGAATATCCGGCTACGCCGCGGGCATCATTGGTCGACAATATTAAGGATTGGTTAAGCCCGGAGGAAAATGAGGACAATTGGGATTATGATTTGTTTACGACGATCGATGTGGTCTGGGATCCGGCTACGAAAGATTATGTTCCGAGCCGCCGTAAGATCGAGCCTTTGCCTCCGTTCGGAATTGCCTTGGTAAATGCCGAACATCCGAAATACCCTTATGTCCTTAGGTCAACGATGGCCGGACGAACGGGGAAGGAAGAGGATCGCGAGTTTTCCATCGAAAATATTGTCACTAAGCAATACTTCGACCGCTGTAAGATTAAGAAGCCACTCGATGCGGCGGTGCCAATCACGCCACTATCTTATAAATCGGTAAAGGAAAAGGACGCGGAGGGCTTCACGACGACCCGAAATGTTCTACGCCTTGATGATAAACAACTTGGGCAGGTGGTTGAAATCGACGACATTAAGCCGTTAGAATTTCCGAATAAAACCGACCTGTATCTGGCTTCAACTTCCGATCCGGCCGATACTTGGGTGCTGCATGCCGTTGGGGATAAGTTCACCTATAAAGGGGCGCTCTACGTGGTCAAAGGCATTGACTTGGATGGCAAGTCGGTGACCGTTGATAAGACCTTTACCCCGAACCCCAAGAAGGGGAAAAAGACATTTACGGAGGCTCTGACCGTCGCGGCCCCTTTGCCGGTAGCCAAACCCAATTCCACTGAAAAAACCCCGCTCAAAAAATAAACCCCTTTCCCAAGCCAAGAATTGTATGAAGAAAAATACCCGCACCCCATTTACTTGGGCCGTCATTATCGCCATCGTCATCGCTGGCTCGTTGGTCGCCCAGGATGCAGATCCTGTGCAGAAGAAAACCCAGCTCTTGGTCGAAGCCCTGAAGGCTCGAGAAGAGGGCAGCTTGGCGCTTGCCCAAGAGAAGTATGAGCAAATCCTGCAAATTGATGCCAAGGATGTCGGGGCCCAAGAAGGTCGCGACGCGGTTAAGGCTGCGATTGATGCTGCCGCCCTGGAGAAGAAAAAGGCTGAAGACGCCGCTGCTGCTCCAGCTCCCGTTACGGCTCCAGCGGCCCCCGCTGCTCCGGTTGAGCCTGCGAAACCAGAAAGCGCGCTGGATACGGTAGCTGGTGACCACAAAAAACTCTTTGCAGAAGTCGATGCTGCGGTTGTTTACGCCAATCAGTTAGCCCACGACGGTAATTTCGCCGATGCTTTGTCGAAATTAGACGGAGCCTTTTCCGCTTTGCCCAATACGAGCGCTGCTCAACCTTATCGCGATAAGGTCTCCTTGGCCAAGCAGGACGTGATCATGCGCCGCGAGGCCGTCAATCCCAGCGACGAACTTACCCGTTTGCGCCAGATTACGAAAACGACATTTTCAAACTGCGATGACGCCATCTCCAAGGCCCAATCGCTGATCCGCAAGGGCGGAGCAGCGAACCTTGATGAGGCGATCAGTGAACTCGAGCGCGCGGAGAAAGCCTTGCCCGAGAATATTTCCTCAACGTCTTATAAGGCACGCATTAAGGAAGCCAAAGCAGGCGCCTTGGCTCGCCGTGCGCTCGTCGCCATAGAGGCCCGCGACATGAGCCGGGCGGATGAAAAAATCCGGGAGTACGAAAAGCTCATGGGTCCAGATGACGCCAGTGCCCGCCGGCTCCGTGCTGAATTCAGCGCGAAGAAGATGAACCCCACTTACCGCAATGTCGACGAGGTCTCCCCTGGTTTGCGCGCAAAGGACGACAAGGTGGACGAGCTTCTGGTCAAAGGTCGGGCCCGTTACCTTTACGGAGATTACCAAGGCGCCCTCGAGGCCTACCGTGAAGTTCTGCAGTACCAGCCCAATAATTCCGAGTCCAAGGCTTATCAGGTCCGGATCCGGGAAATCCTTTCGGAGAATTCGGGCCAATGGAATCGCGGCGTGACCAAGGGCAAGTTGCTCGAGCTGCTCGACGAAACCTGGAAGCTTCCAGAAGTATTTAACCGCGAAAGCATCAAGGAAGGCAGCGTCTCCACCACCGACCCTGTCATCGAGAAACTCCGTTCGATCACCTTGCCTGAGTTGACCATTCGCGAAATGACCTTGGATCGGGCAATTCAACAGCTAAACAATGCTGGTCAGACTTACGACAAGGACCAAAAAGGCGTGAACATGGTCGTGATGGATCCGGAACGTAAGAATCCTCTGATTCCTAACACTAGCTTGCGCAACCTGACGCTTGAGAAGGCTCTCGAAATCATCACCAAGCAGGCTAACTTCACGTTCACGATCAGCCAAGGCATCGTTGAAATCCGTCCTGACTCTGGATCCAACGATTTGGAGACTGAATTCTTCAGTCTTAATAGTGGCGCTGAAATGAAAATGACCGGCATGTCCGCTGGTGGTGCCGCTGCGGGTGCAGCACCGGCTGCCGGTGCTAGTCCGTTCGGTGGCGCTGCGGGTGCGGGTGCGAGCGCAGGTGGAGACGGAAGCCCGCGCAACGAAGCCCTGAAGAGCTTCCTCGTTCGTTCGGGTGTCCAATTCGAAGGCGTGACTGGAGCTCAGCTTAATTACGATGGGACGAATCTTATCGTAACGCAGAACCGGAAGAATCTCGATCGCGTCCGTAATATTCTACGTCGCTACTCGGATATCAAGCAGGTCCACATCGAGGCTAAATTCATCGAAGTGGCTCAGAATACACTCAATGAATTGTCGACCAACTTCCGGCTGTCGACTTTGACGCCTAATATCAGCACGACTACGGGCCTGCCTGACGGCACGTTCACCAATACCGTCCGCGCCCAGACGAATCTCCGTTCGTTGAATTCGACCTTTGGCTCGACGTCGTCGGCCCGCCAAGGAAGCATTTTTGATAACGGATCATTAAGCGGCACCGCGGCTTCGACTCCTATCGCGAATTCGGCGCCAATTGTACCTGGTGCAGTCAATACGGGCGGTACAGAGCCTAACTTTGGCGGATTTAGCGGGCTCAATGGCGCTACTGGAACCTACAATGGCGACATCGGCAGACTGGGAAGTTTTGACCTGGCGGTCTTCCTGCGGGCGGTCGAACAACAAAGCGGCACGGACTTGATGTCTTCTCCTAGCTTGACGGTTCTCGACGGAAAGACGGCCGTGATCAAGGTAGCCCAATTACTGCGTTATCCCCAATCTTATGGCGACACTCAGTCACAAGTTGCTTCGGGAACGGCGGCAACCGCTACCTCTGCGGCAATTTCGGGTAGCGTCGCTATCACCGCAGGTACGCCTCAGGACTTCACCGTCATGGAAGTCGGTGTCTCTCTCGAAGTTACCCCAACGGTTGGCCAAGATGATTCCATTGCCCTTAACCTTAAGCCCAAAGTGACCGAGTTCGAAGGTTTCGTCGAATACGGCGGCACTTCGATTGCAATCGCCTCGGGTATGACTGTCTCGGTGCCTTCAGGCTTCTTCCAGCCCATCTTCTCCACCCGTGAAGTTACGACCGATGTCACCGTCTTTGACGGCGCTACGGTTGTGATCGGTGGTCTGACCCGCGAAGAAGTAAAGACGGTGAACGACAAGGTTCCGGTCTTAGGCGACATTCCTCTTATCGGTGCCGCCTTCCGTTCTAGCGGAAAAACTACGACCAAGCGCAACCTGATGATTTTCATCACGGCTAATCTGGTTTCCCCAGGGGGTGCCACGCTCCGTAGCTCCCACCCTGGTATGCGCGCCGGTACGACCTTCTCGAACCCGACGCTCACTTCCCCTGGTGGCGCGGTTTATCGTGAGCCAATCGAGGCAGTCGCTCCGACCACCTCTTCAGCTCCCTCTCAGCCTGCCGCCGAGCCTGCAAAATAAGCCTTAGCTTATTTGAGTAGAGTAACAGGCCCGCCATTGGCGGGCCTGCTTTTTTCTCGATGGATGGGCTGTGGGGCATGAGAATAATCGCATGCGCTGGCTGCTCGTTGACGGATTCAACTTAGTTTTTCGAAGTCACTTTGCCATGGAGCGCTCCAATCTGCGTAGGCAGTCAGATCAGTTTCCTACCGGGGCTTTGCACGGATGGATTAAGACCTTGATGGAATTACGGGAAACCGAGAAACCAGACCGCTGTGTTGTATTTTTTGACTTGGGGGGTTCGGACCGCCACTTGGCGGTCTTGCCGGAATATAAGGCTCAACGCGACGAGACTCCGAATGAGATCGTCCAGCAGCTGCCTGAAATCAAAAAACTGACCTCCCTGCTCGGCTTTCAAGTGGTGGAGCAACGCGGGGTAGAGGCGGATGATCTGATCGCTACGGCGGTCAAGATACTCTCAGATTCCGGGAAGGAATGTATTATCGTCAGCGCGGATAAGGATTTCGGACAATGCGTGGGCGAAAAAGTCTTACAGTTGGCACCACCGCCGACGGCTAATCCGGCTTTGGGCTGGAGGCGGTTAGATGCCGCCGGAGTCACGGAGAAGTTTGGTGTTCCGCCGAAGCGGATCGCCGACTATCTCGCCTTGGTCGGTGATGCCTCGGATAATATTCCAGGACTGCGCGGGGTGGGCCCTAAGACAGCGGTCAAATGGCTGATGGAATACGGCAGCCTGGAAGGAGTCTTGGCTGCGGCCGGAACGATTCAACCGGAGCGTTTCCGTGAGCAGATCGTCGCCGAAGCAGATCGGATGCGGAGCAATCTTGGATTAGTCACCTTTCGGACGGATTACGCTTTTGAGCCTGGGGAATCTCCGCGGGAAGACATCGCCGGGGTCGAAGAGTTTTTGGTAGCCATGGAGATGTTTTCGACCCTTAAGCGCTATCAAGCCAAGCACGGTCGTAGCGTCCAAGAATCACAGAGTGTGGAGCCCAAGGTGCCGGAGCCGACCGAGCCGCAGCAAGGCGAGCTCTTCTAGTGGCAATAAAAAGGCCCGCCATGATGGCGGGCCTTTTGCTGGAAGTAAGCGTACGGCTTAGTTCTTCTTTTCAGTCAGACGCTTTTCGACCTTAGGGGCGTCGAGCGTCGCAGCAGCGGCCTGTTGCTGCTGGCTATTGGCGAAGAGGTTCTGGACTTGGTTCACTTCTTCCTGGTTGAGAAGGAAGACGAACTTGGCTTCGAGTACTTCGATTTCGTAATTATGGGTGAGCGAATAGCCGACGCTTTCGGCCATCTCCTTGTTGCCCTTGTCGAGCAATTCGGTGGCTTGGTCGAGCTGGGTCTGGATGCTCTTCTTCTGTTCGTCGGTGGTGGCGCGCTTCAGCAGCTCGGTAAGCTGGAGGAAGGCGTCGCGACGAGCCTGAAGGACTTTGACGAACTGTTCGAATTGAACAACGAATTCCAGTCCGCGGATCTCAGCGGTCTGGAGAAGACGACGGTCGCCACGGATGACGATCTGCTCTTCTTTGAAATCTTTCGAGGCCCGGGCTTTGACGGCTTCTTCTTCGGAAATGACCGCCATCAAGCGGAGAGCGGTATTGACCAAGGCGGTCTGACGATTGGCGAGGGCAGGGATACTGAAACTCCAGACCTTGGCGAAGAGGGCGTCCTTTTCGTTGAAGTCTTTGACTTCGGATTCGCCGACTTTGGTCAGGGCATCGCGTTCGACCGTGGTGAGGGCCGACTGGATGCGCTGTTGAAGTTGTTGGATGCGAGCGAACTGTTGGCCAAGGGTGCCGACTTCCTGTTGGAAGCGAGCGAGTGAGCCTTGGTTAGAGATCGTGAGGACGACTCGGGCCAAGTTTTGGCCGAGAGGGAGGAGCTCGATAACAGGACCTTTGGGGGCTTCGGTCGGAGCTGTGGTTTGGGCTGCGGTGGTCATAGGGGTGTGAGTTTAGGGTTGGGGTAAGATTATTTTTTCTCTGGGGTAGCGACGGGCTTCTCGTCCTTCTTCGCTTCATCCTTTTTAGAGTCTACCTGGGCTTGAAGGCTCTTTTTCTCATCGTCGCTGAGGAGGGTGTATAGCTTGGCTTCGGCTGTCTGGATGGTGAGCTCGTTAGGAAGATCGTATGTCCGGGCCTTTTTGAATTCCTCAAGGGCTTTATTCACTTCGCTTTGGGCGCTCTTCAGGGCTTCTTCGACCTTCTTTTTGTCTTCTTCCTTCGTGAGGCGAGGTTGCAGGTCTACCAACTGCTGGAGGGCCTTACGGCTTTCGAGTACGCGTTGAACCAGAAGCTTGAAGCTTTCGACCTCAACGGCGCCGGTGACAGTGTCTTTCAGGAGGAACTTCTTATTATCTCCACCGTTGATCACGGAATCGGCTTTGAAGTCTTTGCCGGCGGCTAATTTGATATAGTCGTCGTTGGAGAGGGCGGTGAGGATCAGAAGCTTGGTCGGAATGACGGTATACTGGCGGCTTAAGTCGAAGCCGTAGGCCTTGGCCATGGCGGTATTGTCGGCCTGAAGGCGGGCTAATTTACCTTCCAGCTCGCGGCTACGTGCTTCGCGCTCCGGGGTGGTGAGGGCTAATTCTGAGAGCTGCTTGACCTGAGTTGCGTCAGCTTTTTCCTGCGAGATAACCTTAACGTTCTGTTCGAAATTGGCGAACTCCTCGGCGGAGCCGATGTTCTTCACGAGGACAAAGCGCTTTCCATCGACGTCGAGGACTTCGACTTGCACATCTTTGGGTGCGGCAACGGGTGCAGCGGCGGGTGCAGGTGCCGCTGCCGGCTTGGCTTCGTCGGCGGCGTAAGCACCGAGAGCGATAACTGAAAAGAGAAGGGCAAGTGTCTTCATGGGGTACGAAAGGATTGGAGGATTGAACATAGCCCTTTCGTCCCTTTGGACTACAAAAAAATGCTCTTAACCCTTGTTTTATGGTTTTTTTAGGGATCGGTCGACGATGCCGGGCAAATCGATAGAATCTGCCTGTTTTTGGAGGTCTTCGTCAGCAAGTATCGCCCGAACCTTAGGGTGGTCGATAAATCCGCTTAAGTCATTGTTATTCAACAGTTCACGAACTTTTTTATCTTCCCATGCTTGGTAAACCGTGGGGTGAGCGGCAAGGGCGCGCATTTCCGGCATAGCCATTAATCGTTTACGTGCCTCGGGGTCGGCCATGAGTTGTCTTACTTGGCTAATCAGTTTGCGCTGCTTGGTTGGGATGGGAGACCAAGTTTTCAATTTAGCCGTCAGGGTCGTAGCCGCTAATTCGTTTCGGGTTTGAATGACCCAATTCCTTTGGGCCTGGCCCGGACTATCTATTAAGTCATAAATCGAGGCGATTGAGGCTAAGATTACGACCAGGATGGCAAAGTAAAGGGCACCCGTCCAGCAGCCTACTAAGGAGCCAGATATTGGGCTCTCGGCCTCATCCTGCCCCTCTGGGCGCTTCCCCAGCCACCAAGCTAGGGTGTAGCAAACAAGCCCCGTCAGGCACGTTAGCACGACCATCCCGGTAACTGCGCGGAGCAGCCACGGGTATGAGGTGCCATGAAGGCAGGCATGCCCACAGTCTGGCCCAAAGCTCCAGCCGACAAGCAATCCGACCGTAAGCGAGAACGGCCCGGCAAGTTGGCGCAGGGGGCCGCGCTTGTAGCCACGCCATGCCCCCCGGACCATGAGCAATAAAAGCAGGAGGCCGGCAATCCAGAGAGTCGTCGAGGCGTCAGGGAGGGAGGGCATAGCGTCGGTTTATCCTAAAATCTTACGGATGGAGGACTCTCTCGCCTCGATACTTTCGACGAGTTTGAATTGCACGAGGGCGCGGCGAAGGTTGTGCCCAGGGTAGCGAACTTTGAAATAAGTGTCGCCGGCCAGATGGTCGGCTAAGAATCTTATGCCGAGTTCCAAAGGGATCAGGTGGATGCAGTTAAAGAGGTGCCGATGGTCGTTTTGGCTGAGAAAGTCTTTTGCGTGCGATTGGTAGCCACGATAGATCGTCGTAAAAAGTTCGAGGTCAAAGATGACCGAACTTAGGCTTGTGGCGTCTTCTCCAGCGGGATTACAAGCCGATCGGGTCGCGTCTCCGATGTCATAATGGACCAAGCCGGGCTGCACGGTATCGAGGTCGACGATGCACGTGCCGCGGCCGGTGGCTTCGTCGATCATCACGTTCCCGACCTTGGGGTCGCCGTGGGTCGTGCGCAGTTTTAATTCACCGCGCTGCAACGCATCTTCCAATACCGAGCAGCGTGTGCGACGTTCTTCGACGAAAAGTAGAGCCCGCTTGGCTTCCGGGGAGGCCTGTAGTAGGTCGCGAGCGAGCGAAGTGGTTTTGTTGGCGTCAAGTTTAGCAAGGTACCCCGGGGTGACGTGAAAGCCTGGGAGCGCGTAGCGAAGCAGCGTGGGCGGCAGGTCGCTGACCATACGGTGAAAATGTCCGAGAACGTAGCCTACTTCGTGCGCGTGTTCGGGATGCTTCACGCTTTCGAAGGCCTGTGCGCTCGCGATTTGAGAAATTGCCCGCCAAAGGTCGCCCTCGGCATCGGTCACCCAATCTTCGCCGTCCTTGGTCTGGATGATTTTGGGAAGCTGCCAGATGCGATCGGATTGATCGATCTCGGCTTCGAGCTTGGTGTGACAGTGATCGGTCAGCACCCGCATGTTCTGCATGATGGCTTCTGGTTCGGGGAAAACGGATTTCCGGATACGCTGGACGACGAAGCGTTGCTCGGAAAACGTCGTCCGAAAAATTGCCAAATAGGTGTCGTTGACGTTCCCGGAACCGTAGGGTTCGACGCTTACAAGCCGCCCGGGGACGTCAAATTGGCGAGCAATAAGGGCGGCACGCATGGGGATTGGGCTCAATTTGTGGTTCTTTTCGGGGGAGGCGAGGGCATTCCCATCATGCCAAGGCTTGATTTTCTTTTTCGCCGCCTCATGTTCCACCTTCCCCTGTGCCGCCACCTTAGCTCAGTTGGTAGAGCGTCTCATTCGTAATGAGAAAGTCGCCGGTTCAAGTCCGGCAGGTGGCTCCAGCACGGGGGGTTCGATTTTCTTCAGCCTATTTGCCACTCCGGGCTTTTCTCTCATCCTCTTCCTTATGAGTCGCGCCGACCAGCCACCCCGTAGCCGGGATTTATCCCGCCGCTACGACCGTGCTTTCAGGGCCGACGAGGCTTATCGGGCGAGTTTGCCAGATATGCAAAATAAGGATGCCAGCCAGATTCAAGGAGCCAATGTGCCAATCCAGCACGTAGGCATCTCGGGTTTCCGGCTTCCGATGCAAGTCGTCACGCGCGACGGCAAGCCTATCACGCTCGAATGTACCGTGACGGGCTCGGTCTCTTTGGCCGCCGATCGTAAGGGCATCA
>Ga0214919_10008374_pt1 | contig 13645 bp, 9 predicted proteins | sample LL1503_MetaG_FD_177994 | JGI IMG/M metagenome (GOLD analysis project Ga0214919, IMG submission 177994) | Freshwater microbial communities from Lake Lanier, Atlanta, Georgia, United States - LL-1503 | ecosystem: Environmental > Aquatic > Freshwater > Lake | place: USA: Georgia | collected 2015-03-15
TCTTCATTGCTCTTTTTAGTTTTGCGCAAATAATCTTGGCTATAGTTTCCTGAAAACTAGCGCATATATCTTTAATATCCTGATCATTTAATTTACCGAGCTTTTCTATTTCACGTCTCACTGCTGATTTAAGGCCGGAGAGAGAAAAATTATAATCATCACTATTATATAAAGGAGCTGGAAAATTAAACCTCTTTTTATCACCCTTTCTCGCCAATTTCTCAACGATCGGTCCACCTGGATAGCTAAGACCCATCATTTTGGCTACCTTATCGAAAGATTCACCAATTGCATCATCGAGTGTTTGTCCTAATATTTTATATTTGCCAACTCCTTCAACCATAACCATCATCGTATGGCCCCCAGAGGCAAGCAGCATCAAATAAGGAAATTCAAGATCAGAAGTCAATCTAGCTGTAAGTGCATGCGCTTCTAGGTGATTAATGGCAATAAATGGTTTTTTAGTAATCATGCTCAAAGTTTTAGCAGCAACGCAGCCCACCACAACCCCTCCGATCAATCCAGGACCGCTAGTTGCCGCAATTGCATCAATATCACTAAGCTCAAGCTGCGCATCTTGTAGGGTTTTCTCAATAATGATATCTATTTTTTGTAAATGGCCTCTAGCTGAGAGCTCAGGGACCACTCCTCCATAAGGCAAATGATCAACCTGAGAATAGATCACATGAGCAAGAATCTCTTTACTATCAGTAACTATCGCTGCAGCACTTTCATCACAGCTGGTTTCAATCCCAAGAATTCTCATAATTTTAAAATAGTTTTTGGGTATGATATACTAAAATAGTAAATTCTTCAACAGCTCACAGAGCATCCCGCTCCTGTGTCAATTGCTCAATCTTCTCTTTAACTTCTGTTTCTAATTTAGCTTTTTTATGTTCAGTTTTATATTTCTCGCTAAGCTTGTCTAAAGCACGATAAATATATTCTTTGATTCCCATTTTTAACATAACATGTTATTTTCTATGTTTGTTAAAAGATGATCATAATTACTAATGGTAAATAAATTATTAACATCCAATATTGAGGCAATTTTCTCAATTTTAGCTGAGATACTACCTGACCCCAAAACCGAGCTTGTGTACACCAATAACTACACACTCCTAGTAGCTATTGTCCTTTCTGCTCAGTCCACCGATGTTGGAGTGAATAAAGCAACTAAAGATCTTTTTGCTCAGACCTCTACGCCTGAAGAAATGCTCAAGCTCGGTGAATCTGCTCTAAAGCAATATATCAAAACCATCGGGCTATATAATACTAAAGCCAAGAATATCATTAAGCTTTCTGAAATTTTGGTGCAAAAATTTGGTTCAAAAATCCCAGAAAATCTTGAAGATTTGATGTCCCTGCCAGGAGTGGGGCGCAAAACTGCAAATGTTTTTTTAAATTGCGCCTGTAATTTACCGACGATCGCAGTTGATACTCACGTAGCGAGATTAAGTTTTAGGCTTGGCTTAACCGCGCATAAAGACCCCTACAAAATAGAGCAAGATTTGCTCAAGGTGATTCCAGAAAAATACCTTAAAGATGCTCACCATTTATTGATTTTACATGGTCGCTATACTTGTGTGGCCCGCAAACCAAAATGCTCCACCTGCCCGCTAGAGGCATATTGTCCTAAAAATGGTGTAAGAATTCTGGAAAGCCAACAAACTTACTGAACCGAATGGTCATCTTTCCCTCATCATGAGAAAGCCGCTTGAAAGAGGGGCTTTCAAGGCTGACGTAATGATCCATACTTAAAATGGGTCGCTTGCGTTGGCTACGCCAACTCTGGATGACGGAGTTGTGACTGTGGAGTACCGCCTATCTTTGATGGTATTGTGATAGACGAAGTTTTATCTCAAAAGTAGCAGGAGCTTTAGCTGGCGAGGGGCGCACGTGTACATATAGTACATGCGTACCCGAGCTAGTTAAAACGACGAACCAATTTTTGAAAGAAAACGAGTATAAAGAAAGCCCTGGAATCACTTCCAAGGCTTTTGAAGGGTTCGGGGCTTTATAACATTCAGCTTACTTCTTTTTGAGAAGTAAGATCTGATTTGCTATTTACTTTCCAGCTCAGGTTTTACAACTACTGCCTCATTGAGGTTGCTAGAAAGAGTTTTTACTAGCGAGCTAATTGCATCTTTGTGCTGGGAATTTTTAATTTTCATGAAATTTCTAGAAATTTCAATACACATTCTTTGATTTTGAGAAAAATCAATTTCTTCTCTTTCTGGCTGATTATCATTACTGCTGATAATCCCAATTTCTTCATAAAAATAAGCAACAGGCTTATTTAAATGCCGAGCAATCACTGCAAGTCTACCAGCCGAAACCCTATTGGTCCCTTTCTCATATTTTTGTAGTTGCTGGTGAGTAACTGCAATCAAATCACCTAGCTGTTGACGAGAAAGACCAGAAGCTAATCTCAATTCTTGTATTTTAGCCCCTATTTGTTTATCAATCCAATCTATTTCAGCTACTTTTCTTGCCATTTCTATCTCTAAATACCTTACAGTTAAACAAAAGGGCCTTGGTTAAACAAAAGGTTGCAACGCTTAAGTCCCTTCGAAGTTAGCAAATGTTAACCGAATTTAACAAACTATGCAAGAATAAAATAATTTTTTTTATCAAATAGATTGGCAATAATCCGTAAAGGCATAGTAAAATGCATATTCTTTGACACGATCATACCTACCAATAGCCCCTTTATGACCTTGCTCAAGCTCAGTTCTAAATAAAAGCAGATTATCATCAGTCTTAAATGAGCGCAATTTAGCTACCCACTTAGCCGGCTCCCAGTAAGTGACCCTGGGATCGTTAATTCCAGCTGTAACCAATATATTAGGGTAAGCTTGCCTTTTTACATTATCATAAGGTGAATAAGATCTTATATAATCAAAATATTCCTTATCTTGTCCAGGATTGCCCCATTCCTTAAACTCCCCTGGCGTGAGGGGTAGGTTTTCATCAAGCATAGTGTGGAGTACATCAACAAATGGGACTAAAGCCAAAGCTGATTTATAAAGCTCAGGTCGCTCATTGATTACCACTCCTACCAGCATTCCCCCGGCACTTCCACCTATTATCGAAAGCTGCTGTGGGGAGGTATATTTTTTCTCAATTAAATATTCAGATACATCAATAAAATCATTAAAAGTCCTTTTTTTATTGAGAAACTTAGCTTGCTCATACCAATTAAAACCTAAATCATCCCCTCCTCTAATATGCGCAATTGCATAATAGTAGCCTCGATCCACTAGGGAAAAAACATTGGGGTTGAAGGAAGTGCTTATTCCTATACCGTAAGAACCATAACCATAAAGCAGCATTTTTTGAGGACTATTAGCTGGCTGCATATTTTTTCTGTAAATAATTGATATTGGTATCATCACTCCATTTTCTCTTGATGGAGCGAGAATTCGATCATATTCGTATAAATCAGGATCATAGCCAGGGATATTTTTCACTTTTTTGCATAGCAAGTTTTTACCAGCAATCTCAAATTCAAACACTGAAAGCGGAGTAATCATCGAATTATATTCAATTCTCACAAAGTCAGCCTCATATTCGGTAAATACAGCTTCCACTTCATAGCTTTTTTCATTAAATGGAATTTTATAATAAAGCTGGTCGTGCTGATAAATATAAATATCTTCGATTCCGTCCTTCTTGGCCGTAACTATCATATAGCCCTTTATCATGTAGAAATCAGTAATATAACCGATAGAACTCTCAGCAATCACTTCTTGCCAGTTTATCTTTGCAACATGATCAACCGGAAATTTGACCAGTCTAAAATTATGCTCAACATCATTTAGCTTCAAATAGAAGAAACCATCCTGATGGTCAATTGCCACTAAATGATCATTTTTGCGATCATATATTTTCTCAAGCTTTGCGCTAAGATTATCAAGCGGCAAGTAATAGCATTCGCTACTAGTTGAACTAGATGAGTAAAGTAGTAGATATTTATCATCAGAAGTTTGATCAAGACTTAAGCGAAACATCTCATCTTTCTCATAATAAATGAGAATATCTTCATGTTGCTTTGTACCAAGTTTGTGATAATAAAGCCTATTTAATCGCCATTTATCATCTAATTTTAAGTAGAAAAACCCAGTGGATTTTGCATTCCACATCACATCACCACCGCTAGTATCTTCAATTATATCATCAATGATTTCGCCAGTTAAAGTGTCCTGAACTTGAATCACATATCTTTCTTTTCCTACCATATCAAATGAAAAAGCCATCAGCTTTTGACATTTACTTATTTCTAAATCCCCAAGTGAAAAAGACTTACTTTCACCAGCGAGTCTATTGGGATCAACAAGCAGCTGCACTTCATCATCCCTGCCTAGTGCTTTTCTAAAATAAATTGGATGATTTAGCCCCGCTTTAACCTGAGTAAAATATTCATATTTTTTGATTTTAACTGGCCAACTAATATCATCCTCAACTATACGAGATTTCATTTCTGTAAAAAATTGCTCTTCTAATAATTTAAATTTATCATGAAAAACTTCACTATATTTATTCTCTTCTTGCAAATAATCCATAACTTCTGGAGACACATTCGGGTAATTATCATCTCTGAGCCAAAAATAATCATCAACCAAAACTTCTTGATGAACGGTAGTTTTATGTTCAATTTTTTTAGCGACGGGTGGCTTTGTCATATACACATCCTATGATTTTTCTGATTTTGATTTTCACTCTTCCCTCTAACATTAATAAAGCTGGAGTAAAGAATAAAGTCAATAAAGTTGCAAAAGCAAGCCCCCCACAAATAGTGGTTGAGAGCTGAGCCCACCATTTATTCGATGGTGGATCAATATTTAATTCCAGCGCTAGAAAATCAATATCAAACCCGATTACCATCGGCAGTAGCCCAAGCACGGCCGTAATTGCGGTCAACAAAATAGGTCTAATCCTATCTCTACCTGTTTTAATAATAGCCTCGTGTATATTCATACCTTGCTTTAAATAATCCTTATAGCAATCAATGAAGATAATATTATTATTAACCACAACTCCAGCTAAAGCGATAATACCAAGTCCACACATCACCACTCCAAAAGGCCTCGCAGTAATTAGCAGCCCCAGCATAACTCCTGTGGTGGAAAGAAAAACTGCCGTCATAATTACGATCGTTTCATAAAAACTATTAAACTGGATCAGCATCACCAAAAACATCGAGAGCAAAGCCAACATAAAGGCATTGCTCAGAAATTGGCCTGTTTCTTCCATATCCTCAGTTTCGCCAGCACACTTTATATTAATTCTTGGGTCAAGATTCAGCTCTCTGATTTGTTTACTTAAAAGCACCACTTCATTATTTAAAACAGCCCCAGGTAAAATATTTGCATTAATGGTAATTGCCCTTTGTCCATTAATCCTCATCAAGGATTTAACTTTATAAATAGGAATAAATTCGACAAAATTACTAATAGATACTGCCCCATTATTACCAACTATTCTTAAATTTTTGATTTGCTCAAAACTCCTATAATCAATCGGGAATTTGACAAGCACATCAACTTCACGGTTTAAATTGCTTGGTCGATAGCTAGTAACTTTCATCCCAGCAACACTCATTTGCAAAAAGCTGCCGATTGCTTGCGCATTAACCCCATAACGAGCAGCTTTTTCCTTATCAATCTTAATTTCCCACTCAAATTGCTTTTCATCATTATCGCTTTGTATATCAATTAGGTTTTTTGAATCCTTCATAATCGCTTTAATTTTTTTATAGGCCCCTTCAAGCAAATCAGGTTCGCTAGAAGATATATTCAGCATAATTGGGCTCGCACCTGGTGGCCCATCTTTTTGTTCGATCACCGTGACTTCAACACCATAAATATCCGATAATTTTTCCCTGATATCAGACACAATCTTTCCCGCTTGTCTTCGTGACTTCCAATGAGAAAGCTGCAATGATATTTCTGCAATTTTTAAAGACTGTCCAGCATTCTCTGTAAAATAATTTGAGTAAATAATTTTCACTTCCTTCGAGAAATTTTGCTTAATCTTATCCTCAACCTCAGTCACAACTTCTTCAATTTGCTGCAAAGATAAAGGGTCTTTTGATTTTAATGATACATTTAAAATCTTTGGCTCAGCATTAGGAAAAAATTCAAAACCAGCACCAAAAATTCCAAATATAAAAATCACCACAATCAATGATGCAAAAATAGAAATTGCAAACCGACCGGGCTTATTAAGTACTTTGTGCAAATGAGCTTCATATTTATCAACTATTTTCTGCTCAAATTGATTAAAAGTAGGTTGTTTTTCCGCTAATAATTTCCTTGGAATAGTTGTGCCCAGCGCAGGAACAAAACTATAAGCCACAATCAATGATCCGGTAACTGTCGCAAGCAAAGTTAGCGGCAAGAAATACATAAATTTCCCAATGATTCCCGGCCAAACAAAAAGCGGGAAATAAACGATTAGAGTAGTGAGAGTCGAGCTAAATACCGGCCACCACATTTTACTGGCAGCTTCTTTATAGGCAGTAATTGCATCTTTTCCTTCACTCATACGACTATCGGCAAATTCACATACCACAATTGACGCATCAACTAGCATACCAACTGAAAGGATAAGACTAAAGATCACCACCACATTCATGGTATAGCCAAGTAAATCTATAGTGAGCACTCCAAATAAAAAGGAGGTTGGTATAGCAAAAGCTACCAGCAAAGCGGATCTCAGACCGATGGTTAAGTAAATCGGGATGATCGATAAAATTACAGTTAAAATCAAAGCATTTTCAAGGCCAGAAATTGATTCTTTTATTTCATCAGAATTATCATTTGAATATATATGAGCTATATTAGCTGGCCAATTAATACTCTCTTTGGAAACAACTTGTTTTACCTCATCAATCACTTTAATAATATTCGCGCCCGATTTTTTCTGCACGTTGATTGCGACTACGCCTCGACCATTCACCCTCGCAAGTTGTGTGCTCTCATCAAAGGCAAGTTGAATATCAGCAATATCACCGAGTCTAAGCACATAATTATCATAATTTGCAACTGGTAGCTTTTTCAAGTCAGCTAGGTCTGCGATCACTGAATTCAATACCATACCATGTCTCCCGGATTGGCTTGAATATTTTCCAAGTGGCTGAAGCTCGTTGCTAGACCTAATCGCACCCACGACTGCCCCCAAATCAAGCTCTCTTAGCAAAATTTCTTTGGGATTGATAATTATCTGGCCTTGCTCAATGCGATCACCAATAATTTTAGCATCTAGCACTGAGGGTATTTCTTTAATTTTATCACTTAATTCACGCGCCAAATAAACCAATGATTTTTGCGCAGCATCGCCATAAATGGCAATGCTTATTACATCGCCTTCACTCAAATTTATTTCACTAGTTTCTGGGTCAAGAGCATCTTTAGGGAGCTGACTTTTAACCTTATTTATCTTATCTCTAACATCTGAGACTGCGTCCTTTATCTGGACATCTGTTTTAAATTTCAAGATTATATATCCACCTCCAAAGTGGCTTCTTGATTCGATATTTTTAATATTATCAATACTCTTTAAAGCTGTTTCCAGCGGTCTAATCAATAATCTTTCTGCATCTTCAGGAGAAATATTATTTTGCACAACATTAACAAATACAAAAGGAATTTGTACCGATGGATTATCTTCTTTAGGGATATTTACATATGATTTAATCCCCCAGATATAAAGCATAGCCAGCACTAGAAATAATGCTCTTTTTCTTTCAATCAGAATTTCAACTAAGTTTCTCATGTTATTTTATCTTTGCAACGACCTTAGCTCCATTTTCAATCGAGCTCTGTCCCATAATAATCACATTCGCCTTCTCATCTAGATCAGATACCCATATATTCTGATTATCTTGATCAATTACTTGCACCTTTTTAAAGTAAGCTTTGCTATCTTCATGATTATAAATCATTAGGCCCAGCTCTCCATCATCATTAATTACAAGCGCGGCAAGTGGTAATTTATGGGCTCTGAGTCCTGCCCCCGAAAGTAAAACATCGACAGCTTCGCCCTCTCTAATTTTTTCATCTTGATTATCAAAAACCACTTCTACTTCGTAAGAAAGATTCTTCCGACTTGCTGCTTTACTCATGAATCTAACTTTTGCGCTATGGTGGGTACCTGATGAGTCAATAATTTTTGCTTCAGCATCATTTTTTAACTGACTATATTCAGCTCGAGAGAGAAAAATTTTGCATTTAATTTGCTCAGAATCAACTACTAAAAATAACTCCTGACCATGATTAACCATATCACCCAAACTAACTTCACTTGCCTCTACTCGTCCATTAATCGGCGAGCGGATAACCATGTTCTTGGAGTAATGTCTTGCCTTGTCAAGCTCACCTCTAGCGCGAGTAAGATCAGCAGCTAACTTCCTTGATATAATCTCCTCACTTCCGATGGCTTCTTCAAGCTCTCTCACTTGATTCTCGGCAGCCGATAAAATTAAATAATAATCGACCGGAGAAACAGCTGCTAGCTCTTGGTGTTTTTTAATATGATCACCTTTATTGACTTTAATTTCAAAAACCACTCCTTTATTGGGGGCAATGAGCTTAACTTTTTTCTCAGCTTCTGCTGTGGCATGGAAGGTGATAAATTTGATCTTATCATCCGCAAGTGATTCCACATAAATCACTTTCGCAGGATTTACCTCCAAACTATCCATCCGACTGGTAGGCGAAAAAAACAGTCCAATAAAAAGCCATAACACCGCCAAAGCAATGGCCAAAACTATAATTTGACGTGATTTTTCTAGAGCTTTAAACTTTGCCAAGCAGCCACAAATAAAGTTTTTATTTATTTTTGATTTCAAGTAAGTGAAAGAATCGGAAAATCGCAAAGGTTTCATGGTCGAATCAGCGCAGGTATATCTGTATGAACTTATATTACTTTTCTTATATTTTCACAACAATTTATTTGCCCATCGCAGCCGCGCAAGGTACTTCAGTCCCAGGCGGGATTACTCTTAATCTTTCTCTAGAAACGAATCCAACTACTGGTTCGGCAGGAGATCTCTCCAACGGCCTTTGTTCAGCATCGACAGCAGCTTGCATTTTCTCACGCCATTTACACATTTTACAAAATATCGGAGCTAGACTAGTAATGCCCTCTATAATTAAATGATCAGCCCCCTCAACCTTACTCAGAACATTAATTAATTTTATATGCTCAACTTGTGAGATAGCATAGTCCTCAAGATTAGTATAGTGGCTATGATTCTGCTCAAAATCGATAAAAACCGTCCAAATTTTGATATATATAATTTGATGAGCAATAGAGTTGGTAATATTATTTGCCAAGGCTAATGCCTGATCCTCACCTGTTAAATCAGTATAAAGCAAAGACTTTCTAATATTATCTATTACTGATTCATTTAGTGCTGATGGAAACTGGGAAAAAAACTTTTTAATTGAAGATTGAGCGACATCTAATATTTGCTTTCTATTTATTTGGAAATATTGATCAGCTTGCTCACAAAAATCATTACAAAGCATAGTCTCAAGATATATATTTCTCTCCCGAACCGATAGCTCAGTTTTGGTCCCTATTAGACTTGCTATATAAGTAAAAAAACTATGGGATGTAGACCCAGTTTCCCTCGCAAAAAAAGCAAAGGAACCACATCTATCATAATCAATATTTTTTAAAACTTTGGCATATCTTCCCATGGAGTTTAACTCCTTAGCAAAGCCAAAATTACCCAGAACAAAAATATCTCTATCTCCAACTAGAATTGATTGCAGCAAGATTTTTACAGCCGCAATTTCTAAATCACTATAAAACTCCCTCTCATCCGACGATAATATTTGGTCTAGTGATTTAAAGCCTGATATAAATTTCGAAGCTACATATGGCAAACCATCTACTCGTGCAATTCTAGTTTTGGGTGCGCAATCAGGATGCACAAGACCTAGCAAATTTGCAAAAACAAACTCTTTAAAAGCTTTTGAATAATTTACTCCTCCAGCTAGGTCAATTTTAAAATCTTTAACCAACCATTGACCATTATACCGACGCTCCCGCACTAACTCAAGGTGCGGCTTAAATGTCTTTCTACTTATCCACCCCCCATTAATACCGGATGGCTTCGTATCTGCGCACCGTTGCGTAATGTTTCTTTTAGGGCTACGATCGATTTGAGCTAAGGTGTGCTCGCACTGAGCTAAATAATTTTTTCTGGGCATTCGATCAGCCCATATTGGAACTTTGAAGAATAAACTAGAAGCATACCGCCTAGAAAGATCTATCAACCTCTCCTCATCATAGCCTACTCCTGCTCCTGCAACTATTTCTGCTCCTGCTACTGCAACTATTTCTGCTCCTGCTCCTGCAACTACTCCTGCTCCTGAGCCCGATAGCGAGGCAACATGATCACTCGAGCTACTCCTTGTACTTGAACCAGGTGCTACCTCAACTGATTCTGACCTAGCCTCGCGCGCAGCTTCTTGTTCAGCTTCTTGTGCTGCCCCTCGTTCAGCTTCTTGTTCAGCTTCTTGTGCTGCCCTTGCCTGCCTTACCAAGGTGTGAAAATCATCTTCATCTCCGCGCCGCCTACGCCGAACAGTCAATAAACGTCGCACTCTTGAAATCAATGAAAACATTTTAGCAATTATATTCACTTATATAATATAAGCCTAACAAGCAGATTTGATAAAATCAACCACTTGATTAAGTTGATAGCTATTGAGTAAGCATTAATAGGAAGATGAAAATGAGCATGATTACCACTGCCAGCAATGACAATTAAAAATCACAAGCTTTCTTGCTCATTTTCTAATTTGGTAATATTCAAAATCTAACTTTGCGCCGCAGCAAAAGCAGCGGAATTGACAATGTCAGAAACGCTAGAACCCATTGGCACAATTTGCACTGGCTTTTCAAGCCCGCATAAAATAGGTCCCACTAAAATTCCGCCTTCCATCTCATCAAGTAGTTTTGAAGAAATTGAGGCTGAATTAAGATCAGGCATAATTAGGATATTAGCAGGTGCCTTGAGCCTCGCAAAGGGATAGAGCTTCAGTAAATTTTCATTCAGCGCAACATCAGGCGACATTTCACCTTCATATTCAAAATTCACATTGCGGCGATCAAGCTCGCGGATTGCTTCTTTAATTTTATCAAGCTTTGCTGACTGCATATTACCAAAATTTGAAAACGAAGTCATCGCCACTCTAGGTTCATAACCTAGAGCCCTAACCACCTCAGCTGCCTGACAAGCAATATCAGCGAGTTCATTAGCGGTTGGATCTTCATTAATTGAAGAATCGGCAATGAAAATATTTCGACTATGCGAAATTATTATTGAAATTCCCAGAGCAGTGGCATTTTCCTTCACATCAATTACCTTGTTAATTTCATTCAAAGTAATATGATAACCACGAGTCATACCAGCAACTAGCGCATCTCCATCTCCCGCTGCAAGCATGCAAGAGGCAAAGACATTTCGCGCATTTTTCACTAAGCGAACGCAATCCCTGTAAAGATAGCCTTTACGGAAGTTTTTATTATATAAATAGCTAATATATTTTTCGATTTTTGTTTCGCTAATATTTGCAGCATTCCAAATTTCAATACCTTCAAGCTTTTCACTCTTAGAAATAGCATAAACCATTTCCATAATATTTTTCTCACGACCTACCAATATTGGTGTCCCAAAACCATTATCACGCCAATAAAGAGCTGCTCTAATGATAGCCTCTTCCTCACCTTCTGAAAATATCACCCTTTTAGGATGAGCTTTAACCTTATTAAATATATTGGTCATGCTATTGTAAGTTGGGTCTAGCCTTGCTTCTAATTGCTTTTTATAATCCTCAAAATTATCAATTTCAATAGTAGCAACGCCACTTTCCATAGCAGCTCTCGCCACCGCAACTGACACCGTGCCAATTAATCTGCGGTCAAATGGTACAGGAATAATATACTCAGGACCATATTCAAGCTTAGTTTCAGAATAAAGAGCCGCCACATCCTGAGGAACTGGGTCTCGGGCAAGGGCTGCAATACTTTCAGCTGCGGCAATTTTCATTTTATCATTAATTTCACTAGCCCTAACGTCCAGCGCGCCCCTGAATATATAAGGAAAACCCATAACATTATTTACTTGATTGGGATAATCAGATCTTCCAGTAGCAATGATCGCATCGGGTCTGATTCTTTTTGCATGATCAGGGTTCACCTCAGGATCAGGATTAGCTAAGGCAAAAATAACAGGATTTGGTGCCATTGATTTGAGCATTTCATCATCAAGGACGTCTTTAACTGACAAGCCAATAAAAACATCAGCTCCAGCTAAAGCTTCTTTGAGCGTCCTTCTACTAGTATCAACCGCATGCTCAGCTTTCCATTGATTCATTGAAGAATCAGTGCGCCCTTTATAAATTACGCCTTCCCGATCACAGGCTAGAATATTCTCATGCCGCACCCCATAAAGTTTAAGCAAATTAAGACAGGCAATACCCGCAGCCCCAGGCCCATTGAGCACAATTTTTAAATCCTCCAGTTTGCGCTGAGTAATATTTGCAGCATTAATTAATCCAGCTAAAATAATAATTGAAGTTCCATGCTGGTCATCATGAAATACCGGGATATTCATCCTTTTTTTCAGCTCCGTCTCAATGATAAAGCAGTCTGGTGATTTAATATCTTCAAGATTGATCCCGCCCCAGCTATTGCCAAGGAACCTGACACAATTGATGAATTCTTCAACATTCTCCGTATCAACTTCCACATCAATAGCATCAATAGCGGCGAATCTCTTCAGCAATACGCATTTTCCTTCCATCACCGGCTTAGCTGCAAGCGAACCAAGATTACCAAGGCCCAGCACTGCCGTACCATTGGAAATCACCGCCACCATATTTCCTTTCGAAGTATAATCATAAGCAGTTGCTGGATTGTTTTTTATTGCGATGCAGGGAGCGGCAACACCTGGTGAGTAAGCAAGCGACAAATCACGCTGGGTAACCAGAGGCTTAGTAGGGAGAATACTTATTTTCCCTGGCGAACCATTTTTATGGTAGCTTAGTGCTTCTTCATCAGTTACTTTTGTGGATTTTTTTATATTACTTTGATCTTTATGCATTACACACCAATCATCTTAATTAGCTATATTCAAATTCTATATGATCTATAGATAAAAAGCAATCTTGCGGCGCAATATGCAGTTAATCGCTGCTACCAGGATTTTCACTAAAATAATTTTCTTTTTTATTTAATAAATCACGGAAGCTCTCAGCCTCTGGCAATGGTTCTTTTTTAATGGTGATTTTAGGCCATTGCTCTGAGTATTTTTTATTATGCTCAATCCATTCAACCAAATCCTCAGATTCCGGCACAATAGCTCCAATCGGGCATTCAGGCTCGCACACACCACAATCGATACATTCCTCAGGATTAATTACCAGCATATTCTCACCTTCATAAAAGCAATCAACCGGGCAGACCTCCACACAATCGGTATACTTACACTTAATACAATTTTCAGTTACTATAAATGTCATGATCTGGTCCCAAAAAAGATAGTAATAAATCTAATATAAATATATAATACACTTGTCCTACTACCAAGAGTCCAATGGACGAGTATAAGGCTAAATATTAT
>Ga0214919_10008375_pt1:5000-13644 | contig 13644 bp, 7 predicted proteins | sample LL1503_MetaG_FD_177994 | JGI IMG/M metagenome (GOLD analysis project Ga0214919, IMG submission 177994) | Freshwater microbial communities from Lake Lanier, Atlanta, Georgia, United States - LL-1503 | ecosystem: Environmental > Aquatic > Freshwater > Lake | place: USA: Georgia...
TCGAAGTAGCGCCACATCAATGTGTCGGAGATGCTCATGAGTTTGCCGAAGATGGTTTGAGGGTCTTCGGCAATACCGATGTAATTGCCTAGGGACTTGGACATCTTGTTGACGCCATCAAGGCCTTCTAGCAGCGGCACGGTGATGACCACCTGCGCTTCCTGGCCGTAGTGCTCTTGCAATTGGCGACCCACCAGCAGGTTGAATTTCTGGTCTGTGCCGCCCAACTCCACATCTGCTTTCAACGCTACCGAGTCGTAGCCCTGCACAAGCGGATACAAGAACTCGTGTAGCGCAATGGGCTGATTGGCGCGAAAACGCTTAGTGAAATCGTCGCGCTCAAGCATGCGCGCAACCGTGTGGCGTGCCGCTATTTCTATAAGGCCGGCAGCGGGCATCGCGCCGAACCAACGTGAATTGAAGTCCACACGTGTGCGCTCGGCATCAAGGATCTTGAATACCTGCGTCTGGTAGGTGCGTGCGTTTTCCTGGATAGCTTCGGGTGTTAGTCGAGGCCGTGTGACGTTGCGGCCTGTTGGATCACCGATCATTCCGGTGAAATCACCGATGAGAAACACCACCTCGTGACCGTACTGCTGGAATTGGCGCATCTTATTGATGAGCACTGTGTGACCCAGATGCAGATCGGGAGCAGTGGGATCAAAGCCTGCCTTGACCACCAACGGTTTGCCGCGCGAGAGCTTCTTGACCAGATCGGCTTCGGTAAGGATCTCTTGCGCGCCGCGACGCAACTCAGCCAATTGCTCTGCCAGCGGGCCTTCGACGGGGGATAACGGGACAGCGGATTGATCAGTCATGAGGGGGCTACACGCCCCGCGCCCTGGGGCGGACATCGCTGTTTCGCGCGGAATGCGTCGGGACTGAGGATAACCGCTGTAACACGCGAAGTCGCGTCTTAAGGATCGGGTCGATTGCCCATCATGCGCCAGTCGGGTACGGTCACCTGTCCCAGCGGCCTCATTGAAGGATAGGCAGGCGGCAGCGATGCAGAGCCCCCCGCTCCATACACCACGATACTTTCGGACACTGTTGCGAGTCAGAGCGCTGCAGGTGCTCGGCTGTGCGGCTATTGGTTGGGCCGCGTTGGTGGCCACCGACAGCGAAGATCCCGCGCTGCATATGGCAGAGGCCGCGTTTCGAGTGATGCAACCGGCGATGCAGCCGGCTTCATCGGCAGCGGTAGGCGCTGCGGTCAATGCCGCCGAAGCAGGCTTGTCTCGCATTGAAGTGATCGTGCGGCGCAACGACACACTCGACCAAATATTCCGTCGATTGGAGCTGTCGGTAGCCGACCTGCAGGAACTGCGCGGCATTCGCAACGTGCGGATGATGCTTGATCGCCTTAAGCCGGGCGAAACGCTGACCCTGCACCACAAAGATGGCACGTTGATCGGTTTGGAGAGGCAGTTATCTCCCACCGAAAAACTACAGGTCCAACGCGACGAAGACGCTGGGTTTGTCGCCAATGTGCAGCAGACACCACTGTCGCGAAGCATCGCGACAGCACGCGGCACGATCCGCTCTTCGCTGTTTGAGTCCGCTGGGAGCGCAGGGCTTCGCGACAAAACAACCTTGGCGCTGGCGGATCTGTTTGCGTGGGATATCGACTTCGTGATGGACCTGCGGGAGGGCGACAGCTTTGCCGTCACCTATGAACAGTTGCGCCGTGAAAACGGCGAGCGCATAGGCGACGGCCCTATTCTTGCGGCGCGTTTCATCAATCAGGGCAAAACCTATGAAGCGATCCGCTACGTGGGGCCAGATGGCAAAACAGGCTATTTTTCTCGCGATGGACGCAGTCTGCGCAAGGCCTTTCTCAAAGCACCTGTTGAGTTTTCCCGGATCAGTTCGGTCTTCAGCAGCGGCCGCAAGCATCCAATACTCAACCTGATCCGCGCTCATAAGGGCGTGGACTATGCCGCGCCATCGGGCACGCCGGTGCGAGCCGCCGGTGATGGGCGCATTGTGTTCCGAGGTGACAAGGGCGGTTACGGCAATGTGTTGGAGATCGCCCATGCCGGGCAGATCGTGACGCGATACGGCCACCTATCTCGATTTGCCGTGTCAGTACGCCCGGGTGATCGAGTGAGTCAGGGCGAAGTGATCGGCTACGTCGGTATGACAGGCTTAGCCACCGGTCCTCATCTGCACTTTGAATTCTTGGTGCGCGGACAAGCGCGCAACCCAACCACTGCAACCCAGGCAGAGCCGGCTCCACCAATAGATGCCGCGCTGCGCGCAGACTTTGATGCCAAGGCCGTTCCGATGCTAACCAGTCTCGATGAACCACCGGCAACGCTTGCCCCGCAAGCCGTGATGCCAGCCCCAGCTACCGCGAAGCCTGTCGGCAAGCGCTGACCACACGCCGTCATGAGCAGTTATATCGGCCTGATGTCGGGCACCAGTCTGGACGGTATTGATGCCGTGCTATTGCAGCAGAGCGAGAGCGGCTGGCACATCTCTGATGTAAGGCATCAAGACTATGAGCCGCTGCTGCTGGCAAGACTGCGCGCAGCGATTGAGCAGCCACACCTGCTTGGCGTTAATGAGCTGGGCGAACTCGATACCCTGGTTGGCGAAGCTTTTGCTCAAGCTGCATTGGCGCTGCAAAAACACTGCGGACTGGCAACAGCGCAGATAAGAGCCATCGGCAGTCACGGGCAAACAGTGCGCCACCAACCGCATGGCCCTGCGCCGTTTACGCTGCAAATTGGCGATCCGAACGTGATCGCAGAGCGTACGGGCATCGACGTGGTTGCCGATTTTAGGCGCCGTGACGTAGCGGCCGGCGGTGAAGGTGCGCCACTGGTGCCGGCATTTCATTCAGCCGTGTTTGGCGCTGCAGGTAAAACACGCGTCGTGGTGAACATCGGCGGCATAGCCAACATCACAGTACTGCCGGTTTCGGGGCCGATTTTGGGTTTCGATACGGGCCCCGGAAATTGCCTACTGGATGGCTGGATACAGCGACACTTTGATCAGCCGTTTGATAAGGGTGGAGTGCTGGCTTGCAGTGGTTTGGTTTGCGAGCCGCTACTTGGAATTTTGCTCGCAGAGCCTTATCTGCAGCGGCAGCCGCCCAAGAGCACCGGACGCGAGCTGTTTCATTTGGCCTGGCTAGACACCCAACTTGGCAACTTGGCGCAGCGCCCCACCGTGGCGGATGTCCAAGCGACGCTGTGCGAGTTCACCGCCCGCAGCATTGCTGCAGCGATCCAGTCGTCGGCCGCCGCTGCGACCGATGTGGTGGTCTGCGGTGGCGGGGCTTTCAATCACCAATTGATGCACCGCCTGCGCGCCTGCCTGCCCGGATTGCCCGTGCAGACCAGCGATGCCTTGGGACTGGCTCCGTTGCAGGTGGAAGCGGCCGCCTTCGCCTGGCTGGCCCACCAGCGAATGCAGGGGGCAGCAGGAAATCTGCCGTCTGTGACAGGCGCCAGAGGCCCGCGGCCACTGGGCGCCATCTATGCCGGGGCTGTCACGAAATGAATATAGAGAGGGCGCAAACTAATAGGGTGAAACCCCTACCCTTAGAAGCACCGCAGCATTTCACCAACCGGGAACTGTCGTTTCTGGCCTTCAATCAGCGTGTCTTGGCACAGGCTCAAGACAGCACACTGCCGCTGCTGGAACGCCTGCGCTTCCTGTGCATCTCGTGCAACAACCTCGACGAATTCTTTGAAATTCGCGTTGCGGGTCTCAAGCAACTACAGGATTTGCCGCTTCTGGCCGTAGGGCCCGAGCAAATGTCGGTGCATGTACAGTTGGAAGCCATTCACGCTGCATCGCTGACCCTGGTGCAGGAACAGTACGCCTGCCTCAATGAGCAGCTGCTACCAGAACTGGAGGCGGCTGGCATAAGGCTGCTGCAAGCCGATGACTGGACGATCGAGCAGCAGGCTTGGCTGCAGGCTCACTTTCATGATCAGGTGGAGCCGGTACTGAGTCCGCTAGGACTGGATCCGGCGCGGCCATTTCCGAGGATTCAGAACAAGAGTCTGAACTTCATCGTGCAGTTGTCAGGCAAAGATGCCTTTGGACGCGACAGCGATCTGGCGGTAGTTCAGGCACCGCGGTCGCTGCCGCGTGTAGTGGCATTGCCCGCCGCGTTGGGCGGCGGCTATGTGCTGCTTTCTACGATAGTTGAAGCGTTTGTTGAGCAGCTGTTTGCCGGCGTGCACGTGCGCAGTTGCCATCAGTTTCGCGTCACGCGCAATAGTGATCTGTTCGTCGACGACGAAGAAGTTGACGATCTGCGTCGGGCCCTGGAGGGTGAGCTGGCCCATCGGCGCTATGGCGCAGCGGTGAGATTAGAGACGGTGCAAGACTGCCCTGCAGAGGTCACGCAGTTTTTGCTCGAGCAATTTGCGCTAAGCAGTGCCGACCACCATGAAGTGCAGGGTCCGGTGAACCTGAACCGGCTGTCGGCGCTATGCGATCTTGCAGCCCGGCCGGACCTGCTGTTTCCTGTATTCACGCCCGCGGCCCATCCGCGGTTGCAGGACGGGTCCAACCTGTTCAGCGCCATCCAGCAAGGTGATTTACTGCTGCAGCATCCGTTTCAAAGCTTTAATCCAGTGCTGGATCTGCTGCGTCAGGCTGCAGCAGACCCGGACGTGCTGGCGATCAAGCAGACGCTGTACCGCACTGGCGGTGATTCACCCATTGGTGATGCATTAGTCGCGGCAGCGCATGCCGGCAAAGACGTAACGGTGATCGTTGAGCTGCGTGCGCGCTTTGATGAAGAAGCCAACATCCAGTTGTCTGAGCGTCTGCAGGAAGCCGGGGCGCACGTGATGTATGGCGTCGTCGGCTATAAGACTCACGCCAAGCTGCTGATGGTAGTGCGCCGTGAGGCCGGCGGCCTGCGCCGCTATTGCCACTTGGGCACGGGCAACTATCACCCTCGCACGGCACGCACCTACACCGATTACGGTTTGTTCACTTGCGAGCCGCAGATCGGTGCCGATGTGCATGAGATTTTTCTACAGCTGACCAGTCTGACGCGCACGCCGCAGCTGCGCCAACTGCTGCAGTCACCGTTCACGCTACACGAAGGCATCATCAAGCGCATTGAGCGCGAAGCCGAATTGGCGCGCGGTGGGCGCCCAGGCCGCATCATTGCCCGCATGAATGCGCTAGTAGATGCGCAAGTGATTCTGGCGCTGTATCGGGCTTCAGGCGCTGGCGTGCAAATCGACTTGATAGTTCGCGGCATCTGCTGTCTTCGTCCGGGAATTGTCGGAGTGTCGGAAAACATCCGCGTGCGATCTGTGATCGGTAGGTTTCTGGAGCATCCGCGCGTCTACTGCTTCGGTAATGACGGTACGCCACAGGTGTATTGCTCGAGCGCGGACTTGATGGAGCGCAACTTCTTCCGGCGTGTCGAAGTGGCGTTCCCGCTGTTGGATGCGGGCTTGCGCGACAGTGTGCTCGCAGATCTGGAGCTGTACCTGCAGGACGATCAGCAGGCTTGGCTGCTGCATGCCGATGGCCATTATCGGCGCGTATCTGCGCCTGGCCAAGGGCGCATCAGCGCACAGCAGGTACTGCTGGAGCGCTATGCCAGTGCGGCTATGACGTAAAGATGCGCAGGCGCAGGCCTTGTGCATCGAGATATTCGACTTCCTGCTGCAGATCCGCTGACGTCAAGGGATGATCGCGCAAAGAGCGCAGCTTGAACTGCAACTCGAGCACCCTGCCCTTGGGCTGCAGCGTAATGCCAGGCAACGGCAAGCCACTGCGATCGCGGTGCAACAACACCGCCAAGCGCAACAACATCATCAAGCGCACAGCAAGCTGATCCCAGGGTGGAATGAGGTCTTCGACGCCTTCCAATACCAATTTGCGGCGATGCGCACCGACTACACGGGCCAGCAACAGCTGCTCCTCTCGGGCAAAGCCAGACATGTCACCGTTTTCGAGGAGGTAAGCACCGTGCCGGTGATACCCACTGTGGGCCACATCCAGACCGATCTCGTGCAGCCGCGCCGCCCAGCTCAGCGCCAACTCGGCCAACGGATCCTGTAACTGCCACTCATCACGCACCTGCGCCAGAAAGCCCAGCGCTGTCTGTTCAACGCGCGCTGCTTGCTCCAGATCCACGTGATAGCGCTGCTGCATCGAGCGCACCGTGCGCTCGCGTGCATCTTCGGCCGTATAGCGACCCATCATGTCGTAGAGCAAACCCTCGCGCATCGCCCCATCGGCGACGCGCATCTGGCGAATGCCTAACTGAGCAAAGACCTCGGTAAGGATCACCAATCCGCCGGCAAACGCCTGGCGGCGATCATCGGTCACCGCAAGCAGCGGGATTGCGCGTGCAGTCCCTACCCGTGCCAACAGCTCGATACATTGCTCCAGCGCTGGTAGCGTGATGGCCGTGCACTGCGGATCCATCTCGCGCAATGCTTCTTGAATGGCCCGCACAGTACCGGAACTGCCCGCAGCGGTGTCCCAGCCGCGGGCACGAAACACCTGCTGCACAGGCTCCAAGCCTTGACGTGCGGCGATGCGCGCGCGTTCAAACCGCTTGGCCGAGAGCTTCCCATCACGAAAATAAGCTTCGCTGAGTGAGACGCAACCTAGGTCGATACTTTCCAATTCCAGCGGCTCAAGCCCCTGACCGATGATCAGCTCTGTACTGCCGCCACCGATATCGACCACCAAGCGCCGACCACTGTCGAGCGGCGACGTATGCGCCACACCCGAATAGATGAGTCGCGCTTCTTCGCGGCCAGCAACGATTTCGATGGGATGGCCTATGGCCTCGCGGGCGCGCTCGAGAAAGGCCTGCTTGCGGCGGGCACGACGCAGAGCATTGGTACCCACCACCCGCACGCTGTCAGCATGCATATCGGCCAGACGCTGCCCGAAGCGCTGCAGACACGCTAAAGCACGCGCAGCGACCGCCTTATCAAGACGACCTTGTTCATCCACGCCTTCGGCCAGTCGCACCATTTCGCGCAAGCGATCGATGATGACCAGATGCCCATCAACATGACGAGCAACCACCATGTGGAAGGTGTTGGAACCGAGATCTACGGCGGCCAGTACCTCTGGCGCGCGCGTCGGGACGGGGCTCAAGCTGCGAAAGAAGAGCCGCAGCCGCAGGTAGTGGTGGCGTTCGGATTGCGGATCACGAACTGCGCTCCCTCAAGACCCTCGCGATAGTCGATCTCTGAACCTGTGAGGTATTGCAGGCTGACCGGATCAACCAGCAGCTTCACGCCGTGCTTCTGCACGATAGTGTCATCGTCCTGCAGTGCCTCTTCGAAAGCGAAGTCGTAACGCAGACCCGAGCAGCCGCCACCCTGTACGGAAACACGCAGCATCAGCGCCGGATTGCCATCGGCCTCAATGAGCGCGCCAACCTTGCTGGCTGCCGCATCAGTGAACTGCAACGGATCCGCATCATAGGCGGCGACCGGCGAGTGGTTGGATTCTGCGTTCATGTGAGTATCCCGACTGTTAAAACAGCATGAATTTCAGTGTAAGGGCTGCACCGGACGCGGTCTATCGGCAGACGTTTAAAGTGGACTGGGTTGCCACAGAAAAGCCTGCCTCAAACCGGCCGCACCAACGCGCGCTGGCGACAGCTCGATGCTCAGCCGCTCGGGTACAAAGCCCTGCGGCAATTCAATATCGATCTCAATAGCCTGCATATTGCGGTAATTAAAGCCCCATTTGGCGCTTTTATCGACAGCAACCTGCGCCAGAGCGAGTTTGGCAGTCCGGCCGCCGCTACTGCCCTCCAATTGCAGGCTGCCGGTGCCCGTGACGACATCCTCCCGCCCGACGGGACGCGCCAGCACCAGCGCAAGTCGATAGCGCCGCGGCAGCGCCAACGTCCGGATGCGCAGCCGCTGGATGGTGACAGGGGAATCACCGCCGGCGGTGGCGATGGCACGGAAGAACGCCGCATCCTGGGCTTCGCGGGCTAGCTGGTTCTGCGCCTGCGCCAGCAATCGCGCAGATTCGGCGCGCTCGGCGCTGATAGCACTGCGCTCGGACAGGGTGAGTGCTTCACGTGCCTGACTCTGCGCAAGTCTGGCCTGAACTGCATCGGATCGCGCCTGCAATGCGCTGAGCGCCGCGGTCTGCGCATCGGCTCGATAGCGGCCCACGGCATAGCCTGCGCCAGCCGATAGGACAACCAGCAGCAGAACCGCCAATACTGCCGAGCGCTTGCGCAGCGTCAGGACGCTCCGCTGACAGAGGGTGCGCGGGCGCGGCTCTTACCGCTGGCGGCATTGCGTTGCGCCCACCAGGCTGGATAAGGCGGCACGCCATCGGGACAAGCCAAGGGCGCCAGCTCTTGCAACGCCCGCACGTAGACCGGCCGCTTGAAGTAAATAACCTCACGCACCGGTTGCCAGTAATCGACCCAGCGCCAGCGATCGAACTCGGGTGTGCCGGTCGTGTCGAAGCGAAACTCTGACGTTTCGCGGCGCAACTGCAGTAGAAACCAGCGCTGCTTTTGGCCGATGCACAACGGCAGGCTGTCGCGGCGCACATAGCGCGCCGGCAGGCGATAGCGCAACCAGCGGTCTGTTTGCCCCACCAGCTCTACATCGTCGGGACCCAGGCCGATCTCTTCGCCCAGTTCACGATAAAGCGCCTG
>Ga0214919_10008377_pt1 | contig 13641 bp, 11 predicted proteins | sample LL1503_MetaG_FD_177994 | JGI IMG/M metagenome (GOLD analysis project Ga0214919, IMG submission 177994) | Freshwater microbial communities from Lake Lanier, Atlanta, Georgia, United States - LL-1503 | ecosystem: Environmental > Aquatic > Freshwater > Lake | place: USA: Georgia | collected...
TATAGCAACAGTTAAACTAATTTAACCAATCATATCTCCCTCCATATGCCAATGAGCATTTGCTCAATGGCTTATATGGAGCTCATTTAAAGCTCTAAATTAACATGATTAAAAGAGTCCATGTCTTGCCAACAAATAGTATGTTCATCACTAAATAAAAGATATTTATTTTTATTGATTTGTGCTTATGTTCTAAAAAAATTAACTCTTAATTATATCAATAATCATTATGATTTTTACGGTAAAATATCTTACTAATTATTTTTAAGGAGTCTTTTATGGCTATTACTCGAATTGGTACTACCGCGAGGTGGTCAGATGTAGTAATATTTAATAATGTGCTTTATATGGTAGAAGTTCCCAGTATTTTAGAAGTTGGTTTAAGAGATCAAACTAAAGAAGTTTTGCTCAATATAGCTAAAGTGCTTAGTGCGCACGGTAGCGATAAAAAGAATATTTTAAACGTGACAATTTATTTGAAAGATATTGATCAAATTGATGAGTTTAATCAAATTTGGGATAAATGGTTACCGCTTGGTAGTGCACCAGTTAGAGCTTGTGTTGAAGCTAAGCTTGCTAATCCGGAATATTTGCTTGAAATTCAATTAAGCGCAGCAGTTCTTCATACAGACTTAACCGTTAACTTTATGACTTAAGCATTATAATATTGATAGCGCTAGATTCATAGCGCTATCATCCTGTTAAAGCATCTGTTTTACCAAATTAATAATTATCTGCTACGATACTCTAATTCTAGTAAAGTAAGTATTTAGATTATTATGCATTAAGTTGCTTCGAACCTTTAACTATTTATTTTTAGGTTTGGGTACCAAGTTATAAAGAGGGCGATAACGCTTGTCTTGTAATGTATCTCGGAAATTTGCCGTGTAAACCGGAAAGGTTAGTATCGCTAATTTAACTAAACGCTCAGCATCTGCTTTGTTTCCTAAATTCCAGTCGAGCATAGCTTCCTTAATCAACGTGTCAGGATAGGGATGATAACTAGCAAACTTATGAGTATATTTATATTGAGTTTTTAGCGGGTATAAGGAATCTGTAAGATCAGAATCAACATTTATATAGTTATCTAAAGTGTATGCAGCATGGTATGACCAAAGAAGATTGTTATCTACCAAATTTTGCAAGTATTTTGCTTGGGTGTTAAAAGTTTTCTGATCATCTGGTGAGTCATAATAATCAACCATCGTATCAAAAATTACACTACCTTTGATAATTAGATAAATTAGCCCACATATTGGTAATACACTAATCACTATTACAGGTTTGGCAGAGAATTTAAGCCATGCTTTATCCAAAGATAGAAATATTATTAAAGCGGAAAGAAAGTACATATACCAAAGGGGGTATTCATTCATGCTATGAGCCAGAGTCGTTCCTGCCATACATAATAAAATCACGCTTTCAACTCCAGCGTTATGTTTAAGTAAACGATAAATTCCTAAGCCGATACCACCTATTACGATTGCAGTTCCAATTAAGCCTGTTTCTGCAAGTAATTGTAGAACTAGATTGTGGCAATTAGTAAAAAGCCCGCTATTTAGAGCTGCATTTGGAAATAAATGATGAAGCTTCACACCGTTTTTGGTATATTCATTCCAACCTATTCCAAATATAGGATACTCTTTGAATGTCATCCATGCTTTATCCCATTCTACGCCACGTCTTCCAGTACCACTTTCACTGTCCAGTCTGCCAAGTCCAGAACTAAAATTATTATGGGAGCTAAATAGCTTGTGAATTAGTGGATAGAAATACTCAAATGCAAATAAAGCAATAGTGGCTATAAACATAATTTGTAGTAAATACCTACTTTGTGAATCTTTCTTACGAATAAAATAAATTACACTAATAATCAACGCTAATCCAAAATAAATAAAGACACTTCTTGAAGCAGAAATAGTCAGACTAAAGCTCAACCATAATAAAAGTGGGTAAAATATTTTAGCACTGATTCTTCGTTGTTGAAAAAGATAGATTAAGGCAAAACTTCCCCAGCTTAGATAGTGGGCATAATGATTACGTTGCCCAAAATGTCCAAAAATATTGCTTGTTGGGTGAGAACTGTCGTAAAAAATCATACTGCCAAAATAATGTGTTGATCCGGTGTACTGAATAAGGCCGATTAGCGATTGTAAAATAGCACCAATTAAGAGAGCATAACAAATTCGACTTACTACAAATTTAATCCCGTAAGTATTTTTGAAGGTGTTTATTGCGATGGCAGCAAGTGTGCATATAAACAACTCTAATGCCGCGACGTAATTTAATCCAGGATAGTCAATTGGAATCAAGTATTGCTGTAAACACAAATAAGTAGCTAATAACATAAGTGGTAATGTAATCAGTGGAATACTAATGGTGTTAATGTATAACGAAGTAAACACAAATAGTCCCAAGATTGCCCATGCAACGGTAATTTCAGCCCAAAATTGTGGCTGAGGGTCATAATGAACATTGTTTAATTCTGGTAATACTAACAAAATTACTAATCCAAGGAGGAAAAATGATTTATTAAAACTATTATTTTCTGACATTAAAAATCTGCTTTTAAATAAATTTGAGTGGTTTATTTTATCACAAGCTCACGCCTGTGATAAAATCGCAAATGTTTGTCTTTGATGAAATCACTTACTTTAGGTGGCAATGACTTCTTTAACGACAGTGTTTGTTAGATAATATTTTGATCTATTTGATTAATTATAAAATACATAAATTTTTGCTGGGTGTATCATACATGAAAAAAATCTTAGTACCGCTAATGGCTGCAGGCTTAATTTTGGCAGGGTGTTCCAAAAAAGAGCTAAAAGCTCCTCCGGAAAAGCACGTTGATGTACAAGTTGTACATGCTTATAATGTTCCTTATGTTTACGATTATCCTGCAATTGTTCAAGGTGTAGTAGATTATCCAGTAATTCCACGTGTCAGTGGTGCAATTTTTAAACAGTATTATACTGAGGGTACCTATGTAAAAAAAGATACTCCATTGTATCAGATTGATCCACGTCCTTTTGAATTGGACTTACAAACTTATCAAGGTAATTTAATTCGTGATAAAGCTTCAATGGATAACTACAAAATTATTTATGAACGCTATGTAAAATTATATGCAGCGCAGGCAGTATCTAAACAGGATCTGGAATTGCAAACAATTAATTATCAAACCGCGGTCGGTAATGTAAAAACTGATGAAGCGAATATTAATCAGGCTAAATTAAATTTAGAATACTCTGTGGTGCGTGCTCCTGCTGACGGTTATATTGCAGAACGTCAGGTAACTGTTGGAAATATGGTGACAGCTTGGCAGACGACAATGAATCAAATAAATTCAGTAAATGACATGTATATTACGTTCTCAATGCCTGAAAATGATCGCTTAGTGATCCAAAATGGTGTTAACAGTGGTGTGATTACAGTTCCTTCAGCATATAAATTCCGTACTGATTTACAATTGGCAGATGGAACTATAATGAAAAATAGCGGTTATGTTCAGTTTACTGATACTCGAATTAGTTTGCAAAATGGTGTGTGGAATATGCGTGCATACGTTGACAATGCCAATTTGAGAAATCAGCTCCTATCTGGACAATTTGTTCATATTTATCTAAATGGCGTTACGTATAAGGACGCTTTTGCAATTCCACAAGAGTCTGTATTCCGTGATGATAAGGGTGCATTTGTGTACGTAGTAAAAGATGGTAAAATTACTAAGCAGCCAATTGTGACAGGTCCAATGACTGGTGAACTGTGGATTATTAGATCTGGACTAAGCGACGGGATGAATGTCGTAACTGCAGGTGGCGTAAAAGTAATGAATGGTGATAAAGTTATAGTGGATACATCTGAGGATCAAAATAAAATTAATCCAAATAATCCAGTAATTGCATCGGCACCAAAGGCTGTTACTCCTGCTAAGACAAATGCTTCTGCTTATAAAGGCGACGTGAAGAAGCGTACAGTGGTAATAGAGAGCTCTGCTAATATCTACAATGGTAAGTACTAGTCGGATAAAGGGAGGAGCTTATTTGTTTTAAATTATATTGTTAAAAGACCGTCGTTATTTTTGGGCCTTTCTATCCCTCTAAAAATAATGTTATTAAATTATGTATTGATGCGGGCTTTATATTAGCAGTGTAGATTTTGAAATGTAATAAGCTTACAAATGGTATAAGTATAAGTTATCCAGTATAAAGGAATCAGCTAGATGTTTTGTCGCTTTTTTATTTTAAGACCCGTATTGTCAATGGTAATTTCGATTATCATTACAATTGCAGGTTTAATTTCTATGGCGGTTTCTCCTATTGATCAATACCCTTCAATTGTTCCACCTTGCTTGAATATTTCGGTACCCTTTCCTGGGGCAAATGCTGAAACTATTGCAAATGCAGTGGCAGCACCGATTGAGGATCAAATGTCTGGCGTGGCAGGAATGATTTATATGCAATCAGCCAGCCAAAATGGAAGTAACAGCTTATCATTAAACGTTTATTTCCAAACTGGAACTAACTTACAATTGGTTGAAGCGGATGCCTTAAACCGGATTAACACTGCAATGCCACAGTTACCAACTCAGGTGCAGGCTCAAGGTGTAACCATGCGCTTGCAAAACCCTGACTTGTTTATTGTAACTCCTTTTTATTCAGATACTGGTAAGCCGGATCAATTATTTATTAGTAACTATGTACAACGTTATGTTTACCCTTTAGTTGAGCAAATTCCTGGTGTCGGAGTGGTTTCAATTTTAGGTCAACGCCAATTTGCGATGCGGATTTTGACTGACCCAAACAAATTAAAGTACTACAACATTGGTGTTGCGGATATTAAAAATGCGGTTAATGATCAAAACTGGCCATATGCGATTGGTTTAAATGCAATGGCGCCAATGTCTGGTCCGCAAAAGTATAATTTTTTGATTAATTCAACTGGTTATATGACTGAAGAGTCACAGTTGAGAATATTGTGCTGCGAGCAACTGAGAGCAATGCTCAGTTAGTTCGAGTTAAAGATGTTGCTAAGGTTAAATTGGATGCACAACAATACATCACATACTTTAAGTCTGTTGTTCGCGATCCTAGTACACATGAGCTCAAGGTAGTTCCTGCAACTGCTTTGGCATTATATCTGGTACCTGGCGCTAATCAGCTTCAGGTTAAAAAAGATTATATGAATTTATTGAGTGAAATTTCTAAGCATATGCCTGATGGAGTTAAGTTCTACAATCACTATGATTCTTCAGAGTTTGTGATTTTATCCGTTGAGGCGGTAGTTTCTACTTTGATTATTGCGTTTATTTTGGTGTTCTGTGTGGTGATGTTATTTATTCAAAACATCAAAGGAACTATTATTCCAGTAATCGCGATTCCAGTTGCAATTATTGGAACTTTTGCCGGAACTTTTGCTCTAGGCTTTTCAATTAATACCCTGACCTTATTTGGGATGGTGCTAGCGATTGGGATTGTGGTTGATGATGCGATTGTGGTACTGGAAAATGTTGAGCGTTTGATGGCTGAAGAAGGTCTAAATTCAGTTCAAGCTGCGATAAAAGGGATGGGACAGGTAGCTGCACCAGTTATTGCCGTAGTTTGTGTATTAAATGCAGTGTTTATTCCGGTTGCATTCTTAGGTGGCTTTAGTGGTATTTTGATGCAGCAATTTGCCGTTACGATTGCAATTTCAGTATTGTTGTCGGGTATAGTTGCGCTTACGCTTACGCCAACGCTATGTGCAATTTTCTTACGTAATGTGAAACATGGTGAAAAGCATGAGTCTAAATTTAAACCATTGCAGTGGATTTATTGGTTCTTTGATAAGTTTAATGTTGGGTTTGTGAAGTTCCAAGAACTTTATATGACCATAGTGGTTAAGATTATTGATAATGCTAAGAAAGCTATGATAGCGTGGTGTATCGTAATTTTAGCTGTGATTGTAATGTTTATCAAGATTCCTACAGGATTGGTTCCGTTGGAGGATATGGGCTATTATTATGATACGATACATGTCAATTCCGGTGGGGCAATTGATTATAACGTTGATGAAGCAATTTCGCTGTCTAAAGATCTGATGAATCATATTCCAGAATTAGATCGGATTGCGATTTTGGGTGGCAAAGATATTGTTGATAATGGTTCCACCAAAACCAATACTTCAACTTTGAGTATTATTATGAGCGATTATGCGCAACGTCCAAATGCCGATCAGGGTGTTGATGCGGTTATTAAGAAAACTACTGAGCTTCAAAGTAAGCATCTGAGAGTAACCGGGTTTCCGTATAATCAACCACCTATTCGTGGGATGAGTACAACAGGTGGTGTGACGTTCTATCTTCAAGCGGCATTGCCAGATATTGGGACTCCGCAACGGATTCATGACGATGGTGTGAAATTAGCAGCATATTTACAAAAAGAGTATCCTCAGGTAGTAGGGAGCGCGTTCCAATTATATGATGTTAAAACACCAGAGATTAATGTTAAGGTTGATCCGCGTAAAGCATATCTATATGATGTACCTTATGCGAATATCTTTAACTCATTGCAATCTACATTTGGTTTATACTATATCAACTACTTTACTAAGTGGAATGATTTATGGTGGGTTCTTATTCAAAGTGAGTACCAATACCGTAATAATTCAGAACTGCTTAATGTGGTTTATGCTAAAACTAGTAGTGGAAATAAAATGATCCCAATTGGTAGTTTGGCAACCTTTGAGTATTCAAATGGAGCGGAATTAGTAACGCGGATGAATGACTATATTGGTAGTCAGATTATTGTTAATCCTAATCCAACTACCCATGCTTCATCTGGTGATGTTATGAACGCAATTCGTGATGCTGTACCGAAAGTGTTAGGTAAGGATTATTCTATTCAATGGTTTGGTCCTTCATACATGCAAAATCTTGCAGGTAATCAGTCCGCGATTGCATTCTCATTAGGGCTAATCATGGTATTCTTGATCTTGGCTGCATTGTATGAAATGTGGGCATTACCAATGGCAATTATGATGGCATTACCATTTGCATTATTGGGTGCAGCTTTAACGTTGCTAATTTTCCGCATGGAGAATAATATTTACTTTCAGGTAAGCATGTTGACTCTGATTGGACTCTCGGCAAAAAATGCAATATTGATTGTTGAGTTTGCGATTGAAGCGGTGCGCAATGAGAATATGTCCTATCGAACAGCTGCCATTCATGCGGCAAAAGTTCGCTTTAGACCAATTATTATGACTTCAATTGCGTTTATTCTGGGAGCGATTCCATTAGCAACCGCAACTGGAGCTGGTGCTAATTCTCAGCATTCGGTGGGGTATGGTATTATTGGCGGAATGCTTGGATCAACCTTGATTGCAACTTGCTTTGTACCATTATTCTTTATTGTAGTAATGAATCTCTCGAAAAAAGAGACTGCTTAGCCCGTGAAATTTTAACAGGTTCACATAGTTGCTGGTGTTAAATTATTTAACGCTAACTATTACGATGAGCTTGTTTAAGAGGTTTTTTAATGAACAATATTAGGGAAATAAAATGAAAAAAGTATCACTTTCTTTACTACTTGGCTTATGTTCTGCTTCTGGATTTGCCGCAACTGTTGCAACTAATTTAGCTCCATTTTCAATTGAGTCTAACCAAGCGTTGTCTGTTCAGTTTTTAGATAGTGCATGGTCAAATCGTGAAAGTCTGAATAATCAAAAATTAATTGCCGAATATCTGAATAGCAATCCAGAAGTTAGTAAAGATTATGAAATAGCATGGAAAACTGCTCGCTTGGTTTATTTTATTGGTAATTATGGCTATGGTGAGAAAAAATTTGTGGGTACTTCCGGTGGTGTTAAGTTTTTTGACTATGGGGTTAGTGCCGCTAAAATAGCTCGTGAAGTTAAGAGTGATGGTGTCGAAGGTTTGTATTGGTTTGCAATTGACTTGGGTAGCTATGGTTTAGCTAAAGGTATTATGTCCTCAGCGAGTAATGCCGGTGCGGGTATGGATGCGCTTAAACAAGTAAATACACTTCAACCTGATTTTCAATGGTATGGTGGTTCGCGGATTCTAGGCAAATATTATCAGGAACTACCTGGTTTATTTGGCGGTAGCAATAAAAAAGCACTGGAGCTATTAACTACGGCAACCACTAAATCGCCAAACTTTAGAAACAATGGTTGTTTTTAGGTCAATATTATAACTCGACTGGTGAAGCGGATAAGGCGCTAGAGGCTTGTCAAAAAGCCTTGGAATTGCCAAATCAAGATGGAAAATACGAAGAAATTCGTTACTCTCGCGAAGCTCAGGAGTGTATTGATAAAGCTAAGGCTAAGCTTGCTAAAGAATAATAATTTACCGCTAACGATAAATGGCTCCATTTTTATGTTGGAGCCATTTTAATTTATAAGACTTATTTTTCAACTTTATTAGATAAGCAAGCTTTGAATTTTTTTAGATCTAGCTGGCGCTCCATTCGTGCAACAATTACTGCTGCCATGCTATTACCAACTAGATTAGTACTGCTACGTAATTCACTCATGATTTTATCAATTCCAAGTAAGATGGCTATAGTTACTACAGGGATTTTACCGTGCATGGCGGCTAATGTACCTGCCAGTACAATAAATCCAGAACCACTAACTCCTGCAGCCCCCTTACTGGTTGCCATTAATACCAAAATAATAGTAATGTATTCTTGTAAACTAAGATGAATATTAAATGCCTGACATAGAAAGGCAATTACTAGAGATAGATAAATATTAGTACCATCAAGATTGAAGCTGTAACCCGCAGGCACGACGACCCCAACTACTGATTCATCCACGCCTGAGTTTTTAAGTTTTTGCATAATTGGACCAAGTGCGCTTTCGCTTGATGAGGTTGCAAAAACCAGAATAATTTCATCTTTAATAAAATTTAGAAACTGAAATATGCTAAATCCAGCTATTTTTGCGACAGTTCCTAATATTACTAAAATAAAAAAGATACAAGCTCCAATCATTGTCGCTACGAGTCCTAGCATGTGCCAAATTACAGCTATTCCAAATTCTCCCAACATAAATGCCATAGCAGCAAAGGCCGCAATTGGTGAAAACCACATAACTAAGCTTAAAATTTTAAATAGCCACCCTTGGATAGCGTGAAGACTATGCATGATTTGCTCACGCCAGCGCTGTGCGAGATAAAATAGAGCAAATCCCAAGCAGATTGCTATAAACAATATCTGTAATGTATTTCCAGTCAAAAAGGGATCCCATAAATTTGATGGAATAGCCGAGAGCATAATATGTAGAAAGCTGGTTGCCTCAGCTTCATTTTGTGTATATTTTGCTACTAAGCTTGGGTCTATACTGGCAACAGATAGGTTTAATCCAGTCCCCGGGTGGACAAAGTGTCCAAAACTTAAACCAATTATTAGGGCTAAGCTAGAAATAACTTCAAAATAGAGAAATGATTTAGCGCCGATTGTACCAAGTTGTTTGAGGCTTCCCATGCCAATAACACCACTTAATACAGTAAAAAAAATGATAGGTCCCACTAGAATTTTAATAACGTGAATAAATGCATCAATAATCGGTTTACTCTGTTTCCCAAGCTCTGGGCTGATAATACCAAAAGTAATACCTCCACACATAAAGATTAGGACGAAAAACCATAGGCTGAAATACCATTTTCGTTTGGAGTTTTGTATTAGCGGATGATTCATATATATATCCTTAAATAATAGACTTGCTTAACAATAGATCACCACTTTAATTACTTTACTATTGATGTTAAGTAAAAAATATTTACCTGTTAGGCGGCTTGTCGATATTTTATCAAATCGCGAACGGTTAATGTTATAATCTAGCTGTAGTTCAGTATTATATTATTTAGAGGAGATAAGGATATGAGTGATCAAAAAAATCGTGAATTACCTAATGCAGCTATGTTGCAAGATACTTATGACAGGTTTAGTAAATTATCTAGTCAAATTAAAGAATTGAATGATTTATATCTAGAGCAAGCAAAGCAGTTTTGGGAACGTGGAATTGTTAATACAAAAACTCTTTATCAGGTGAGTACTCCAGATGAGTTTGTAAAGACTTTTAGTGCGTTATTAACCGAGAATGGTGCGTTGGTTTCTAAAACACTTTTAGACGATACTAATGCATTATTGAAAATTTGTCATGATGTGTGTAATTCTAGCGTTGGTTGCTCAGATGAAATTAGAAGTAGCTCACTTAAGTTTTTTGATTTTTATTCAAAGCTGTTACCTAGCCCTGTTGTATATAAATTTGATGATATGGTGAAAAATGCGGCTTCTGGTAATCATCAGTCAATTCATGCGCTACAGGAAATTGTAAAAAATGCAATGAGTAGTTTTGGAGCTGCAGTTCAGAGTAGTGCCAATGCTACTCTTGATAGTCTGAATAGTATTAGTAAGAATGCTAAGAAGTAAGAGCTTTATTACACTATTTTAGTAGTAACATATTTGTTTGTCAAGCCATATTCAAATCTACAGGTAATCAACGTGATTTAGTGGGTTACCTGTTTTAATTTAAAATTTGCTATAAATTATTAAATTAACCAGTCTTTTGATTATGTCATCGCGCTCCTCTTGTGTGGTTAGTTCAATACATCGATTTTGCAGTGTGTTTTTTAACATACTCAATAAAAAAATAATTACAAAATTAACTTTATCTAATGGTTCATTACGTTTTTGATAGTATGAACTTAGAATCTTAGTGAAAAACTCACGTACATAGCCAACCATGTCTAAAAAATATTGATGGGATAAATGCTTATCAGGTGACGTCGTCTCACGGGTAAAGATATTTAGCCTGCTGATGCCATTGGGTGACATAAATAACTGATGAAATTCTAAAATTATTTCTCTGAGACGTACTTCCATTTTCTCTAACGGTAGTTTTATAAACTGTTCTGCATCGAATGCGATTAGCTGATCTTTTACTTCTAGGACTAAAAATTCAATAACTGCTTTGTATAACTCAGCTTTGCCACCAAAATGATAGGATACTGCTGAGACATTTGCTCCAGAGCCTTTTACGATGTCGCGAACGGACACCGCGTCAAATCCATAATCTCCAAAGAGCTGAATTCCGGCTTCAATTAATTTGTTATGAGTTTTGTCCATGATGCTAACAATGAAATAGTAATAGATGAGTGGATTATAGCATATTTAACTTAACTTCAGCATCCACATCATTTAGCGCCTTATTCTTAGATTGATGATTCATGTTAAAATCATTACTTATAAAAACTCTTAAAGAAATGTAGTAAATGTCAAATCAAGATACCAGTTTAGCAATGCTTAAAACTCCACCATATTCGCTTGAAGCAGAGCAGTTTTTAATTGGTGGAATTTTACTGGAAGAAGAGGCATATGATTATATAGCAGGCGTACTGTTTCCTAAACATTTTTATCGTAAAGAGCATCAAATAATTTATGAGCATATCGTTAAATTACGCTCCGAAAATAAAAATGTCGATGCGGTTACTGTCGGCGAGTCTCTCAAGCAAAACAATCAGTTAAGTTTTATCGGCGGCGTTGATTATTTACATAATTTAGTTGATTCTACCGCGAGTTCAACTAATATCGCGAGTTATGCTGAGATCATCCGTGAACGCTTTATTTTGCGCGAACTGATCAGTGCGAGTAATACGATTGCCGATAGCGCGTATGCACCGCAAGGACGTAATGTCGACCAGTTACTGGATGAATCTGAGCAAAAAATCTTTAATATCAAAGATCTCAATTCAAGTAATAAGCAATTTGCCCAATTTAAAGATCTGCTAGATGAAGTAATTACCAAGATGATGGAAGCAGCCCAGCGTGAAGATAAAGATGGTATTACTGGCGTTGCAACCCACTATACTGAACTAGATAATTATACATCAGGCTTACAGCGGGGGGAGTTAATTATTGTTGCTGGACGTCCGGGGATGGGTAAAACCTCATTTGCTCTAAATATCGCAGAAAATATTGCCTTAAAAAATAAAATGCCGGTAGCGGTCTTTTCGCTAGAGATGCCTGGGGTACAATTGGTACAGCGGATGCTAAGTTCTTGCGCGCGGGTTGATCAAAGCTTAATGAAGCGTGGCGATGTTACCCACGATGAAATGGATAAAATATTTATCGCGATGAATGAATTAAAAAGTGCTCCAATTCATATTGCCGAAACTTCCGGGATTAATGTAATTGATTTACGTGCGCGGGCACGACGTTTGGTTGATCGGGTTGGTAAGCTTGGGGTGATTGTGATTGATTATGTGCAGATTATGAGCGGAATTAATAGTGGTCCTGGTTCAAATCGAGCACAGGAAATTGCTGAGATTTCGCGCTCACTCAAAACTTTGGCGATTGAATTGGATGTGCCGATAATTTTGCTTTCGCAGCTTAATCGTGATGTAGAGAGTCGAACCGATAAGCGCCCAAATATTTCTGATTTGCGGGAATCTGGTGCTTTGGAGCAGGATGCGGATATTATTTTGCTACTTTATCGTGATGACTATTATAATCGTGAAGATAGTAAAGAAAAAGGTATTGCCGAAATTAACATTGCCAAAAACCGGAGTGGTTCGACTGGTACAATAAAATTAGCCTTTTTAAACCAGTATACTCGCTTCGAAAATCTTGCGTATCAATGGGAAAATGAATATTAATGGTCAGCAAAGTACAATTAAAAAAACGTCAGGAACAAGCTCGACAGATTTTCTCTATCCTTAGGGAGAATAACCCTCATCCGACGACAGAGCTTAAATATAGCAATGGATTTGAATTACTAACTGCAGTTATTTTATCGGCACAAGCCACCGATGTTGGCGTTAATAAGGCAACCGATAAATTATTTCCCGTTGCTTCAAACGCAGCAGCTATTGCAGCGCTTGGTATTGAGGGCTTAATTCCATATATTAAAACGATTGGACTCTATCAAACCAAGGCTAAAAACGTAGTAGCAATGGCACGAATTTTATTGGAAAAACACAACGGTGAAGTTCCATCCACGCGCGAAGAACTGGAGGAATTACCGGGAGTAGGGCGTAAAACCGCAAATGTGGTATTAAATACTTTATTTCATCAACCGACGATGGCGGTAGATACCCATATTTTCCGCTTGGCAAATCGATTGGGGATTGCTAAAGGTAAAGATGTTTTGGCGGTCGAGCGTGGTTTGCTGGCGGTTATTCCAGAGGAGTTTATGTTGGATGCGCACCACTGGTTAATCCTGCATGGGCGCTATATCTGCAAAGCACGAAAGCCTGAATGTGAGCGCTGTAAGATTACTCAATATTGTGATTATTTTCATAGTGGCGCTCGTGAGTAATGCTGTTGCTTATGCGCTCAGACTTTCTCTGGGTGACGATTTTTACGCTTGGCAAGCGCTAGCAGGTTTTTGCAAGCTATCCATACTACAGCAGAAATAGTTATTATGCAACTTATGGATTATCAATTTAAACGGGTCTTTGATGCAGTAAGCGCGAGGAATTATTAATTTGTGCGAATGAGGTGTAAAATATCTTACTACATGATAAATATTCAGGCATAAACTGTCTCCAATCTGTTGCTTAATATTTCTCTCCGATTTTCACTGTGCGCTTTATTAAAACATATTGCTAAAACTTCCAACCCTGCATTAAAGTTT
>Ga0214919_10008379_pt1 | contig 13636 bp, 14 predicted proteins | sample LL1503_MetaG_FD_177994 | JGI IMG/M metagenome (GOLD analysis project Ga0214919, IMG submission 177994) | Freshwater microbial communities from Lake Lanier, Atlanta, Georgia, United States - LL-1503 | ecosystem: Environmental > Aquatic > Freshwater > Lake | place: USA: Georgia | collected...
TTGCATGGATTCCTAGAAGGCGGCGCTGTAGTCGCCTTGTCTATTGGTGCAGCTGCTGCGCGTTTGCCGTTAAGCCGAGCGACTGAATTGGCAGAGGTCATGCGTCTTCAAGTACCTGAAGCATTTCGTCTCCTGGGGTTGGCATGAGCTGATTCAAGAATGGCTAATCGGCCATACGATTTCATATTAAGCAGTCATTCAATCAATGTCATAAAAATTTAATAAAAATGACACGAAAGTAGCTTGATTGTTTTTTATAATTTTTATTAAATAAGTGAAAACACCTTGCTTATCTTTTTTTACATTAGCCCTAAAAATTCATGCTTAAAATTTCTACCCACAAACCACAACGCCTGGCTCAACTGGTCTCTTTGGCTGTGCTCTCTTTGGCCGCTAACCCTTATGCCATGTCACAAACCACTCCAGCAGTGGATTTGGGTACCATTGGTTCAACTACCGCGGCCGGTGCTTTCCGACCTCAAGAAGCCATCAAGGGCACTGCTTCAGCGGTTGCGCCTACGCAGGCCAGTCTGCAAGCCACTCAGCCTCAGTCCATCATCACCCGTGAATTCATGGACTTGTCGGTGGCCCCCACCGCCGAGTACAGCCGCATTGTGAACATTGCGCCCAGTTTGTCTGGAGACTCCGCCAACGGTCCTGGCCTGAGTGAAACCAAAACCACGATGCGTGGCTTCAGTGACGACCAATATAACATCACATTCGATGGCATTCCATGGGGTGACACCAACAACCCGGCCCACCATTCCACATCGTTTTTCCCTGCTTTCACCATTGGTGGCGCTGTGGTTGAGCGTGGCCCTGGCAATGCCAGCAACTTGGGTTACGCCACCTTCGGCGGCTCTATCAATTTGTTCTCAAAGAAGCCATCTCAAGAAAAGGCTACGACTATTTATTCCAGCTTCGGCACATGGAATACAAGTTTATTGGGCGTGGGTTATGAAAGTGGCCGCATGGCTGACTTGGGTGATGCCACTTTCCAATTGAACGCCCAACAGTTGAAGTCTGATGGCTACCTCAGCTACAGCGCTGTGAAAAGCGATAACATCACTTTGAAGTTTGAGCGTCCCATCGGCGATGCAAGTTTGTTAACTGCTTTTTCAACCATCAATCAAATTCACTACGCTCAGCCTGACAGCAACAAGGGCGCGACCTTGGATCAAATTGCCAAGTACGGCAAAAATTTCCAATTGGACAATGATCCAAAGAGCATGAACTACCGGGGTTACAACGCCACGACCAAAAACACTGATTTTTCTTATCTGCGTTTGCGCAGCGAATTGGGCAATGGTTGGAATACCGACAACCAGGTTTACAGCTATGCCTACAACAACCAAACCATATCCTCCACTGACCCCACTTGGATGGGCACCACTTCGGGCACCAATGCCGACCCACGCCGTACGGCCCCTGCTGGTACGTATGTGACCGCCAAGAGCATTGCATTGAATGGCAACATTCCTGGCATCGACAAGCAAAACAAATACCGCGTGATCGGTGACATCTTCAAGGCGACCAAGCAATTGGATTCAGGTCTGGTTCGCGTCGGTGTTTGGTATGAACAATCGGATACTGATCGTCACCAATACGATCTGGATTTGACCACTGGCGGTTACAACCGCAAAGAAGGTACTGTTGCAAACGGCACCTTCTTGCCAGGGACTACACGCCCCATTGACAGCGTCTTGTTTGATCAACAATCCAAAATCAAAAGCACCCAGCCTTTTGCTGAATTTGAATGGAAAGCCACGCCAGCCACGACTGTCACGCCTGGTTTGAAGTCTGTCAACATCACCCGCTCGGTATCATCGCCTGTTGAACAAACAACGCGTGAATTGAATCACACAGCCTCTAAAACCTACACGGCGACCCTGCCTTTCTTGACCGTCAACCATCAGTTGAGCAAAGAAATGTCAGTCTATGGCCAATACGCTGAAGGCTTCCAGATCCCTGATTTGAAAACTTTCTACATCAACAACCCCTCATTGAACAGTTCAGTTCCACAAAAATCAACCAACTACCAACTGGGTGTGGTGGGCAAGTCTGACAAAATGACATGGGATTTGGACATCTATCAAATCAACTTCACTAACAAATTGGTATCCAATGGTTTGGCAGGCGCTAACGCCGCCTTCATCAACATTGGCGGCGCCACTTACAAAGGTATTGAAGGACAGATGGCCTATGTGGTTGACGGCGGCTTCTCGGTGTTTGCCAACGGCTCTATCAACAAAGCTTTGGCCAACGATACAGGCAAGCAAATTTCGGGTGCGCCAGAAATGACAGCGGCCATTGGTGCGTTGTATGCACAAGGTCCTTGGGCTTCGTCTTTGATCTTGAAGCGCACTGGCGCGGTGTACCAAAAAGAATTCACCACGCAGGCGTACTACGACTTCTACAAAACTGCAGCGTATGACAACATTGATTTGGGTGTGTCATACACCATGAAAAATATAGCTCAGTTTAAAGCAGTCAAAGTACAGTTGAATGTGTTCAATTTGGCCAACAGCCAAAAAACCACAGCCATCACCGCGGCGAGTTCAACGGCCACAGGTACAGCATACGACACCTACATTTTTCAAGCGCCACGCAGTGCTCAAATTTCAATCAAGGCTGACTTTTAAAAGTGACGCCCAGCAAGCTGTTTGAGCTGGCGAACGCCTCTGGCGGCACGCTGTATTTGATGGCTTTGCTCTTGTTGGTGGCCTTGACGGTCATCATCGAGCGAAGCCGCTATTTGTCCAAAATGCAGCAAGACGGTGACGTTCTCATCGACTTGTTGCACGACGGCTCGGTCACGGACCACGAGGTTCTACTTAAAGCTTTGCATCAGTATGAGAACTTGCCTCACGCCAGCGTGGTGCATGCCTCGCTGATTGAGCCCGACACCTCAGAGCGTGATGTCTGCGCCGGTCACCTCGAAGAAGCCATCATGCGCGAAGTGCCCACCTTGGACCGCTCTTTGTGGGTGCTGGACACGGTGATTACCTTGGCCCCTTTGCTGGGTTTGTTTGGCACCATCATTGGCATGTTTGGCGCATTCTCGGTGCTGGGTGATGTGCAAAACGGCGCATCTCAAGTCACCGGCGGTATTGCCGAGGCCTTGATCGCCACGGCCTCGGGCTTGTTGATTGCCATGATTGGTTTGGTCTTTTTCAACTGGCTCAACACCAAGGTGCGCACCATCGTGCACCAGATGGAAATCATCAAAGTCATGATCTTGAATCGCCGCTTCGGGCGCCTTCAGCCTACGGGGACGCGTGCTACTTTGAAAGCCGTCTGAGATGCGCTATTTTGAAACGCGCAAAGCGCGGATCGAGATCATTCCGATGATCGACATCATGTTGTTTTTGCTTGTCTTTTTTGCAATGATGACTTTGCGCATGATTCCCACATCAGGCCAAGTCAGCAAGTTACCCACCAGCACCACGGCCAGTGCGATTCCACCACCCAAATTGATGGTGGAAATTCGCTCCAACGGCCAGTTGTTGGTCGAAGGCCGTGAGGCCGAGCCTGCAGAGATTACCGACTTGGTCAAGGCACGGGACGCTGCCAATTTGGCCGTGACCATTGCGGGCAGTGACGATGCGACGATGCAGCACTTGATGAAAGCGGTGGACGCAGTGCGTTTGGGCGGTGCAACACAAATTGGCTTGGCTGCCAAACAGGTGCCCCGTTGAGTGCGGCTTTCAACAGCCTGCCTGTGTGGAGGCCGACGTCCAAAAAAAAGCCTCCTCAAGGCGTTTGGTCTTCGCTGGGTTCTGCGCTGCTGATTGAATTATGCGTGGTGGGCGCCGTCATGCTGTGGGTGCTCATACACCCGCCGCAAGAGTTGCAACAAGTGATTCCTTTGGTCATGTCCATGTTGGAAGAGCCCAAAGTTGAAAAGCCCTTGCCGCCCAAGCCCCCAGAGATCAAGCCACCGCCTGTGCAGGCCAAAGTGGTGCCCATGCCAGTCAAGCCGCAAACGCCTGTGACGCCTGAAGTTCGGCCTGTGCAAGAAGTCACGCCGCCGGTTGTGGCAAAAGACACCGCTTTCTCGACGCCGGTGGTTGCAGCCTCGCCACCTGCGCCGCCACCGCCGCCACCGCCGCCTCCTGTGGTCAGCCCGCCGGCGCCTGCGGTAGATCCGGCCTTGGCTTACAACATGAAGCTGGCCGCTGCCGTGCAGGCCGCTTTTGTGGTGCCAGGACCCGCCTCAGCCTTGGGTTTCAAGGGCCGTGCTCGGGTGGAGTTTCATTTGCGAGATGGTGCGGCCAGCAATGCCAAAATCATTCAGCCCAGCGGTTTGGGCGCTGTAGACCGTGCTGCACTCAAAGCGGTCGAAGTCGCTGCCTTTCCACCGCCACCGCCCGCTTTGGCGGGCAAAGATGGCGTTTACCAGATTTGGGTCGCCTGTTTCTAATTTCTGACCTCGGGGTCTTCAAAGGTATTTATGAGTAATCAACTGCGCCACAGGGCAGGTACTTTCGCAGCCCTGATGGCTGTGTTCAGTGTCTTTCAGGTCTCGGCTTCAGAGTTGGAATCTGTGTACACGGTGCAAGCGCCGCAGGGCCAGTGGGTGGTGCGAGCTATCACGCACGCCGAACAATGCCCTGGAATTGCATGGGACGGTCAGTCGCCAGTCCCAATGCAGGTGCGTGCACCCAAAGCCACCTTGCCGGTCCGCAGTGATGCGACGCAAGCCCACAGCAAACCCTCTGTTTTTGATGTCATGAGTTGCGAAGCCAATTGGCCCGTCAAAGCCCAATCTGCAAAAATTGCCGGGCAAGTGGTTCCAGCGCCGCCCAAGCAGATTCAGCGCATCTTGATCGTGGCCGATACAGGTTGCCGATTAAAGGCTTCTGAAAATGCGTTTCAAGAGTGCAACGACTCGGACAAATGGCCTTTTGCCCAAATTGCCCAAAGTGCTGCCAAGCTCAAACCCGATTTGGTGGTGCACATTGGTGATGTGCATTACCGTGAAAGCCCTTGCCCTGAGGGTAACGTCGGCTGCGCGAATGCCAGTTGGGGTTATGGCTGGGATGCATGGCATGATGATTTTTTCAAACCTGCAGCGCCTTTACTGTCAGTTGCGCCTTGGCTGTTTGTGCGCGGCAACCATGAGTCGTGTTTCCGCGCTGGACAGGGCTGGTTTCGCTTCCTGGATGCATCGCCTTGGACATCGGCTAGAAATTGCAACGACCCCGCCAACGATTCATACGGTGATTTTTCCGAGCCCTTTACCGCCTCTATTTCAGACAGCACGCAATTTATTGTGTTTGACTCATCTAAATCAAGCGGTAAAGCATACAGCCCTGCAGATGCTGCCTTTGTTAAGTACCAGTCGCAGATGCAAACCGTGGACCGATTGGCCAAGCTCAAACCTGAGAGTTTCTTCATCAATCATCACCCTTTGTTGGCAGCAGCCCCCACCAAAGACCCTAAAAGGTTCAAAGCCGGTGGAAGCGCGGGCCTGCAATCGGTCTTTGAAACAGTGGTGCCAGAGCGGCTGTTTCCGGTGGGTGTGACTGTGGCTATGCACGGTCATGTGCACTTGTTTGAAGCGATGAGTTTCAAGTCTAATTATCCGGTTTCTTTGGTCATGGGCAATTCGGGTTCATTGAACGAGGGCCATGCACCAAGCGCGATAGCGCCAACAGACCGCATCTACAAAGATTCGGTGGTTGACAACTACGCGGCACGCTCTGAATACGGTTTTGCCACATTGGATCGAATGGTCGAAGCAGGCCAAGAGTCATGGCAGTTGACTGAATACACGCCCCAAGGCCAAGCGGTCATTCATTGCCGAATTCAAAATGGCAAGAGCCGTTGTAAATGAAATAAACCAGACATTTTTATTTGGATACTAAAAAAATGGCCTGTTCAAATGTATTCATCTAAATTCGCTCTAATTGCGCTTGTGTGTTTGTTGACTTACCTCATCAACCCGAATGCGCAGGCTGCGGCCTACGATCTAACCGTCTACTCAGACGAAATGTCAGCACCTGGAGAGACTGAAATTGAGGCCCGGTTTTCGCTTGCAAAACCACGCAGATCTTCGGTTTCAACCGGGCTTGTCACTCAAGCACTCACTGAAATAAATTACGGTTTTGCAAAAGGATGGGAGATAGGCATTCAAATTCCCGCCGTGTATTCGAATACAGAGCGCAAACTAGCGGGCATTGCATTCGAGGTCCAATATGTTGCGCCTCATGACAAAAGAAGTGGTTGGTATTGGGGAGTTCGAAGTGAGATTGGTCGAACTGTGTCTTTGTATGAAGACGATACTGCGCTCAGCGTGGAATTGAACCCCATCGTTGGGTTTCGCGGCAAGGACTATCATTTCGTCCTCAACGCTTCTTTTGACAAGGCTTTGAGTGGAAAAGAAACTTCAACCCGTTTTCATCCCTCAGCCAAACTCACCCGACACGTTACGCCAACCGATGAGCTTGGTGTCGAATATTACGGTTATTGGGGACCCGTAAGCCAATTTCACTCACCCGCAAAACGTGATGAAACCCTTTATTTTGTTTGGGATAAACGCACGTCCTTTGGCCGACTCAATATGGGCTTAGGTCAGGCATTGCGTCCGATGCTTGGAAGTGCTGACAAGTGGGTTGCCAAGCTTGGAATCCAATTTGAAAATGACTGAAGTTCGTCGCTCGACTTTTTTAGGGTACCTCTCGGCGAGCGAAGAAATTTGTAATTCGACATGAGTGACCGCAGTTAAGAAATTGCCAACACTTATTAACTCAAAAGGAACTTTGGCTTTCGCTACTAAAGGGCGTTCGTATCCGAAAAATTCATAAATCCCCAGTCATCAGTCATCGCGGTTTTGTGAAGGTAATGAAAATGAGCCAATTCATTCTCATTGAAAAAAGCAGAAAACGCTCTGCTTTTTGAAAAGTATCCAACAGCCTAAACTCTATCCTCGGGCGGTCTTACATTGATTTGAATTCGATGAAAAGGTTGTCTTCCCGATTCAGGAAAATTTTTAATCTCAACATATGCGCTGGCAAAGTCGCCTAAATATTGATCGCCCATATCGTGCGAACCCGTTTGACAGGGTGTGTAAATGGCTTCCGCAAAGCGGCGGCGCAGCTTAACAAAATAAGTAAAGGGTCGGTTGAAGTTGAGCATGAGAATGTGGCTTTCTCGATTAACTATGTAAATAGTTTATACAGTTAAATTGAATTGTGCAAAATAATTTATAAAAAGCCTCAATAACCTTAAATTTCCGCCCAAACCACATGTCTCATCAATTTGCTTGAATCTCCCCAAGCCTGTAGACACTTTTCGTAGCGCAGTCTGACGCTGCCGCTCGAACCCATGGGAACTGCGTGGGTAAACCACACGTAGCTCAAGTGCACTATCATCAACAAAATGCAAATCACTATGGGACACGTGTCTCGAATTAAACCCATCGGTCTCCCAAAAACCAGGGCCATTCAAAGCCATGCAAGCACTCAACGGCCTCTTGCACACCGTTCCCAGTAAGACGGGGGGCCTGAGGGCCTATGTCACAGGACAAGGCCGGCCCCTGCTGCTGGTGCATACCGTGAACGCTTCTGCCAGCGCGGCCGAGGTACGGACAGTTTTTGAGCGCATGGGTCAGCACCGCACGGTCTATGCCATTGACTTGCCCGGTTACGGGACCTCCGAGCGCACTGACCGCCTGTACACGCCGCGCCTGATGACCGATGCGATATTGGACTTGGCTGCCTACATCCGCACACAACACCCAGAACAGGCCATAGATGCCCTCGCTGCATCTCTGTCGTGTGAGTTTTTGGCGCGCGCGGCGGTTGAACAACCGGCGACGTTCAGAACCCTGTCGCTGGTCAGCCCTACCGGATTGAGCGGCTTGCGGCTGCGGCAGGGACCCCAGGGCAGCACCTACGGTCAAGACTGGTTATTGGCGCTGTTGAAAGGCCCCGGTTGGGGACGCTCACTGTTCAAAGCCCTCACCCGACCTGGCGTAGTCCGTTATTTTCTGAACAAGACCTGGGGTTCGCGCGCCATTGATGAAACGATGTTCGACTATGCCCTGTGGACCACACAACAACACGGTGCAGAGCACGCACCCCTGTGCTTTTTGTCAGCGCAGATGTTCAGCGCCGACATCACCACGATTTACGATCAATTGCGCCTGCCGGTCTGGATGAGCCATGGCGTGCGCGGTGATTTTGTCGACTACCGAGGCAAAGCACGCTTTGCTGCACAAGCCAATTGGCAGTTCACCCTATTCGACTCCGGCGCGCTGCCCTACTTTGAGTACCCGCAGGACTTCGCTGAAAAAATGCTGGCGTTCATGGCGCAGGGACCTGGAGACTGCAACCCGTTGTGACGATCCTTGACCTGTCAAGGCGGGACCACCGGCTAAATCTGGCTGCAAGAACTGTGTGTGTTGAAGCCGATGACGATTGGACCGCTTGTTCTGATCAGTTCATCTAACAGTGACATCGCCTCCTGGGAAGTTGCGGTGTAGGGATCAAATTCCGGATGCGCTATATGCACCATAGGACTGTCTTTGTACAAATGAACAAGTGCCATAGACCATTTTCCAAATTGCCTGTGCGTAATTTCTTCCATCGATAACAATTCAATATTGTTGTGATGTCGACTCGCCATGATGCGAGAGAAAAGAACGTTAACTTGATGTCTCTCACCTTCCAACACCTGCATCCATAAGCCTGAGCCCTGACATAAAATACCAGTGATATTTTCCGCTTTGTTGTAGTTACTGGACTTCTCCAAAATTGAAGTGGTGACAGCAGTGGTAACAGGGCCTACTGGCTGGCTGACATACAAAAGGCGAACGAGCATGTTTGGAACCTTTGAAGATTTACATTGCAACGCATAGGAAGATTTTTTTCTGATCAAGCGAATAATATTATGGTGCGTAAAGGCTAGGCGTGATCAACTTGACCTCGTTGGCAACAAATAGCCCTTGCAAGGCCAAGTGCTTTTTTTCAGGGAAAAATTTAAAAGGTGTCACAATAAAATTTTAACTTTATGTTAATTTTTACCATGACAGTGACTAGAGTTTTTGTCTTCATCTGCGCGACAGCGCTTGCATTGGGTCTTAGCGCATGCGGCACGACGGGTAATCCTAGCGCCAGCGCAAATAGTTCCAAACGTTCTGGCGCAAATGAGCTGCCAGTCAACACCAGTATGGGCAAAGACGCGCTGGTTGGAATTTTGCAAGTGCCTGTCATTTCTGCTACTGAATTAACCAGACCAATGGCAACTCAAGCTCAACAATGCGGTGCTAAGACTGATCTTTCTGCAACAGGAGTTGAAGGCACTATTTCCAATTCACAAGGTTGTATCAATTCAAGTACCACTGAAATAATAAAAGCATTCAAAGTGGTTTACGAGCTTTCTGGACGTCAATATGCCGTGGAACTTCCTGAAAATCCTGGTCCTTATATTCAGTTGCAAATGACTTCACGTCCTTCGCCAAATTCACCGCTCTCGAATGGTCTAACAGTAGCAGGTGAAACACCTACAGCGGTTGTTGATCAGCCTGTGCTGACCGCGCCCGCGATTGTCCTTCCCTATGTTTATCACTCTGGTGCCTTTTACAGACCAGTACCAATTTTTATAGGCGCTAGATATCGTTTTGGTGGGAGTTATCGAATGGGAAGAGGACGTAGGCATTGACGAAATTCGCATTCTGCCAATGCCATTGATAAACGCCTGGGTGACTGCTGTTTAGAAATTACCGAAACTTTGTGTCTGGAGGGGATCGGTGTCGAGAACAATCACGCCTTTACATTAGTTCACTATTTGATTTCGTTAACAGCTCCTTTTCCCGAATATCATTGCCGATAGCATAAGAAACTGAGGGTTCCAGGATCTCATCCATCATGCAGCCAGCCACCATCGCCTCCCATCGTTTCGGATTCTCCGAAAACAGCCAACAGTTGCTTCGAGTTGACCCGCGCGCTTGGGTTCTGGAGCAGTTCAAACGGCCCGCTGCTTTTGACGCCAGTGGTCTGATTGACAGCGCTCAAGCGCTATTGCTGACGCGCCAGGTTTTGAAGGCGGCCCTCGGCGCTCAGCCGCCTGAATCTGACAAGGTCCCTAAAGACGAATTGGGTCCGATGACACCCTCTCGCAAAGAACTGCGACAAACGAACATCCACAGCTTGGTTCGCCGTTGGCAGCATACGATCCAAACGCCAACCCCTGTTGCGGAACGATGGGTGCAGTTTTGGTCTAACCATTTTTGTGTGGCGGCCACCAAGGGCACTATGCTGGCCATGGTGGGTCCGCACGAATACGAGGCCATTCGTCCACATGCGTTTGGCCGCTACAAAGACCTGCTGCGCGCTGCCACTTTGCACCCATCCATGCTGATTTATCTGGACAATGCCCAATCCTTTGGGCCGCAATCCAGGGCGGGTACGCGCCGCGAAAAAGGGTTGAACGAAAACCTCGCTCGTGAATTGCTGGAGTTGCATACGCTGGGCGCACATGCCGGATTTACCCAGTTCGATGTCACACAAACGGCCATGCTGTTGACCGGCTGGACTGTCGGTCTTCAAACCGGCGGCAAGAGCGAGTTTGTTCCCGCTTTGCACCAGCCCGGAAACAAAGTGATTCTCGGAAAAACCTACCCAGAGGGGCCACAAGCACTGGACACTTTGTTGAACGATTTGTCACGTCATCCTGCCTGCGCTACGTTCATGGCTGCCAAGCTATGTCGCCACTTTGTAACCGACAATCCATCGCCCGTTCTGATTCAGGCGGTGGCCCAGCGATTTACCCAGTCTGATGGGGACTTGGTGGATACGGCCAAGGCGCTTTTCAGCCATGATGCAGCTTGGGCTGCGGACAACCCGCCCAAGTTCAAACGCCCAGAAGAATTGGTGATTTCTGCCCACCGCATGATCAAGTTACCACTTCGGGCCATCGAGCAAAATGTGGGTGCTGTGCTGGCAATGGGGCAATCACTGGGGCGCACACCTTCGCCACAAGGTTGGCCAGACCGCAGCGAAGAATGGCTGTCACCGGACTCATTGCTCAAGCGGGTGCAATGGGCAGATCGGTTTGGCGAGGCCCACCGCGAATCGACTGATCCCCGTTCACTTATGCATTTGGCGTTTGCGCAAGACTTGAGCACCCCTACCGCGCAGGCCATTGAGCGTGCTGAAAGCGCTGCTCAAGCCTTGGCTCTCGCTTTAGCCAGTCCAGAATTTCTCAGGAGATAAGTTGTGCATCACGTCCCCTCAGATTTGCCTTTGTTCCTGACGCGCCGCGAAGGTTTGCGCGCCTTGTGGGGTGCCGCTGCAATCGCTTGTGCAATGCCGGCGCGTCTTGCTTTTGCGGCGCCGTCCAATCCCAGAGCGAACAGCCCGCAGCGTCTTGTCGTCGTCTTGCTGCGTGGTGCCCTGGATGGGCTCGCAGCGGTGCCCGCAACGGGTGATCCCGCATGGGCGCATTTGCGTGGCCATGCCACCGCTGATACCGACGCAGGTGCAATCGCGCAGGCATCCCTGTTGCCTTTGGACACGACCTTTGCTCTGCACCCGGCGTTGAAGACTTTGCACCAGTGGTATTTACAAAAGGAGCTTGTGGTGGTTCATGCTGTGGCCAGCCCTTACAGGGAGCGTTCACACTTCGATGCCCAGCAGTTACTCGAGAGTGGCGGCGATCGCCCCTTTGTGCAAACCACAGGGTGGTTAGGCCGTGCCTTGCAAAACACGGGGCAGCCTGCGATGGCGCTCACAGCGGCCATGCCTTTGGCGCTTCGCGGTGCAGACGGTGCGAGTACTTGGACTCCTGGTGGCCACACAACAAACCACCAGGATCTGATGTTGAGGGTCGCCCAGATGTATGGCGATGACGTCCCATTGGCCAATGCCTTGAGCCAAGCCATGGGCCAGCAGCAAATGGCCATGGGGGCAGGTGAAGGCCCCGGACTAATGGGTCTTGCTCATCAGGCAGGCAAGTTCTTGTCGGAGCCCCAAGGTCCACGAGTGGCTTGGCTGGAAGCTGGGGGCTGGGACACGCACACCCAACAAGCGGGACGCTTGGGCCGATTGCTACCGAGTCTGGATGAAGCCCTTGCGACACTGCGCAGCGCGCTGGGGCAGCATTGGGCCACCACATCGGTTTTGGTGATGACTGAGTTTGGACGTTCAGCCGCACTCAATGGCTCGGGTGGCACCGATCACGGAACCGGCGGTGTTGCATTTTTGGCGGGGGGAGAGGTCGCCGGCGGGCGGGTCGTAGCTGACTGGCCCGGCTTGGCAAGGGAACACCTGCTGGATGGTCGTGATTTGAAACCCACCCTGGACATTCGCCGACTGATTGGCCCTGTGGTCCAACGCCAATTCGCCCTTAGCACATCGGGTTTAGGGCGCGTATTACCTGGCGCTCCGGTGGGACTGTTGGACATGTACCAGACTTGAGCGTTGACCATTGGCGGGCCCTGAGTTTGATGGGGCTTGTTGAGGCAAATTTAGATTTGATCAGAAGCGCCAATCTCAGTTTAACCAGTGCGTGCCCACTGGACGGTTTGGTCGCATTAAGATTGGCACTGCCCCCAGCTGGTCAAATCGTGTTCGGCGGGAACAACTGCCCTAAGCATCGACGCCAGCAGCCGGTCTGCTTAACCAATGAGCGTGAAACATACAATAGTTGCAAGCTTACCGTCAATTGTGTCACTCGGCCAACCAAGGCTGAACAAACGCAAACCAACCGCCAATGAGGTAAAAAGCCACGCTGACCAAGTACACCGCAAACGATACTTTGCGTGTGCGCAGGCAAGCATCGCGCAGTTTTGGGTCAGTCGGGCAAGGAGCATGGCGGTTGCGCCACTGCAGTGCACCACTCCCCGCCATCATGAAGCCTGTTGGCAAGACTCGGTGCTGTTGTCGTAGGTGTTGACGCATGAGGTTGTCGAGCATGTCAACGATATGCCTGCCTTTATTGCCGATCCCGTCGGTCACTTATCGCCGGGCGGCATGATGTTTGTATCGACCATCGATCGCACTTGGAAAAAATACTTTTTTGCCATTGTGGGGGCGGAGTACATACTCAAGGTGCTCCCACGAGGCACACATCATTGGTCTATGTTTGTGCGACCTGATGAACTCAAAACAGCATCGACGCTTCATGGCTTGATGCAACAGGATCTTCGGGGCATGCGTTACCAGCCTTTGCGGCATCTGGCCTCTTGGTTTCCTGACACCCGAGTCAATTACATTTCCAGCTTTGCCCGTGCTGAAAAAAAGAGCGTTGATTCATTGGCGCAAGACTCTTAAGTCATATGAAGATATTTTCTTTTTTAAGTAAGACTGCACTTGAGCGAATCCATGCTGCAATCCCGCTGACTGCTACAAAATCGGCACGCCTTAAAAAGCTGCGCCATGTGATGTGGACAGTATTCATTACTCCTGTAAAAACCGTCTCGCCGAAAATCAAATGAACCTATTTACTTTTTTGCGCTGTATCTGCATAGCACTGATCATGTCAAATATCGACGCTTTGGCGCAGTCCGGAGCTAACGTTGAGCGCTACAGCCAATTACCGGCCAGTGCAGATGGGATCGGCAAAAGCTATATGGGTCGCGAAATCGCGGCGGTAATGGGCTGGCAGGGTGCATCATGGCTTGAGCGCCAGG
>Ga0214919_10008380_pt1 | contig 13636 bp, 10 predicted proteins | sample LL1503_MetaG_FD_177994 | JGI IMG/M metagenome (GOLD analysis project Ga0214919, IMG submission 177994) | Freshwater microbial communities from Lake Lanier, Atlanta, Georgia, United States - LL-1503 | ecosystem: Environmental > Aquatic > Freshwater > Lake | place: USA: Georgia | collected...
GGAGGTGTCCAAGCAGCTCAAACCCTGGTGGTGGACCGATGAGCGGGGCAAGCTGTGCATCACCGTTCGCTATGGAGCCCGCACCCTGGAGATTGTGGAGGGCAAGAACGCCATCGAGACTGACAGCATTGCCGAGGTGATCACCACGCTGCAGGTGATTCGCACCGCGGTGGACTCTGGGGAGCTGGACAAGCGGATTGAGGCTGTGATGGGACAGGTCAAAGCAGGATTCACCAAAGCCACTGCCCCAACTGCTCGCGCCACCCTGAAGCTGCCAGCCAAGGCTTAGAGCGTGGTCAAACCGCCTGGATGGGTTTAGCGGGCATGCGCAGCTTTTGCAGGGCTTGCTGGGCGCGCTGGGTCTTTTGCCTCAGCCGCTCTTGCTTCACAGCAGCGCTAGCACGCTGGCTGGTGGCACTGAGCTGGTCCAGTCTCAATTGTTCTGGTGTTCTGGGGGCCTCAAGCTCAAAGAGTCGCATGCATTTATTTATGGCGGGAGATAAATAAATGTAGGAAAAGACAGCAGACAAGGAGACCAGTGATGAGATTTATGGAAATAGCCAACCCCGAAGACCAGCTGGCACTGTGGCGGCTGATATCGGACAACGTGTGGGGCGCCTTTGCTCAGCAGCAGCCACAACCACAAGCCATCACGGCACCCGCGCATGCAGCGACCCTGGGTCAGGGCAGGGCTGCGACACCTGCAAGGCCCGTGGCCAAGCACTTGCCCAGGCCCACACCCAAGGCAAGTCCTAAGCCCACAGTCAAGGCCAAGGCTCGAGCAGCCAAGCCTAAACGTGCACCCATGGCCCCAGCACCCAAGCCACTGCCCAAACCCCGGGCTCAGCAGCTGTCACCTGGCCAGGCCGCAAAACAGCAGACCCAGCAACATCAACAACTGGCCCAGCACTTGAGTAAAGAGGTCACCAAGCCGCAGAACAATCAAAAAATCTACCCCCAGCCACCAGCCCCATTCCCAAAACCCGTGGCCTCCAGCGCGCCCAGGACCGATGTCTATGACGAGAGGGACAAGGATGAACTGGTCACGCACTCACGTGCCCAGCACCCATTCAAAACAACAGGCCAGATAAAAAGTGCGTTGTCGGGTCAAAAGCGCGGTTTTTAGGCCGACACACAGGCGCGCTTTTGAATCGGAAGCCCGGTCACGACAGGCATAGCGCAAATGGTTACGCCACCCGTTTCTTGGTCCTGACCCTTTTGATGCCCTCGCGGATTTGACCTGGGCGCCGACACTTAACTGCCCCACTATTGGCGGCTGCTATCCCGAGCTCAGCAACGGGTTCAAGGTCATCGCGCTGGGTCACAGGAAGTCGGCACAGACAGAGTCAATTTGACGTCGGCGCCAACACTACAGCCTTGCTGCTTGAAAACGCGGCCAACGAAACGACTTTTCTCGGCCATAGCTCATTGACGCGCCAGAACTTCTTGCATTTTTCCACCGCAAGGAACTGTGCAATTTCATTCAGCCCAGCAATCGGGCGAGATAAAGCAACCATGCGTTAACGACCTCTGGACGCATATTGTTTCGTACAGTGAAACCGATGAAAAATTCGAATACGAAGGAATGCCCCGTACAGGCAACAGACTAATCACAGTCAATTTCCTGTAGCAAAAAATATAAAACACCTTCGCGCAATGCTCAACCCGGCCGCCACGGTCCAGGGCAGGGCGCTTGGCTCGCGTAGATCGGGCGCTGAGGGTACCAGCGCTGGGTGGAGCGGCGGTGTCTGTTTGCGCGGTGGTTTTGATTTGGACATTGGATTGGATGAGTTTTTTGACCACACGGGGTGGGTGCGCATCAGATTACTTCTGACATTGCGCATAGTCTGAAAGTGTGGCCAAAACTGCATGTCCATGCGCGCCGCAAAATGTGGTATCGTGTTTTCTAGTTTGGTGATAAGGTTCATTAAATTCGATTTCGAGGAGACACAGGTCATGCAGCAAGACGAAATTGTTACGGATGTTGATGGATTCGTGAGCGGGCGGCGCGACGTTCTGCGCGGCCTTGCAGCAAGCGCTTTGCTGATGCCTCTGATGAGTCCGGACGTGGCGTTGGCGGCAGATGGCGGCTTGACGGTGGCATTGCCGACTAACCCTGATACTTTCGATCCGTGCAATCAGCGCAACCACGACGCAATGGCGTTGTCTCAGGTGATCTTCGAGAGTCTGTACGAAGTCGATGTGAATGGGGTTCCGCAACCGATGCTCGCTGTGTCCCACAAAATCGCCGAGGACGGAATGTCCTGGTGGTTCGATCTGCGCGATGACGTGTTTTTCCATAACGGCCAAAAGATGACCGCCGAAGATGTGAAATACAGTTACGACTGGGTATTGGATGAAAAGAACAAGGCTGCCCGGCGTCCAATTTGGACCCGCATTAAGAATGTCGTAGTCGAAAGTCCCACGCGTGTACGGTTCGAAATGAGTCAACCTTACGGATCGATGCTGCTGTATATGACCAAGTACATGGGCATCTTTCCGAAGGGCTCGCGCGAGAAGCCTGGAAATGACGCGTTTCAGTCGAATCCGGTTGGGCTGGGAACCGGCCCAGGAATCTTTGTCAGCGCACAGAAGAACGACTATGTGGAGTTCAAGCGCAATCCCAAGTATTGGCGAAAGGGCGTTCCGGCGTGGAGCAAACTTAGATTCCTGATCGTTCCGGAGGACTCGGTACGGGTCGCCTACCTGATGACGAACAAGGTCCAGATCATTAGTGCTCCACCTCCGCGCGAATATACGCGGCTCAAGTCGATGCCGGGCATCGGCGGCGCGAGCAAGATCGCAATTGGCAGCCGCATGTTCATTTCCATGAACCACAGCAAGCCGCCGTTCGACGATGTCAATTTCCGACTTGCGGTGTCGCGTGCTCTCGACCGCCAGAAGATCGCCAGCCAGTTTTTCGGGCTGCTCGATCCTACCGCGATTCCAGCGCCGACCGACTCCTGGTGGTTCAACAAGGAGGCCAACTCCCGGCTGGATTTTAATCTTGCCGCCGCCAAGGAACTGCTCGCAAAGTCGAAATACGCAAGCGGTGCCTCGTTCGATCTACTGCTTCCGGCTGAGCCTTATCTGGTCGATGTCAAGGACGCCGCCCTGATCGTTCAGGCCGAGCTCAAGAAGAACCTGGGCGTAACGGTCAACCTGCAGGTTCTGGAATCGTCACAAGTAATCGGCGACATGATCAAGGGCGCGCATACGGCTGCGATCGTCGTTTTCATGACGCCGCCAGACCCGATCGTGCAGGATTTCTATACTGGCAACATCATGGCCAAGGGAGTCGGCTATACGAACAAGGCGTTCAATGACGGTGTTGACGAGTACTTTGCCACCAAGACCCAGAGTGAGAAGAAGGCGGTACTTGACAAACTGTTCATGATCCTCGCACAGGATTGCCCCAATGTCTATCTGGGCATAGCGCACGCGTCCAACCTCTGGCGAACCAGCATCAAGGGTTTCCAAGTCAATACCGGACTAACGATGCGGGTGCGTCAGGTGTTGCCGCCGGCATAGCTGGGTCGAAGTCGGTCGATCGCAAAGCTAGATCAATGCGGCACCTCTTACCTCGTCTTTTTTTTTCTGGGTTCGTCTTAGTCCTTGTTTCGATCCTGTTGTTCGTGCTGACACGGGCAGTTCCAGGGTCACCCTCGCTGATCGTTCTCGGCCTGGATTCAACACCGCAGCAGCACATCGCGTTCGATCGCGAGCACGGGCTGGATAGGCCATTGCCAGAGCAGTACGTCGCGTGGCTGGGGAAGACGCTCAGCGGCGATCTAGGGAAGTCCTACATGACCGGCCGTCCGCTGGGCGAAGAACTGGCCCGTACGTTCCCGATCACGCTCGAACTGGTCGTGCTGTCGATTGCGTTTGCCGTCACTGTCGGGGTGTTGCTGGGTATCGTATCGGCGGTCATGGCCGGCCGCTTACCCGACGTGATTGCATCGCTGTTCAGTGTTGTCGGTGTGTCGGTGCCTGGATTCTGGCTTGGATTAATATTGATCGTCTACCTGTCGGTCGCCTTAGGGTGGTTTCCGCCCGGCGGCTTCGTGCCGCTGTCGGAAGGTGTTTGGCCTAACCTGTATGCAATGGTTTTGCCGGCCTTCACGCTGTCGTTGCATTACATCGCATCGCTCAGTCGCCTAACGCGATCAAGCATGCTCGACGCGTTGTCGCAGGACTATGTCCGCACCGCACGGGCAATGGGACTGAGTCGTCCGCTGATCATTGCCTATGCCTTCAAAAATGCAGCAGCACCCGTGGTGGCGATCAGCGCCATTGCGTTCGGCTACGCGTTTGGTTGGGCGCTAATTATCGAGCACGTGTTCAGCATTCCGGGTATGTCGCGCTCGCTGCTGAATGCGATTCGTGAGCGCGACTACCCGATGATACAGAGCGTCGTGCTGGTGGTGACCGCAGTGTTCATTGTGTCCAATCTGCTGGCCGACATCGTGAACCGGGTTATTAACCCAAAGCTCCAATGAGCTCCGTGGCGCCTCGGCAACTTGCCACAGTCTGGCGTGCCATCGTCGAAAATCCGGCTGGAAGTTTCGGATTACTGATTTTACTAGCGATATTTGGCACTGCGCTGTTGGCACCGGTGCTAGGGCTTTTCGATCCTGCCAGTATGAACCTCAACGGCAAGCTACTGGCGCCGGGCGGCGAACACTGGATGGGCACCGACCATGTCGGTCGCGACGTCCTGAGCCGGATTGTCTGGGGCGCGCGACCTTCGCTGACGGTTGGCGTCGGTGCAGTCTTGATTGGGCTGCCGATAGGGATTGCCATCGGGCTGATGGCCGGCTTTTACTATGGCCGACTGGTCGACATGATGCTTATGCGCGCGATCGAGGTGCTGGCCTCGATCCCGTTGCTGATCTGGGCTATCGCGGTGGTAGGTGTGCTGGGGGTCAAGCCGATTGCCCTTGGCCCATTCATGGTTTCGAACGAAATGAAAATCGTCGTGTTGATTGGCATCCTGTATGTCCCCAGCATTGCGCGGCTGGTCCATGCGGTAGCCGCTGTGGAAGGAAGGTCGGACTATGTTCGTGCGCGGCGTGTTCAGGGGGCCAGCGACCTTACCATCATGGTTAGCGATATCCTGCCCAATTGCCTTTCACCTTTGGTCGTGCAGGCAACCCTGCTGGTTGCGGCCGGGGTCTTGGTCGAGGCCTCGCTCAGCTTTATCGGTCTGGGCGTGCAGCCGCCGCAACCGAGTCTAGGAGGGATGCTGTCCGAAGCCCGGAATTTCATTTTCAGCGGCGAATGGTGGTTGTCCTTCTTCCCCGGCCTTGTCATCTCGTTGACGGTAATTGGTTTTAATCTGTTTGGTGACGCGCTGCGCGATATTCTTGACCCGCGCAGATCGTCAGGCACAGGACTGTTTGGATGATTCCCGCACGGCCGCCCGAAGGGGCTCAGCACCACAGCGTGCAGCGCGAAGGCATGCCATCGAGCCCCGAAACTTTGCTTCAGGTTGACAAACTGCGCGTCGCGTTCCCGCTCGGGTCCTCTCTTGCGGACGCCGTGAGCGACGTCAGTTTTTCGATCGGCAAAGGGGAGGCTGTGGGACTGCTCGGTGAATCCGGTTCAGGCAAGAGCATGACGGCACTAGCCATTATGGGTTTGATCCCACCTACCGGGCGCATCGTCGGCGGCTCGATCGTTTTTGACGGCCGTAATCTGCTGGCCATGCCCGAGGAAGAGATGCGCTCAGTCCGCGGGAGCAAGATATCGATTGTTTTTCAGGATCCCCTGTCGGCTTTGAACCCGAGCCTGCGGATCGGTCAGCAGTTGATTCATATTATTCGGGCCCATGGCCGCGAGTCGATCCAGGAAGCGCAGCGCCGCGCGCTTGAGGTGCTTGATCTGGTTGGACTTCCGGATCCAACGCGCGTAATGAAGAGCTATGCCCACGAACTCAGCGGCGGTATGCGCCAGCGAGCCCTGATCGGCATGGCTATCGCCTGCCGACCGCAGCTACTGATCGCCGACGAACCGACTACAGCGCTTGATGTCACGATCCAAGCGCAAATTGTCGATTTGTTCCGACAGTTGCGGCGCGAACTCGACCTCACCTTGATATTCATCACGCATAACCTCGACCTGATGGCCGAGATCTGCGACCGTGCGATCGTGATGTATGGCGGGACCATCGTCGAAAGCGGCGTTGTCGAAGATCTGTTCTCCAGACCCCAGCATCCCTACACCAATATGCTGATCGATTGCCTCCCGAGACTTGACGATTTACATCGTGAACTGACGCTGATTCCTGGCATGCCGCCGGCGCTGGGAGCGATCGCGGCGGGTTGTCCTTTCGAGCCGCGCTGCCCCCGGACGATTGACCGATGCCGTGCGGTCCGACCGGCGTTGGAGTCGAGGTTTGGTCATATGGTCGCGTGCTGGGGGTCGCCGGTATGAGTGCTCCGCTGCTACTTGAACTGCGCGAGGTCAGCAAGGATTTCGATCTCGAATCAAGCTGGATCAAACGCCTGTTTGTGGCACGGCGCAAGTTTCGAGCTGTCGACCGCGTCAGTCTGACCATCGCCCAGGGAGAGGTGGTCGGACTCGTGGGCGAAAGCGGCAGCGGCAAGACCTCGGTGGCCCAGATGATTCTGCGCCTGCACGATGTGAGCTCCGGAACGATTCACTATCGCGGCGAAGACATAGCGCACCAGTCCGGGCGCGCGCTGCAGCCTTTTCGGCAACGGGTTCAGATGGTTTTTCAGGATAGCCAGTCTGCACTGAACCCGCGCAAGACCATACGCCAGACCATGCTCGAAACCTTACGCATGCGCCATGGCCGGGCGACGGACCTCGAGGGGCGTGCGATCGAGTTGCTTGCCACGACCGGACTCGGACCTGAGACGCTAGCGCGCTACCCGCATGCGCTCTCTGGTGGACAGAGACAACGCGTGGGCATTGCTCGGGCGCTTGCGATGGACCCGGAGTTCATCGTAGCCGACGAACCGGTCTCTTCTCTCGACGTCTCACTACAGGCCCAGATCATCAATCTGTTGAAGTCGCTGCGCACCGAGCGTGGACTGACGATGCTCTTCATCAGCCACGACCTCGCACTGGTGAATCATCTGTGCGATCGAGTTGCCGTCATGTACTCCGGACGAATCGTCGAGATCGGGCTGCCCGAGGACGTCCTGCGCGACTCGGCCCATCCGTACACCAAGGCCCTGATAGCGGCGGTTCCGCGCGGTATCCGGGGCCGTCGCGCTTCTGTTCTGGCGTCTGGTACCAGGGCGCTGGCTGAAGGCGTGGGCTGTGCCTTTGCGGCGCGCTGTCCTAATGCGATGGCGATTTGTCAACAAACATCGCCTGAGCTGGCGCCACTGAGTGCCAGCCACAAGGCTGCCTGCCATCTCGTTAATCTACCCTGAAAAAAGGACAATGAATGCAAAAGGAAGAGACTTATCGCGCCGGGGTAGATATCGGAGGAACTTTCACCGATATCGTAGTGCTTGGCAGTCGCGGATCGGTTCATATAAAGAAGCTTGCGTCGACACCGGACGACTACGGACGGGGCATCGTGGCCGGATTGAAGGAACTTTTGGGCGAAATTGGAGCTTCGGCGGAGCAACTCGATGGCGTCGTACATGCCACTACGGTTGCGACCAATACAGTGCTCGAGGATAAGGGTGCGAAGACCGGCTTGATTACGACTGCTGGCTTTCGCGATGTACTTGAAATCCGGCGCATCCGCATCCCCGAGTTATATAACCTAGACTACGAGAAACCCAAGACGCTGGTCTCGCGCCGCTTGCGGCGCGAGGTGATCGAACGAATGGGACCACGCGGAGAAGTGCGAATCGCACTCGACGAAGCATCGGTGATTCGCGCCGCCGAGTTTTTGCGCGACGAGGGTGTTCAAGCAGTCGCGATTGCCCTGCTGCATTCATATGCCAACCCAGCCCACGAAAAGAGAGTCGCAGAACTGGTCCGAGCAGTGCTTCCGGCTGACGTATATATCAGTTGCTCGCACGAGATACTGCCAGAGATACGGGAGTACGAGCGCACCAGCACCACCGTCGTTAACGCGCTGCTGGGCCCAGTTGTGAGCCAGTATCTGAACTCGCTCATGCACCAACTCGCCGACCTGGGATTTGGACGTCAACTGCAGATAATGCAGTCCAACGGCGGCTTGATGGGCGTCGGTGCGGCGATTGCCAAACCCGCCTGCATCCTGGAGTCCGGGCCAGCTGCCGGCGTGGTTGCTGCTGCCCGCGTAGCCCGTAATGCGGGCGTGTCCGACGTCATTACATTTGACATGGGCGGCACGACCGCCAAGGCGTCGATTGTCGAGCAAGGCATGCCTGCCAAAACGACCGAGTACGAGGTCGGCGCAGGCATTAATTTGTCTAGTAAGCTGATCCAGGGTGCGGGTTATGCTGTCAAACTACCGGTCATTGATTTGTCGGAAATCGGCGCAGGCGGCGGTAGTCTGATCTGGTTTGACAAGGGGGGGCTGTTGCAGGTCGGGCCGCAGAGCGCCGGTTCGGTGCCCGGTCCGGTTTGCTATGACGGCGGAGGTACGCAGGCGACCTTAACTGACGCACTGCTCACGCTCGGATACGTCAATCCGGACTATCTGGTTGGCGGCGCACTGGCCCTGAATGCACAAAGTGCACGCGATGCAGTGGAAAAGCAGGTCGGTCGGCCGCTGGGGCGATCGCTGTTGGAAGCGGCGCATGCTGTATTCACGATAGCGGCCGCGAATATGACCCGGGCCGTCAAGGCGGTTTCGACGTACCGCGGACGCGATCCGCGTGGCTTCACACTGTTTGCATTCGGTGGCAATGGCCCGGTCGTTGCGTTCGAGATCGCCCGTCTGCTGGGCATGAAACGTATCCTCGTGCCTCCCAGCCCGGGCGTCTTCAGCGCCTTCGGCCTGTTGCTGTCGGATGTCGAACACGAAGTGATGCAGACCCTTTATGGCCGTGTGGCCGACCTCACCGATCTCGCCTTGCAGGAGGCTTACGCGTCCATTGAGGCGCAGGTGCGATCGGTCCTTGACGCGGAGGGCTATCCGGGAAGCGCAATCACCACTAAGCGCTATGCCGACCTCCATTACTGCCACCAGGCGTTTGAACTGACGGTGGCAGTAAGTGGAAGCGGGGGCGATCTGCCCAGCCTGGAGCAGATAGTTTCGGATTTCCACGCCGAACACCTGCGTACCTATGGTCATCGGGCTGCCAACGATCCGGTGGAACTGGTAAACATCAGGGTTATTGCCAGCGCAGCAACTCAGAGCAGGCCCAATCCCGATCCCGAACTGCTGATTGCCCCTCGCGGCGATAGCGGTGCCACCGCGCGCTCGCGCATGGCTTATTTTGGACCCGAGATTGGCTCCTTGAGCGTGCCCGTTCTCACAAGGCGCGATTTGGTAGGTCAGGTCCGGCGCGGTCCGCTGATTGTCGAGGAGTACGACGCGACCTGCGTCATTGCGCCCGGCTGCCAAGTGACTTTGGACACTTCATCCAATATTGATATCCGAATGGACGACTAAACCATGATCCTAATTTTCTCTGTTGAACGCACCCCATCGAGCCACATCAAAGCAGATAAGAATAGCGTTCATACGGAATTCACGGCCGATACAAACGGTCAAATGAGGAGTCTAGGATGAAGAGCGAATTTGATCCGATCACTTTGGAGGTGATCAAGAACGCGCTTGGCACCATTGCTGATGAGATGGCACTGGTCGTCATGCGAACCGCCTATTCAAAAATATTGCGCGACTCGATGGACTACTCGACTGCGGTGTGTGACCGCAATGGTTGCTCGGTGGCGCAGGGGTTGACGAATCCGATCCACCTGGGCTCCTTCCCGGACGCGATGCGCAGGATTGTCGCGGAACATGCAGCGACGATGCAGCCTGGGGATATTTTCATCTTCAACGACCCGTATGGATCGGGTGGCATGCACCTGCCCGACGTCTTCATAGTCAAGCCGATTTTCGTGGCGGGCCAGATCGAAGGCTATGCCGCGACACTGGGCCACCAGTGCGACATCGGCGGCATCGCGCCGGGCAGCATGGCCGTCTTTTCGACCGAGATCTTTCAGGAGGGGCTACGTATACCGCTGCTCAAGCTGTACGAGGCGGGCCGTCCAAACCAGACCCTGCTCGCCATGATCGAGCGAAATGTGCGTGTCCCGATCCAGGTCATGGGAGACCTGCGCGCGCAACTGGCCGCATGTGAGACCGGCGAGCGCGGATTTAGGCAACTGGTCGAGAAGTACAGTTCGGCAGAGTTCCGACGCTACATTGACGAGCTGCACGACTATGCCGAGCGGCTCATGCGCCGCGAGATTGAGGCGCTGGCCGATGGCACCTACGAATTCGAAGATTGGATTGACGGCCTTGGAGCCAACCCGACGCCAATCCGTTTCAAGGTCACGATCACGATCGCGGGTGATGGCGTCGTTATCGACTGGACCGGCACCTCCGATCAGGTTCAAGGGGCCATCAACCAGCCGCTTCCGACCACCAATTCGATGTGCTATCTGGCGATACGCTGTGCAGTGCGCGCGCCAATCCCCAACTGCGATGGCTATATGCGGGCGATCAAGGTGATGGCGCCGCTTGGGTCGGTCGTCAACCCGCGCGAGCCGGCGGCGTGCGCGGCGCGTGGTATTACCGCCTATCGCATGCTCGATACGATGTTTGGCGCGCTGTCCCAGGTGGTGCCCGATAGCGTGCCGGCTTGCGGCGAAGGCGGCCCTTCAGCGATCCAGTTCGGCGGCCGGCATGAGGGGCAACAATTTGTCGCTGGTGCGGGCCTACTGGGAAGCTGGGGCGGGCGGCGCAAGAGCGACGGTCTGGAAGGAATTTCGAACCCGGGTGCAAACCTGAGCAATCAGCCGATTGAGGTATTCGAAACCGGACTGCCGCTTGAGATCACGCGCTATGGCTATGTTCAGAACTCGGGGGGGCCGGGCCGCCATCGCGGCGGGTATGCGCTGGTGCGGGAATGCCGGGTGTTATCCGATGAGGCGGTTGTCACGATGCGCACCGATCGCCGGACGATCCTGCCTTACGGACTCGAAGGCGGGCAGCCGGGGACGCCGTCCTACAACATCGTCAATCCGGGGCCGCACCAGGCGATTCTTCCGGTATGTCCGATGGAGGCAGTGGTGTTGAAGAAGGGAGATCGCTTCTGCCATGTTTCACCGGGCGGTGGCGGCTTTGGCGACCCGCTCGAGCGCGACCCAGCGCGTGTGTGCGACTCGGTCCAAAACGAGATGATCACTCCCGCCTACGCCTTTGACGTCTATGGGGTGAGTGTGCGCGACGGCAGCGTCGATAACGCTGCGACGAAAAGTCGGCGCGAGCAATTGCGCACCGAGCAGCCGGGCTCGACGGCCTATTTGCGGCACTTTCACGGCACCATAGAAGTCGATTCACCAAGGAGAGGGTAGTTGTATGGACGATTCTGTCTTCGCGGCCCGAATGCGCCATGTCGGTTTTCCTGCGTCCCAATCGATCATGCGACGCGTGAGCGAATTGCGTCAGCAGGGCGTAAACGTCATCAATTTCGGCACCCGGGGCGATTCACCCAAGAGCGCCAAGGAGGCAGCGATCCAGATGCTGGCCGGCATCGACGCAGCTTACTACACCGATGCCCGCGGGACAATCGGGCTGCGCACTGCCATCGCCGATAAACTTGCGCGCGATAACGGAATATCAGCCGATCCGCAACGCAATATTTTGGTTACGTCAGGTGGCATGGAAGCTCTTTTCTTGAGCCTGATCGCACTGGCCGATAGGGACGACGAAGTGCTAGTGGACGACCCAGGGTGGATGAATTTCGAGCCTATGATTCGGCTTGTCGGCGCTGTACCGGTTCCGGTACCGCTGCTAAATACCGATGGCTTCAAGTTCAGCATCGAGCGGCTGCGCGAGCGAATCACGCCGCGATCTAAGCTTCTCATCCTGTGCAATCCCGACAATCCTACCGGACGCATGTTGGAGCGATCCGATCTCGAGGCCATTGCCCGACTTGCCGTGGCATCCAATCTGGTGGTTGTATCCGACGAAGCGTACGAAAACTTCACCTACGAAGGCCGCCGCCACTTGAGCATCGCAGCGATCGATGGGATGCGGGACCGGACCATAACGATTCAGACCGTCAGCAAGATCTACAACATGTTCGGATGGCGTGTCGGCTGGATGGTTGCCGAGGCAAGCATGATCGAGCGATTGTTATCGGTCCACCACCGCATCGTGGGCTGTCCGACGTCGTTCGCGCAGGCTGGGGCACAGGCTGTGCTGGGGGACGACCTTGCTCAGGGGGATATACCGATTGCGCAGATCGTCGAGAACTATCAGCGGCAACGAGACATCATGGTTCAGGGGCTGGCCGGCATACCGGGTGTCACGTGCTGGAAACCGCAGGGTGCCTATTTCGTATTTCCCAATATCGCATCTTTCGGGTTGACATCGCTTGAGATGGCTAGCTATCTGCTCGAAAAGGCCAATGTGGCAACGACCCCAGGCTCTGCGTTCGGGGCCTTGGGCGAAGGCCACTTGCGCATGCTGTTCGCTTCGCCGACGCCGGAAATCGAAAAGGGAATAGAGCGCATATCTCAAGCGTTGGGAAAACTTCCGCGTAAAGTCTGAGCCGCGTAGCCACCGGTCAACCGACAGGCTGAAAATGTCAGCATTAAAGCAGGGCTTGATCTCAAACCCAGTGACGCGAGAAGCCCAGGTCGTTTGTGGCATTGCTCGGGCCTTGTTGCATAGAGGTGTTGGCGCCGACGTCAAATTGGCCCGCCGGTAAGATTCGCGCGAAAACCCCGTATGGTCAAAAAACTCAAAATGTCTGCCGGCACAGTGTCCGCTCCACCGGGCCAAGGGTAGGGCATTTGCATCGTGCTTGTTCGCACCGACGCAGATTTGACCCAAGCGCCGACTATTGACTGCTATTGGCGGCTGCTATCCCGAGCCCGCCAAAGGGTTCAAGGTCACTGCGATGGGTCACAGAAGATCTGCACAGACTGGGTCAATTTGACGTCAGCGTGAACAGGCAGGACGCCAATTGCCGCCAGAACACCTCTCTAAACCCTCAAAACGCTGGGTTTAGGACCTAAAAGCGCCGGGTTCTTGAACCACCTGGCCATGGTCATGACAGGCATAGCGCAAATGGTTACGCCACCAGTTTCTTTGCCCTGCCCCTTTTTGGCAGCAGAAATGGGGTGTCCACGGCGCCAAACTCATTCAACATGTCTATCACCTTGGATCCTGAGCCAATTGAGGTAGTCGATCCCGATGTCTACGACATTCAAGAGGTCTGCAAGTTTTTAGACCGAGCGCGTGACTTCACGCCTACCCACAAAAACCAGCCCAACATTGCACGCCAGCAAGGTGGCGCTACCCAGTCAAAGCCATAAAAGTCAGCTGCTTCTCCAACTCAATGCAGGCCAACTGCGCAGCCATGGGGTTCCTGCCCGCAGTGATCTCCAATCTGAAGGTCTCCCCAGCCGAGGTGATGTGAACCTTGACCGTGCCCGCAGCACTCTTGAACTGGTAATTGACATCCGCCCGGGGCAGGTGTTCACGGGCATCCCGGGCCAGGCTGACCTTTTGCTTGCCCATGTCCTGCAGGCGGAT
>Ga0214919_10008381_pt1 | contig 13636 bp, 13 predicted proteins | sample LL1503_MetaG_FD_177994 | JGI IMG/M metagenome (GOLD analysis project Ga0214919, IMG submission 177994) | Freshwater microbial communities from Lake Lanier, Atlanta, Georgia, United States - LL-1503 | ecosystem: Environmental > Aquatic > Freshwater > Lake | place: USA: Georgia | collected...
CCACCACTTTGTAATAGGCCAGGAACCACTGGCGGGGTTTGTGTGATACCCAATTTACCTGGTAATGAGTCTGGATTGGCTTCTTGACGTTCTGATCGTTCTGTCCCGTTGGTATTTTGCAACTCAGTATAGTCAAATGCTGATTGGCGAGGTAAGCGTGCCATTTCTAGTTCTTGCGTAAATTGTCCGGCGCGGAAATTACTAGTAACTTGTATAATTCGATATAAGCCGCTAAACAAACTATTTTTATAATTAGAATCAAATTCCATTAATCCGGTTGATTCGTCAATGTCAACTGGGGTACGGAATAATACCTGTGCGTAGATTTCACCATTATCCATTACCAAACTACTATTATTTGGTAGCAATCTTTCATCAGAGGAGGGTTTTTCGGGTGTAGCAGTAATACTAGCCAACGGTGTCCTATAGAATATGTCATCTTGTTTGATAAAATCTGGGTCGCCTAAGATAGTCAATTTTAAAATCATCATATCACCTAAGGTACTGGTCATGATGCTATCGGCTAAGTCAGCCGCCGCTACTTGTTTTGTATCATTTGCTCCGCCTGTGGCACTAGCACTAGAATTCTGTACTACAGGGTGTAGGATCGATGGCATGACAGCATTAGGCTCCATCGATGCAGCACTACCGCCGTAATTTGGAAAATTCTGTGTTTGCTGGGCGGTAGAATTACTATCAGCAGTGGGATTAAGTTCTGCCAGACTATTCCTATAGGCTGTGACCTGACTAGTGTATAATGCATTAAAATTAATATCAAAATCAAACACATCATCATTCTTACCGGTATAGATGTAATTATAGTTCTTGGTTGGATATAATTGTGTGCCTTGTGGGGCTATGTCAAGTATTACATTGAAAATCTTATATGGTGTTATCCTATAGGTTATTTCTCTAGCAAAAATACCTCTGATCTTATCAAATTTTCGTAATTTAACGATTGGCACGATCTTAAACCAATTAAGTGGCTCTTCTGCCATTTGTTTTCTTTTTTGATCATAGTCAGGATCTGAAGGAATTATCAGCTGATTGTGTATGTAATCACTGTTGCGTATGACATATTCTAGTAATTTGTCAATGGTCGTGCCATAGTTAATTTGGAATACGACCTTGCTAGGGTCATACATTGCCTGTTGCTCGCCTGCGGCTTGTCTTTTTATATTAACAAAGTCGTTGGGTGTTCTACTATCTTGCATTCGAGTTCGTTTAGGGGTAACTGTATCTGGGTGAGTGAATAGACTTTTACCAATGATATCATCAAATTCAAATCTATAGACATCATTCTCACTGATAATTCCGTTGGTCTTTAGTTTTTCACTCCAGCCATTGATAGCAGTGCCATAGCTCTTAACACGGGTGTAGGTTGTATCACTAGTGCCAAGGAAGTTTGGACCTTGATTATACTGTTCTGTTATCGCACGCTCACCCGGTACCTGATTGCCAGTAGATGATACTGTGTCGGCAGGCGTACCTTCGATTGATTGGAAAAACTCTGCCACAGATCCTGCCACTACTTCAAAATTAGCCGGAGTAGTCACGGTATTTTTATCATATGCTGAATGGTTATATGCACCGGCACTTATTCTATATTCTGCGCCTTTACCGCTGACCTTTACATCAAATTTAGTAAGTTTAATAGGTATGCGTTTTCGTAGGTCTTCAACTGATCCGATGATCTTACCGGCATCATCTATGGTAAAGAAATCTATCTGTAGTAGATATGGCATCATTGTATAGCTTTGACTTTTGACAGCTTTAGCCGCTTTGATTATGCGTTCAATCAATGTGAATCCGTAAGGTTCGATGATGGTAAATGATGTTTCTATAGAATTGGTATTTCTACTGAGATTATTTGGCGCAATAGTTGTTAGTAAATTGAGATCGTCAAAATAGAAATCTTTGTCAAAGAATTCACTGCGTGGAAACGTATCTGGACTATAGCGGCCCGCACTGGCGATTAACACACGTTTAGGAGTATAAGTCTGTGTGTTGACCATGTCATTGTATTCGTCCTCTGTTAATAGATGTAGGCTCAGGCCATAGATATAACTGGGATATTGATGTAGTCTATTAGGGATCGGATATAATATGCCGGGACGTTTCGCAGTAACAAGATTCTCTTCTCCAATAACATCAGCGGGTACCTGTATGTTAGGATCACCAGGTCCTGCTCCTACTAGAGCATTAGCATTATTAATACGTTTTTGTAGATCTGTGCCTTCACTGCGTTCATAGTATTTGTCTACTACCGTGGCGGCATCAGCCGCATTGGTAGTGGCTTTAAGTTTAGTTCCGGCTGATTTTTCGGTTCCCTGGGTTAATTCATAGTTTACAAAATCTAATTGCTCTTCTAAGGTTCCTTGGCTTACTGGTTTGCCATAACGTTGTTCAAAATTGGTCTGTCTGGGCCCACGCCATTGTGCGATGCCCGCAGCACCTTTGCCGCCACCTGCCGCATTAAATGCCTTGGGGTTGATTTGTGATTCTGTTTGTAAGTTACCAACGATGCCTGCGGCCTGTGCCGGAGTCCATCCTTTGCTTTCAAAGAATCGTAAAGCGGTTTGACTTGATTGACTAGTGGCCATCTACTATAGTCCCAATGCGTTGGTTAGATTCTGTTTCTGTGGCACGTAGATCGTAACACCGGGTTGGAAATCAAATATGGGATCCTGGATGACATTTGGATTGCGAACTGCAAATACCCACCATAGAGCACTGTCACCATACAAGTCATAGGCTAATAGGTCAGGACGATTCTTGTAGATAGCATCAATTTCATATGCTACATCACTCGAGTCGATCGGAACTGCTGGAATATTAGCCACATCTAAAAAGAAACCATAGACGTCAGTGTTGGCATAGGGACTGGTCCTTGAATAGGTGACTGCCATTAGATAAATCCTCCAAATCCTTTGTCATTGTCTGCTAGTAATCCACCTGAGGCAAATTTACTCAGATCAAAGCGTTCATGTATGTTTTTACGACTGTAAATTGGTTTAAGTGTGACAGCCAGAGTACTGACCGTCGGCACACGGGTCGTTGTTGTGATAGTGTTATATTGCAAATTGGGTGCTGATGTAGCTCTAGTACCTTCCTTACTGGCCTGTAACAGACTAGGAACATATTTTTGCTCTTCTTCACTCAATTGGACGCTGCCAAAATTACTATTACCTGGTGTAGATGGTGTCTCTGACAGTGTAGTTTTGCTAATCGGTACTTGTATGTAATCTACCTCAGCTGGCATGGTATGTTGGAAGCTAGATAGCACGCAGGGCACATGTGGAAAATAATGACTACCGTAGCCATCTAAGAATACTATTGGTGGCGGATTGCCTACGTTAGCACCTTGCCCAAAAAACATTTTGGTTGCAGCACGGAAGAAGTAGATCGCGGCCATTAAATATTGTCCGTCTGCTGGGCTTTGCACTGTGAATTCGCCAGACACCTGTATGTCTGCCACTTCTGAATTGTTGTAAAAGTGTGCGGGATAATTACTATGTGTAAGAGAGGCACTGTTATAGTAAGCATTGTGTGTTACACTGATCTGTGGGACATAGGGCCAAATAACACCGTTAGTTTCGATCAATGGATACATCAGTGCATTATCTAATATTGTTGGATCTTGATAGAATATATCAGCTCCGGCAGCCAAACTTACACGGACACGCCAGTCGTCTTCAGCGGCAGCAGTAGCACCACCAGACCCTGAAGCACTTTGGAATCCAATATTAGGTATAGATTTGGCTTGACTACTGGCTCCGCCAGGCAATAGCCCGCTGATCGCATTGCGAGCTTTACTGGGATTCAGCAGATCAAACACAGTATTACTGCCCGAAGCATGTCCTTTGTCGGACGTATATCCTGGTAGGAAACTGTTTGACTGATTATAAAGTCCAGATAAAATAGACATAATTAAAATACCTCTTGTATCTTATATTTATAGGTTATATAATAGTAGTAGTTTAAAAGGAAACGAAAACATGGCCAGAAAGGTAAATTATCTAAACAATAAAGATATTCTTAAAGAAATTGCAAAAAGTAAGCTAACTTATTGTAGTTTTATCAATGATGACATAAAAAGTTATGATATGATAGTTACTGGTGTTAGTGCAATTACTAAAAAGACAGTTAACGAAGCACGTAAAATGCGTGCAGAAAGACTGGCTAAAGAAGCACAAGAAGCGGATCTACTAACCGGCATTAAGAAAAAACTAGACGAATATCTAACCCCTACCAAAGATATTCCGGTGACTGACGTAGTTTTCCGGGTGATGACATGGGAACATATACCAATAGATGACATTAAACAGAAAAAAGCTGATGCTAAAGCACAAGAAGAATATGATGCTGATGAAGAAAACTTTGAAACTGAATATGATGAGCCCGTGATAGTCAAGGGTGCAACTAAATATACCAAAGTTAACTTTCCACCATTCCAACACTATCAGGTTACAGAAGAATTAACTCCGGTGTGTGTAGGTAAAAGCCACTGGAAAGGTGACTTAGAAAAAGGTAAATTTTCAAAAGATCACGGTGCCATGACAGGTAAACTAGCTCACATGTTTATTAAACTGTGTGAACGCTATGCTACTAGATCAAATTGGCGAGGTTATACCTACAACGACGAAATGCGTAGTCAAGCGTTGTTACAGTTAAGTCAAATTGGCCTACAGTTTGATGAAAGCAAAAGTCAAAATCCATTTGCCTACTACACAGCGGCTATCACTAACAGTTTCACTCGTGTATTAAACATAGAAAAGCGTAACCAAAATATCCGTGATGATATCTTAGAGATGAACAATTATAGTCCAAGTTATACACGTCAAGGTGATTGGGGAGCAGGTGGTGGCCACTACGAAGAATGATTGAGATTATTTGCTTATTTTGCATAAATCATTGCTTTTAGAATACTATATCATGTATAATATATAGTATGAATATACTTGTTCTCGGAGATTCGTTTAGTCATCATTGTGGATTCAATGATCCCACTGGAAAATTATGGTTATCTCCTTTAATGGACAAACACACTGTTACCAATTTGAGTTGGGGTGGCCAAAGTAATTATAAGATCTTTATTAAGGCAACCAACGAGCTTATCAGAAATCATGCAAATTACGATCTAGTTATTATACAATGGTCTAGCCTGTTTAGATTATCATTGAATGATAATTCTAAAGAGTATGGAAATTATGGAAATCTAGTAATTTGTAATTTATCATGGACTTCTGATGCTGAATTAAAATCTTTTCATAAATTGTGGAGCAGAAGATTTACCCACAGTATAATTGAAATTGAAGAGTTCTTATTGATGGTACTAATGATAGATAACCTACTTAAACAATATAACAAACCGTATATTTTTATAAAAGGCTTTGAAAATTTCATCAACGAACTACAGCATGATAATTGGCAAAGTTGTAGCGAACAATATCGAAAATTTGTATTAAATATGGATTCTCAACCAGACCACGAACTGCACAAAATACACAGTAAATTAAAAGATCTTTACAACAAGTTAAAAAAACAAAGCGGAACTAACTGGGTCAATCTTGATGATATTAGTTGGTTTGATCAAATAGGAGATCGAGCAGATGACGGGGGTCATCCTGGAATCGAAACAAATAAACTATATTATCAACAAGTAAATAATCTAGCTAAAAGTATCGGAATTAATCTATAATGTCTAATCTATTCAAGAAAGCGGCTGTTCTGACTGACATCCATTTTGGATTAAAGTCTAACAGTGCTACACACAACGACGATTGTCTTAACTTTGTCAAATGGTTTATTGAAACTGCTCGGGCAGAAGGCTGTGATACCTGTTTCATGACAGGTGACTGGCACAACAATCGTGCGGCGATCAACATAGTTACGCTGAACTATAGTCTTACTGCTCTAGAATTATTGAGCAAGGCCTTTGATCGTGTGTTCTTTATTCCCGGCAATCACGATCTATACTATCGTGACAAGCGTGACATCCAGTCAGCTGAGTGGGCACGTCATATTCCAAATATCGAGATCATCAATGACTTCTATAAAGAAGGTGATGTCAGCATCGTTCCTTGGCTTGTTGGTGATGATCATAAGAAACTAGGCAAGATTGAAGCCAAATATATGTTTGGGCATTTAGAGTTACCACACTTCTACATGAATGCCATGGTAGCCATGCCGGACACTGGTGAGATCAAAGAAGGTGCGTTCAATGGTGTAGAACAGGTATTCACAGGACACTTCCATAAACGACAAACACGTGGCAACATCACCTATATGGGCAACTGTTTCCCGCATAACTATGCTGATGCAGGTGATGATGCTCGTGGTATGATGATCATTGAATGGGGGCAAGATCCTGTATTCCATACTTGGCCAGGTCAACCCAGATATCGTGTGTATAATCTCAGTGATGTGCTGAAAACACCAGAAGCACTGTTACTACCAAATATGCACTGTCGTGTTAATCTGGACATCGACATCACCTACGAAGAAGCCACATTCATCAAAGAAACATTCGTTGGCACATATCAACTGCGTGAGTTAACCTTATTACCAGTTAAAAACGCCGACATAGGCACAGACATCATGTTAGGTAATATTCAATTTGAAAGCATTGACAGTATCGTTACCAGTCAATTAACCAACATCGCCAGTGATCATTATGATCCAAATTTATTATTAGATATCTATAGGCACTTATAAATGTCTGAAAGATTATCACTAGATACCAACAGAATACTTTCTCATTATTTTAATGTATTAAAAATATTTCATATGAGTTATTACGGTCCTAGACCAGAACAGCTCTATAAAGAATTAGCTGAAATTAAAAAACATCGTTTTGAATCAAACGATAGAATAATTTTTTTATTTTATGATACAGAATATTATATTGAAAATCAGTTTGGATTGATATTGATGAACACATATAGGATTATTAGTCACCTAGACATTCCTACTTTTTGTTGTTTGATCATGACCCAACAGGATTATATTAAAAAAAACGTAGAATATTTAAATCAAATACATTTTCCACAGGATACTGCTATTTCGGTCATCGAATATGAAGTTGATAACAGTTACGACCAATTAGAACAAGTTGAAAACAATTTTAACCTTATTAAAAAAACATTCACAGCACTAAATCGGCAACCTAGAAAACATAGAAAAATATTTTTTTCCCTACTAGACAAACATCAATTATTAGAACTAGGACAGATATCTTTTGGGTTTAATAAACCGTTGTATAACTTATCAAACGGGTCTCTACAAATCGATCCGATTGTAATTAGCAGAGATCAATTACCGTCAGATTTAGAGATATTATCACCAATTCCATTTTCGAGATGTAACGAAAATTGGCAATTGACTAGTCAATCATTAAATGGCATTTTTGATGCATTTATAAAAAACACTCCCGATGACTTTACTTTTAAAAATTTTCAAGAGGACCCATCATCCACTGGCGAAGAATTACATGAAAAAATTGATTTCATACAACATTCATTTTTGTATATAGCCATAGAAACCATATTTAATTACCCCGGATCGTTCATAACAGACAAAAGTTTTAAAGGTATAAGTCGTAAAAGACCATTTGTAATGTTAGGACCAACAGGCAATTTAAAGAAACTAAAAGAGTGGGGATTCAAGACTTTTGACCGATGGTGGGATGAAGGATATGATGATATTCTAGATCCTGCCGACAGAATGCTTGCAGTATTTGATATAGTTAAAACTATTAGTAAAAAATCTAATAATGAATTAATTGATCTTGCAAATAACATGGTAGATATATTAGAATATAACTATAATCATCTGATCAATGATTTTCCTGTATTGCAATTGGATAATCTTGATAGACAATGTCTAGCTAATTTAAAATAATAATGAAAATATTTGAATCTTCTAATATTATAGTGATTGTGTATCCACCGGGCGGATATGGACATTTTATTAACTACATAGTCAATCATTTTTTTAACGAAACAATTAAAATTGAAGAAACACCAGAATTGTTTGATACTACCGGGACTGCACATCGCCAAAAAAGATATGCAGACTTTATCCACCCGGCTATCTTTGATGATTATGAAATAAACATATCTGTTCCTTATAAAGATACTGAAAAAATAGTATTATTGTATGATTCCACTGTTCGAAATGAAAATAATGTTAATTTTAATGTTCATAAGCAAATCAATGAAAAATTCCCCAATGCTATCACTATAAAGAATGTAGTAGATTTAGATTTTAATCCTATAATCCATTATACTTCATTACTTAAAACTGGATACGAATACGATCACACAAAGTCTCAGAATATGTGGGAGTCGCCTGATGAAGATTATTCCATTCGTGAGCACTGGACGTTATGGTATCACTCTAATCCATATCAATTTAGTCCATGTTTAGACTCTAATGTGATTAATATTCAGTTATCAAAATTAGCTACTAACCCAGTTAAAACAATTATAGAACTAGCCGAAAAATTAAATCTAACTATCACTGATCATCTCAAATTAAAAAGTTTTTGTAGAAATTGGTTAAGAGTTCAAATGCCGTATTTTAAATTGTTATCTGCTCAACGAAGAATTATTCGTTGTATCAATAATGATATTGATCTCGATATATCTAATATTACCAGTTTACATGATCAAGGATATATTAACTATTGCATTGAACGTGATTTTAATGTTATAATACCAGTATACGACTATAAAGATTGGTTTAAATCCACAATTGAAATTTCTAAGATGATTAAATGTTTAAAATAAAATATCTCACAGTTAAAAACTTTATGAGCGTGGGCAATAGCACCCAGGCTGTAAACTTTGACCGCAAAGACCTTACATTAGTCTTAGGCGAAAACATCGACCTGGGTGGTGATGACACAGGTGCACGTAATGGTACAGGTAAGACTACGATCATCAATGCCTTGAGCTATGCCTTATATGGTCAAGCACTGACTAACATCCGTAAAGACAATCTTGTAAACAAAACAAATCAAAAGGCCATGCTGGTCACTATTGACTTTGAAGTCAATGGTGTAGACTATAAGATTGAGCGTGGTCGTAAACCTAATGTGCTTAAATTCTACATAGGTGATCAAGAACAAGAAGCCAAGGACGACAACAGCCAAGGTGACAGCAGAGAAACTCAACAAGAGATCGAACGCCTATTAGGTATGAGTCACGACATGTTCAAACACATTGTTGCTCTTAACACCTACACTGAGCCATTTCTTGCACTGAAACCCAATGATCAAAGAACTATCATTGAACAACTGTTAGGTATTACCTTGTTGAGTGAGAAAGCAGAAGCACTCAAAGAGCAGAGTAAGGCTACAAAGGACGCCATCCAACAGGAAGAGTTCAAGATCAAAGCAGTGCAAGATGCTAATAAGAAAATTGAAGAGCAAGTTGAATCATTACAACGTCGACAGATGCTTTGGTTGACTAAACACAAGGATGACACTAGTAAACTACAGACAGCATTAGATGAATTACTTAAACTAGACATCGACGCAGAGATCGCTGCACACAAAGAACTATCAGCTTATGATCAAAAGCGTAGAGATATCGCAGATCTAAACAAAGCTATCGCACGTGCCGAACAGGATCAGGCCAGAGAAGAAAAGACCATCACTAAATTAAAAGAAGAGATAGAAGATCTCAAGGCACACAAATGTTATGCTTGTGGACAAGATCTGCATGATGAGAAACATGAAGAGGTCTTAGCTGGTAAGGAAACGGCTCTACAAGAAGCCGCACAGCAATATCTAACAACCAATGGACAGTGGATAGAACTAACAGGCGCACTAAAAGAATTAGGTGATCTAGGAACACCGCCAAAAGTCTATTACGACAAAGAAGAAGATGCTATCCATCATCGATCGACTGTGGCTAGTCTACAAACACAATTAGAAACTAAATCTAAAGAAGAAGATCCTTATCGAGAACAGATCGAAGAGATGAAGGCCACTGCACTTGCTGAAATTGACTACAGTGTGATGAATGAACTAGTGCGTGTCAAAGAACATCAGGAATTCTTATATAAACTATTGACTAACAAAGACAGTTACATACGTAAACGTATCATCGATCAAAACTTGAGCTACTTGAACGCTCGACTGAGCCAATATCTTGACCGTATTGGCTTACCCCATACCGTGGTGTTTATGAATGACTTATCAGTAAACATCACAGAGCTAGGACGTGAACTAGACTTTGACAATCTATCAAGAGGTGAGCGTAATAGACTTATACTTTCATTATCATGGAGCTTCCGTGATGTGTGGGAGTCATTGTATCAACCAATCAACTTATTGTTTATTGATGAATTGATTGATTCGGGCATGGATGCTAGTGGTGTAGAAAATGCCATGGCCATACTCAAGAAGATGTCTAGAGATGCACACAAATCAATTTGGTTAGTATCACACAGAGATGAGCTGGGTGGTCGTGTCAACAACGTATTAACTGTTGTCAAGGAAAACGGCTTCACCAGTTATAATACCGATGTTGAAATTAGCTGATCAAGATGTCCAGGTCCTGCATATAGAACCAACAGATGCCTGTAACGCGGCCTGTCCACAATGCTCTCGAGAAACCGACACTACATTTGATAAAACAGATCTGCACCATTTAACCATTGACCAGATAAAAAGCATTGTCGATGATCACACTATCCGTAATCTTGATAAAATGTTCATGTGTGGTGATTATGGTGATCCAGCTGCTGGCAAACATACCTTAGAAATTTATAAGTATTTTAGGCAACTTAATCCCTCGATAACACTGGGAATGAATACCAACGGCGGGATAAGGAACACAGATTGGTGGAGTCAATTAGGCAGTATATTAAATACACAAAAAGACTATGCGATATTCAGTCTTGATGGGCTAGCCGACACCAATCATATCTATAGGATAAATGTTAATTTTGACAAGGTTATTCAAAATGCCCAGGCATTTATCCAAGCCGGGGGTAATGCCCATTGGGAAATGTTGGTATTCAAACACAACCAACATCAGGTCGATCAAGCCGAACAGATGGCCAAAGATCTAGGATTCAAATGGTTTCGAGCAAAAGTCAGTAGGAGATTTAATTTATATCCTGTGGATTTTTTAAGGCCTCCTGAAAATTGGCAAGACCCGATCGTAACCAGAGGATCGATTGACTGTCAAATCTTAAAAGATAAGAGTTTGTATATTTCAGCGACAGGAAAATTATATCCATGCTGTTGGTTAGGAGTCACTGACTATACTGTTGATCAATTTGATACTATAAAAAACTCTTGGGCTAATAGCCCAATCAAGATATGCGCTGATACTTGCACTAAAAATACAGCGGGAACTAGTTTCACTAATCAATGGCAACGTGAGGTAGAGTTTTGAAGTTAGCAACATGGCATTGGCATATAGAAATATCCAGCAAGTGCACCTTAAAGTGTCCACGCTGTGCTCGCACGGAAGTTCCTGATACCTTAGTTAATACTGAACTACGTTTAGATTTCTTTAAAAAGAATTTCACTCCGGAATTTATCAAGAACAATGTAGAAAAGATTACATTCTGTGGTGATGACGGAGATCCTATCTACGCACATGATTTGATTCCTGTAATCGAATATTTTAAGAGCGTCAAACCAATTAAGATTGTTATCGTTACCAACGGAAGCTATAAAAGCATTGAGTGGTGGCAACAGCTAGGAAATGTATTAGATCATAATGATCACATACATTTTAGTTTAGATGGTTGGGACCAAACCAGTAACGAGAAATATAGAATTAACAGTGATTGGAGCAGTATTACAGCAGGTATCATAGCCTTTAGATTCGTCAGTGATGCATACATGACCTGGGCGACTATTGCTTTTAGTTTTAATCAAGACCGATTAAAAGACATGGAGCAATTGGCAAAGAAATTGAGATTTGACCAGTTTCAAATCACCCGTAGCACCAAGTTTCATAAGATTTATTCAGCGTATCCTGAGAATGATCAGTTACAACCGCGTGATGAGTTGATCAGTAGCAATCTTAGATTCCAAAGAGAGATCATTAATCTATCTGGTCGAACTGAATCTCTGGTAGGGAATGCGACTAATCTAGCATTATATCAAACAGCCGAAGAAATCAATGGTGTAAAAGCCCTGTGTGGAATTGGAGCCAAAGGCTTATTCATTAACAGTCAAGGGGATTTCTTTCCCTGCTGTTGGGTAGCCAATCGTTATTCACATAATAGTGAATGGTTAGAATTAGGTCGTAGTTTTAATTTAAAAGAAAAACCACTAGATCTTGTGTTGAAAGATGAATTTTGGAACGAGAAATTTGAAAATTTTTCCTGGTCTGAATGTCGGACTAAATGTAATATATCAGTGGTAAATCAACAATACGCAACCGAATGGTAAAGGAGTAATATGGCAGCAGGTCAAGCAAGAGTTCATCCAGGTAAAAGACACAACAATCCCATGCAGTATAAAAATGGTAAACCTAGACTACGTCCATTGAACATCACACAGTTAACTGCACTGATTGATAAGACACAGCGTAAAAAAGACAAGGCCAAGATCTCTAGAGAAATCTCTAGGAAACAAGCAAGATTAGCAGTATAATTTTTAAAAAGGAAAAGTAATTATGGCAATTCATGACGACATTTTAGCAGCAGTAGAACTATACAAAGCAGAATCAGAAAAATTTGAAGGCAAGGGCGTTAAGGCAGCAGCAGCACGTGCTCGCGGCGCACTTGGTGATCTAGCAAAACTAGCCAAGGCTCGTCGTGCAGAAATCCAAGAAAAGAAAAATGCGATGACAGGCAAGTAATATGGCATATGATAATCCTTGGACTTATCTTGGTAAACCTTTTGAGTCCGAGGATATCAACGAGTATTATGGATTTATATATAGGATAACTAATACTGTTAACGGTTATGATTACGTTGGCAGGAAATACTTCACTACAGTCAAAAAGAGACCACCTCTAAAAGGCAAGAAAAACAAACGCAGGGAAACAGTCGAAACTGATTGGAAAGAATACTGGGGCAGTAGTCCTAGGTTACAAGCAGATATCGACACACTAGGCAAGGATAAGTTCACACGTGAAATTATACATTTGTGTAAGAGCCGTGGCGAAACGAATTACATGGAAGCCTATTATCAGTTTACAGAAGGTGTGCTGTTGCGAGAAGACAACTACAATGGCATCATACAGATTAAACTAGGTAAGAATTCCGTTAAAGACGTAAAATTTACAAAATAGCCAATATCGCAGTGTATACTGTGTCATGAGGAGATCCAGCTCGCGTCGTGGCCGCTGGTGGAACGAATAGACAAGACTATTCACATGACGGCAAGGTGATCAATTAGGTGTAAAAACCAAAAGATTCGGGCTCCGAAACAAACCGACCCGAGAGCAAAACTACAGTTGGCTAACTACGGCTGTATGAGCTACCGCCAGAGAAATCTAGAGTAGGGGGTACCGGCTGACCGCCTCCGTGCTGATGATAGCAATCTCTTCTAGTTAGTGTGCCTCCGCACTCGGATAATGTGCTTGGTTGCAATTTGCCTCGGATAGGTAAATTGTGACTTGCATCTGGATAATGCAATTAAAAGCATATCATGTG
>Ga0214919_10008382_pt1 | contig 13635 bp, 16 predicted proteins | sample LL1503_MetaG_FD_177994 | JGI IMG/M metagenome (GOLD analysis project Ga0214919, IMG submission 177994) | Freshwater microbial communities from Lake Lanier, Atlanta, Georgia, United States - LL-1503 | ecosystem: Environmental > Aquatic > Freshwater > Lake | place: USA: Georgia | collected...
ACAGCGAATAGCCGTCGGGCGGCGCGTTCGCCACCGCCTGCGCACCGATGATCTGGCTGGCTCCCGGGCGGGGTTCAACCAGCACCTGCTGGCCCAGCCGTCTGGACAGTCCGGTCGCCAACACCCGGGGCAACTGGTCGCCCAACCCGCCAGCAGAATAGGGCGTGATGATGCGGATCGGTTTGGCCGGCCATGCGTCTTGCGCACCCACCGGAAGCGCACTCCCGGCCAGCGCAGCGACCAGGAGCGCCAAAGCCCCCCGCGACAACGCTTGCCGTCGTTCGCGTGGTCTGCAGTCTTTCATAGTCGGCTCCGGTTGTGGGAAGCGCGAATTATCATGGACGCAGCACCGCACAGGAGATACCGGTTTGAAACGCATCGCAGACCTTGACCCCACCACCCTGAACGCCGAGCAACGCAGCGTTTATGAGGCCATCGCCAGCGGTCCGCGCGCCGGCGTGCGCGGACCGCTGGCGGTGTGGCTGCACCGACCGGGACTGGCCGATCGGGCGCAACAACTGGGCGCGTATTGCCGCTATGGCAGCTCGCTGCCGCCGAGGCTGTCCGAGCTGGCCATCCTGATGATGGGCCGCCACTGGGACGCCGAATACGAATGGGCTGCGCATAAGCCGATCGCGCTTCAGGCCGGCATTTCTCCCGCCGTGGTGGAAGCAATTCGCACCGGAATGGCGCCGCCCTTCACCAACGACGATGAGGCGCTGGTCCACGCTTTCGTCACGGCGCTGCACGCCCGCCACGCGATCGACGACGCGCTGTATGCCCGTGCGGTGCAGTCGCTGGGCGAAGGCGGCGTGGTCGATCTGGTGGGAATCGCCGGCTACTACACGCTGATTTCGATGACGATCAAGGTGTTCGACCTTGCGCCGCCAGACGGAGCTGTCGCGGAGTTGCTAGCGCTGCCGTCCTGATACGCCGTCTGCATTCAGGCGCACGCAGGCCGCACGGGCGGCTCACCGCGCGATCGCAGCGACCTGTAGCGCCCGCGCGCTCGCTTCGGACAGCAGAAAAGCCAGGTCGGTACCGGTGGACACATAGCGCGCCCCCAATTTGACAAAGTCGGCGACGATGTCGGGACGCGAAGCAAGTCCGCCAACGCCCGCGTACTTGCCGTGCCTGCGGCAGGCCGCCACCGTATGCACCATCGCCTCCCGGATGCGCGGATGCCCGTACTCGCCGGGAATGCCCATATCGGCGCTCAGGTCGCTAAAACCCACCATGACCATATCCACCCCCTCCAGCGCCATGATCGCATCGGCGTTTTCGATCGCCGCCATGTCCTCGAACTGCAGCATCACCAGGGTGGCGTCGTTCATAGCGGCCATGGTCTCGTCGACCGGGAAGGATCGGTACCCAAGATGCGGCAGACCGCCGGCAATCGATCGCTGTCCGATCGGCGCGAATTTCGCCGCAGCCACCACCGCCCTTGCCTGTTCAACCGACGCGATGTGCGGGGCGATCACGCCCAGCGCCCCGCCGTCGAGAACCCGGGCAATCCACTCGGGACTGCTGGCGGGCACACGGACAAAGGGGGCAATCCCGATGCTGACCGCCGCCATGCAAATCTGCGCTGTCGACTCCAGCGACAGACTGCCGTGCTCCAGATCGACATACAACGAGTCGAAACCTGCCGTCTTCGCAATGCGCGCGATCTCGATGCCACGCACCAGGCGAACGGCCATCGACGAAACCACCTCCCCGCGGCGCAACTTCTCGCGCACGTTGTTGCGCAGCACATCGCTTGCCGAAAGGCGCATACGGCTAGCCCAGCGCCACCGGTTGCTGGCTTCGCGCACTGGCGGCGATCGCCTCGAGCGTGGCTGCAATATCGAGACTGGCACACGCCGCACGCTCGACGGCGGCGAAGTCGCGCTGCGCCACCACGCGCGCGAAGGCTTCTGCGGCGAAACGAAACCCGCTTCCAGTAGCCGAGCGCACGGTCTCGTAGGCGATGGTGTTGGCGATTCCCCTGCGAACCCGCATGTCGCTGGGCAGGTAGCCCCAGCGATGGCCGGGCCGCTGCGCGGTGTGGTTCAGGTATTCGGTCTCCAGCGTTCCATTGGCGCCGACGATGGTGGCTCGGCGGTGGTTGGCGCTGTCCATGGCACACGCCATCTGCGCGCGCCGCCCGTCTGCGTACAGCAAGGTGGCGCTGGTGCTGATGTCGACGCCGCTCGGCGCCCAACTCGCGTGCGCCTGCACGCTTTGCGGGGCGCAGCCCATGACGAGCCGAATCAGGCTCAGCGGATAGCTGCCGGCGTCGAGCAGCGCACCGCCACCCAAGGCCGGGTCCAGCCGGATATTGCCGAGCGGGCGCGCGACGGTGAATCCGAAGCTGGCTTGCATCGAGCGTACCGGTCCGATGGAGCCGGCGGCATCTGCCTGCAGGAAGCGCAGCATGTCGCGCGTTTGCGGCTGGAACCAGTAAGGGTAGGCCTCCAGCACCATCACCGCGTGGCTGCGCGCTGCCTCAAAGATCGAGCTCGCCTGCACCAGGCCCAACGCCAGCGGCTTCTCGCACAGGACATGCTTGCCCTTGGCGCTGGCGCGAATGCACCAGTGCGCATGCATCGAGTTAGGCAGCGGCAGATAGATGGCGTCGACCCCGGGGTCGTCAATCAGCGCGTCGTAGCCCGCCAAGTACCTGGCAATGCCGTGTTCGGCGGCAAAGGCGCGGGCCTTGTCGGCGTCGCGGCTGGCGACCGCAACCACCTCGACCTGCGCACTGGGGCGGACGTCGCGCACAAACTGATGGGCGATGTTGGCGCAGCCCAGCACGCCGATGCGCAGAGGCTTGTTATCGGAAGGTGTCATCGCCGGATTATTGCAGCCCTGCGAAGCGGCCTCACGGCAGCGAAAGGGTGAAGGCTTCATGGATCGCCGATTGCACGGCGCCGCCAAGAACAGCCCCGCCTCCGGCGACATAGATCCAGTCGCCGATGGCCACCGCGCCTACCGCATGGCGCGGCGTTGGCATCGGCGCGTGCGACTGCCAACGGTTGGTCTTCGGGTCGTAGCTCTCCATCTGGCCGAACACCGTTTGTTGCCCAGGCTGGTTGATGATGCCGCCCTCGCCGCCCATGGCGAAAAAGCGGTCACGGTACAGCACCAGCCCATGCCCGGAGCGGGGCGTGGGAAGCGGCGCGAGCAGTTCCCAGGTATTGCGCTCGGGAAGATAGACATGGTGCAAGTCGGTGTTGTACTCAAAGGTGTTGAAGCGGCCGCCAATCACATGGATGCGTCCGCCATAGGCCAGGCAGCCGACATGGTCGCGCGCACCGGGCAGGGGTTTGCGCCTGGACCAGCGGTCGGCCACCGGGTCATAGACCTCGTGCCAACCCACGCTCGCACGCTCGTCAACCGGCGACGAGGCACCGCCGATCAGATGAATATGGGCATCGAGCACGACCGCCGCCGCCGCGCCACGCGGTCGTGGCAGTGGGGCTATCGCCGTCCACCGGTCGGACGCCACTTCATAGGCATAAGCATGGGAGTCCGGGTTGCGGTTTTGTTCGATGAAACCGCCAAAGGCATAGATACGGCCGCGGTCGGCCACGACCGCCACATGGTTGGCGCCGCGCGGTAGCGGTGCGGCGTGGTGCCAGACATTGGTCGGCGGGTTGTAGACATGGTGATAACCCCGGTCGACCCGACCTTCGCCGTATCCGCCGATCACATGCAGGCGCCCGGCCCATTCGGTCGCCCACGCCATTTCGCTGCGCGGTATAGGAAGCGCTGCGCGGCTGCTCCAGCGCCCCTGCGGACCCGCCGGCGCCGGACTGTTGAACGAGCGCTGCGCCTCCTGATCGGCGCTCAGGTGATGCGCGACGCCCCCCTGCAAACGCGCGTAGGGCTCCGTCGACGATGCAGCCTCGGGCAATAGGGGCACATGCTGGTGCGCTGACTGCGCCAGTGCGCGATCGGCCAGCAGCACCGAACCGGCAAGCGACAACATGAAACGACGGCGCATAGCGATCTCCCGATTCCGGATCAACAGGACAGGTCAGCGGCTGGCCACCGGCGCCATCAGGACGGCGTGAAACCGAACAGCCTGGACGGCGTGTCCCACAGGACCTGGTGCCGTTGCTGCGCGTCGGGCACCATCCGCGCGAGCAACTGCAGCAAGGGTCCGTAGTCGAGCCGCCGGCCCGCTTTGAGGAAGGGCCAGTCCGAGGCCCATACGCATTGCGCCGGGCCGAATGTCTGCAGCAGCTGGCGAGGAAAAGCGTGTACGTCATCAAAGGGAAAATCCTGCTGCGAGAACTTGGCGAAGCCCGAGAGCTTGACGGTGGTACGCCCGCTTTCGGCCATCCGCAGCAGGGCCTCAAAGCCGGCGCCGGCAAGTCCGCTGGACAATTCCGGCCTTCCGCAATGGTCGACCAGCAGCTTGGCGCCCGAGTCCAGCAGCATCGGCGAGAGTCTGTGCATTTGCTCGCCTTCGACCTGCACCTGAACGAACATGTCCAGTTCGGCCAGGCGACGCATCAGCGGACCCGCCGCCCGGTAATAGTCGATCCCGTGCAGCGCGGGGTTGAAGGCGACGCCGACGACCCCTTGGCTGCGCAACTCCTGCAGCATGTCGGTCGACGCGTCGTGCGCTAGCACGGCTATTCCTAGAAAACGCCCGGCGCCCGCAGCAATGGCGCCGAGCAGGCAGCGGTTGTCGCTACCGTAGCCCGAGTTGGGCCCGACCAGCAGCGCGTGCTGCACGCCATAAGCGTCGAGCACGCGCAAGAAGTAGTCGGCCGATCCGGTCTCCTGGCCAGCGGGCCGGTAGCCGACGCCTTGGCCATAGGCGAAAGCCGCGGGGTCGAGCACATGGCAGTGGCAGTCGACCTTGGCCGCGCCAAGCAGCGGCGCGAGTTCCGGCAGTGCCGTGCGCGTCAAAGACCGGCCTCGATGGCCCGACGCAACTCCGCGGTGATTTCCGGCATCACACCAAACCAGGCCTCAAACGCAGGCCGCGCCTGATTGAGCAGCATGCCGAGTCCGTTGACAGTGGCGTTGCCGCGCTGGCGCGCAGCGGCGAGCAGCGGCGTTTGCATCGGCACATAGATGACATCGGACACCAGCGCGTGCAGCGGCAGCGCAGCCAGATCCAGATCCAGCGCCGGTTGGCCTTGCATGCCCTGGCTGGTGGTGTTGACGAGCATGGCCACGTCGGCCAGCGCCGCATGGCGCTGGCTCCACGGCAGCGCGCGCACCGGCGCGCCAAATTCGTTGGCCAGCGCCTGCGCCTTTTCGGGCGTGCGGTTGAGCAGGCGAATCTCCCTGGCGCCGCGGTCGGCCAGGCTCAACACCACCGCCCTGGCGGCTCCGCCGGCACCCAGCACCGCGACCGGGCCGGCGTCGGCGCGCCAATCGGGCTTGGCGTCAAGCAGGCTCTGGATATAGCCAAAGCCGTCGTTGTTGAAGCCCTTGAGCGATCCGTCGCCCTGCACCACGATGGTGTTGATCGCCCCGATGCGCGCAGCGTTGGCGTCCAACGCGTCGACCAGATGCAGTGCGTCAACCTTGTGCGGCAGCGTGATGTTGCAGCCGCGAAAGCCCAGCGCTGCCAAACCCGGCAAGGCCAGACCCAGTTGGCCCGGCGCTACCGGCAACTGCACATAGGCACCCAGCAGGCCGTACTTGCTGATCCAGTAGGAGTGAATCTTGGGCGAGCGCGAATGCGCCACCGGCCAACCAAGAACTCCGGCCAGCCCGTAGCTCGGCGGGTTCATCCTGCGCGCTCGGCCTACTTGCGGCCGACGGCGGGCAGGATCGCACTGACCACCTGCTTGCCGTTCTCGACCCTGGTCATATAGCTTTCGCGGTCCAGGTCGCCGTGGGTGTCAAAGCTCACGTCGAGCAAAATGCCCGGATGGTCCTTGACCGACAGCGAGACGTTCTTCATCGCGACGGCAAATGCCTTGGGGTCAAACTTGCCGATCTTTTCGGTGACGGCCTTCACAATGTACATGCCGCTATAGCCTTTGAGGCCGTTGTGGTCCGACTTGCTCTTGAATTCCGCCTGGAAGGCATCGTTGAACTTGCGGATCAGCGGCTGCGGCGCGTCGGCGGTCAGTCCGACATGCGCCACCGCGCCGTTGGCCGCTTCGCCGGCCAGCTCGATCACCTTCTGGCTGGTCAGAACGGTCTCGCCGATGACCGGCTTGGCATAACCCTGCTTGCGCAGTTCGCGCAGCGCGCGGGCGGACTCTTCCTCGTTGCTGTAGACAAACACCGCGTCGCTGCCGGACTGCTTGGTCTTGAGAACCGGCGCGCTGAAATCCAGCTGGCCGGGCTCGGTCGAAATCACAGTCGGAACCTTGATGCCGCGCGCCTCAAGTTCCTTCTTGATCAGGTCCAGGCCGCCTTTGCCGAAATCATTGTTCACATAAATGACGTCGACCGACTTCGCCTTGAGCGTGTCACGCACATAGTTGGCGATTTTTGGCATGGCCGTCGACTGCGTGAACGAGGTGCGAAACACGTAGGGGTTCGACTGCTGGGTGATCGACGCCGCCTCACCACCGGTGAAGTTGGGTATTTCGGCGCGCTTTGTCTCGGCCATGCTGACCATGATCGAGCCCGAAAAAACCGGGCCCATCACCACATAAACGCCTTCGTCGACTGCTTTTTGCGTCAGCGCCTTGGATACACCAGGCTGCGACTGCGTGTCGAAGGACTGGTAGTTTATTTTTCGCCCCAGGATGCCGCCGGCGGCGTTGATTTCCTTGACCGCGAGCTTGATGCCGTTGTCAAAGTTGCTGCCCGAGGTAGCCCCGGTACCGCTCAATTCCACCACCCCGTAAATAGTGACCGTCTGCTGGGCGAGTGCCAGGCCGGCCCCCGCTAGGGCAACGGCGGCGAGCAACGATTTGATAACGATGTCCGATTTCATGGAGCCTCCTGATGGTGGGATAGACTAAGCTGCGAGTTGGATCCGCCGTGGTTCGCGCCGCCGTGCACCCGCAGCAGCGGCACGCTTGCATGCATTCTGGCACAGCGGCCTGCAGGGGACGAAGCGGCACCGACCCGGCGTTCTTGGCCATCTGGATGCAAGTCCTTCATTTTTTAAATAGGCGATGCGCGTAATCCGACTGATCGTCATGGTGCTCCTGTTTCTGGCAGCCAAGTCCTGCCTGGGCGACCTGGACTGGCTCTATGGCAAACCCAAGCCGCCGGCTTCGGCCGGCCTGAGCCGGACCCAGGACCCCGGGCCCCGCGCCTAGACTTGAGCCATGCGACAAAAATCCCGAGCATCCCGATGGTGAGGGCGCGCGACGCTTGGCCGGGCCGATGGCGCTATGCCGGGGCACTGGCGCACCGACGCCTGCGCTTTCGCGCTTCGCGGCTGCCCGCGGTGTGGCGCGGCATGCTGTGGGTTGCGCTCAGCGGCGTGGTATTTTCCCTGCTCAATACCATCTTGCGCAGCATCGCGCTATCGCTGGACCCGTTCCAGACCCTGTTCGTGCGCTATCTGTTGGGCACCGTCGTCATGCTGCCGCTGCTATGGCGCTACGGCTGGAGGACCTACATGCCGCGCAACCCGCGCGGCCAGTTGTGGCGTGGCGTGGTCCACACCGCCGCGCTCATGCTGTGGTTCACCGCGCTGCCCCACATCACCCTGGCCGACACCACCGCCATCGGCTTTACCGGTCCGATTTTCATCATGCTCGGCGCCGCTTGGTTTCTGGGCGAAAAGATGCAATGGGACCGGTGGGTCGCCGCGCTGATCGGTTTCTCCGGTGTGCTGGTGGTGGTGCTACCGCAGATCGACGGCCAGGGCGGCTGGTACACGCTGGTCATGCTGGCGGCGGCGCCAGTATTCGCCGCATCCTATCTGCTGTCCAAGTCGCTGTCGCGCGTCGACTCCCCCGGCGTGCTGGTCTTCTGGCAGTCGATATGGGTGACCGTGCTGGGCATTCCCCTTGGACTGTTTTACTGGACCGCGCCCACCCCCTTGCAGTGGCTGGGATTTCTGGCTGCGGGGCTGCTCGGCTCGCTATCGCACTATTGCCTGATGCGGAGCTTTCGCGCGGCCGACATTTCGTCGACCCAGTCGCTGCGATTTTTAGATCTGATCTGGAGCTCGATCATGGGCTGGCTGGCTTTTTCCGATGTTCCCAGCCGCTACACCTATATGGGCGCACTGGTGATCGTCTTGTCGACCGTCTGGATCGCCCAGCGCGAACACCGGCTCGCGCGGTTGACCACGCCGGCCTGAGCCGGTCGCTACTGCGAACCGAAGCTCGCCAGTTTTTGCTTGAGAGCAGCCATCTCGCGGGTGGCTGCCTTCTCGCCTTCAAGCACGGCCAGATGGCGCGACTTAAAGTCCACAGTGCCAAGCTGCGACACATCGGGACGGATCACCAGGTCGGCCTGCGCCAGTTCATAGCGGCTGATGGTCTGGCCCATGATCGTGAGCGTTTGCAACAGCACCTCGTAGGTGGTCTTGATCTTGCTGTTGGCCGGCCGATCCGAAATGTCGACCGCGATCACAAAAGTAGCGCCCATTTCGCGGGCGAATTTCACCGGAACCGGGCTGGCCAGACTGCCGTCCACATACTCGCGTCCGCGTATCGCCACCGGCTGAAAAATACCCGGAACACTGCTCGACGCGCGCACCGCGGTACCGGTGTCGCCCGAGCGAAACAGGATCGGCTCGCCGCTGGCCAGGTCGGTCGCTACCGCACCGAACTTCTTCGGCAGCTTTTCCAGCGGCTGATTGACCACCGCCGCATTGATGAACCGGGCCAGCGAGTCGCCCTTGACCACGCCCCGGTCCGGCAGCACCCAGTCGCTGACCTGGGTCTCGCTGAACGGAATGGCGAGTTCCTGTAACTCGAAGCCGGTCCTGCCGGCTGCGAACAGGGCGCCCACCACCGAACCGGCGCTGGTGCCCACGACGATATCGACCGTGATGGCCTGCGCCTCCAGCGCCTTGATCACTCCGATATGCGCGAAACCCTTGGCGCCGCCACCGCCCAGCGCCAGCGCGATCACCGGCTTTTGCCGGCTCGCCGGCGCAACGCCAGGCGCCGCCGACGGCGACGGTGGCGGCGCCGTCGGGGCGCTGACAGGCGGGCTCGCGCAGGCCGCGAGCCATGCTGCGAGCAGCACCACGGGCGCACGCAGCCAAGTGCAGGGGCGCGTCGGATGGCGCAAGGTGTTCAGGGTCGCTGGCATGGGAGCGGCGCGCCAAAAAAGTCGGCGCGCCGGCGCGAATCTTAAGCGATCACCAGCGGCCCCAAAGCGCCACGGCCGTTGCTAGTCGCGCCGCGCGGCCCGCCCCTTGAGATGGCTGCGCGGACGCCAGCACGACGACCTGCGACTCGCCGCAATCGCCCGCACGCGCTCCGCGCTCAGGACCGCCTTCCGGTAGCATTCGGCGGCGTCCCAGGCTTGCACAAATGGTTGCAGCACGCCGGTCGTCAGCGTCGACACCAGGGCATAGGCTTTGTCGGCGCGCGCATCGGCCTCGCGCGCCAGGCGCATCGATCGCAGCAGCCGTTGGAGCATCGGCAACTGCGCAGCAAGCCAGCTGACAATTCCCTCCACCCGCACCTGCGACCGGACCGACGCTGGCAGCGGCCCGGTCCTTTGGAGCAGCGCGTCGGCGACCTGGCTGCTGGCATCGTTGAGCGCCGCGCAGACCCGCGCGATGTCGACGCGCTGCAGATGCGAGGCATCGACCCGTGGCAATTCGGACGAAATCATCGAGGCACTGGCGTGCATCTCCTGCGCGCAAGTACGCGCCGCCCGCATAAATTGATTGAACTGCAACCTCGCCATAAAACACTTTCAAGCCGACCTGCCAAGCGCCAGCAGGTTTCATGCCATAAAGCGAAGCGCCACTGAAAATGCAATGTGGCTGCGGTTTTGCGGGCGATCTCCAACGCGCGGCGGTCTGGCCGGCGGTACCGCGTGTAAAGGCACTCGACGCGCGACCTTGAGCCGGCGCCAGTGTCCGCATAATCGCTGCCATACGCCGACCGGATCGACGCTGGCGCCAAACCCCTGCGAGACCACCCCATGCAAGCTGCGCGCGCGCCCAATCTCACCGGTTTTTTGACCCTGTCGCTGATCGCGCTGATGATGGGTGCCAACCATGTCGCGGCACGACTGGCTTTCGGCAGCGGGCTCGATGTGGCGACGGCCGTCGCCTGCCGCAGTCTGGTCACTGCGCTGGCGGTCGCGTCGCTGGTGCTAGCGCAACGGGTACCCATCGCACTGACGGCACAGCACAGGCGCGCGCTGCCGCTGATCGGCCTGGCGATTGGTCTGCAGAGCCAATGCCTTTACTCGGCGGTGGCGCGCCTTCCGGTCGCGCTGGCGCTGCTGGCCTTCAACACCTACCCGCTGTGGACCGCATTGTGGGACCGCATGCTCTACCGCCGCGCACCCGAGCGCGCCTTGCTGCTGGCGATGCCGGTGATCCTGATCGGACTCGCGCTGGCGCTCGATGTGCTCGGCGCTGCGTCCGGGCTGGGTTCGGCTGCGCAGTGGGACCAGATCGGAGCGGGTGTCGCATTTGCAGTTGCTGCCGCGGCCCTGTTTGGGCTGGCGCTGGTATGGACCGAACACGAAACGCCGGGCCTCGACGGCCGCCTACGCACCATCAGCAGCATGGCCATCGCCGGCGCGATCGCGCTGCTGATCATGGCCTTCCAGGGAGGTCCGCAATGGCCGCAGGCGGCCATCGGTTGGTGGGGTCTGGCCACGCTTACCTTTCTCTACGGAACCGGCATCACCATCCTGTTCACCGTGCTGCCGCGGCTTGGCGTGTCGGGCAACTCGGCGATCATGAACGTTGAACCGGTGTGGGCGCTTGTACTCGCCTGGCTGATACTCGACCAGGCCATAGCGCCGGTGCAACTCGCGGGCGCGAGCTTGGTGGTGGGCAGCGTCCTCTGGCTCGGCCTGCGCAAACGCTAGCTCGCCAAAGGAGCGCGCAGCCCCGGCTGTGCAGCGGCGCCAAAGCGCAGCCGGTAGATGCCGGCGATCATCGCGGCACGCCCGTCGGGAACGATCGCGGCCCAGGTCGCGCGGCCGTTCTCGGCGCCAGCCAGCGAGCGCTCGAGTTCGTACAGCGGCTCGGCGTCGTGCGCGATCGCATCGTATTCGGCGCCGCCATCCAGCGGGGTCCTGACCGCATCGCGGTTGAGCACCAGCACCTTCTCATGAACCAGTCCGACCGAACGCAGAACGCGCAAGGCCTCAAAGTAGGCGTGGGCATCGCCGTCGCTGATGCGCTCGTCGATGGCGGCGATGTCGAACTCGGGTCGCGCGCGTATCAAGCGGCCGCCACCGCGCAGCGTGACCCCTTTGTCCATGGGCTGGTAGCGGCGCCAAGGCCCGGCATCGCGGCCGACCGGGCGCACACCGCCCCAGACCGCCGCATCGTCAGCAGCATGCATGGCGATCAGCAAGCGTGCTGCGACGCCACCGCAGTCCTTCAGCGCGCGCAGTGGCCTGGCAAAGTCGCTGCTGCCGTCTACCAACTCAACGTCAAAGCGCAACGGCACATCGGGCGCTTCGTCGAAGGCGGGCAAGACAAACAGAGGCTCCATCGGATGGCATTCAAATCCACTGGAAGAAACGCCCCCATGCATCTGCCAGCCTTCGCGGTCAAACAGGATCGGGCCCTTTCCTGGCGCGCAGATCGTCTTCAGTCGCGCGATGGCGCCTTCGACCGGACCGCCGCCGACCCGGCTCGCGCCAATCCACCGGTTCACCGATCCGACGCTGGCATAGGCGTGGCGCCCGTAGTCGTCCACATGGCGGGCCAGCGCCAGATAGGTGCAAATTTCATAGGCTGTGGCCTTGGCGTCGAGCAGCGCTTCGAGCGCCAGCCGGGGAATGCAAAAAAAATCGCGCTCGGCCGGCTCGCCGGCTTCGTCCGCGCGGGGCCGATGGCGCAGCCGCTGGCGCGCTGGCGCGGCCATGGTGCTCGGGGCGTGAGCGGCTCGCATGGCTCAGGCTGCCGCTAGCGCCAGGCCGGCCACGGTGTCGCTCTCGTGCCCGCCATGGGCGCGCTTGGACCTTAGCGGTCGGGCGCGCGCATGGTGCTCCGCAAAGGCATGGGCGCACCCCAGTTGCGATGGCAAAAAGACGGCACGCACGACGCCCAGCGCGGAAAGCGCACGCGCATAGTCGGAAAACATCTGGAACTGGTCGACCCGCACCACCAGGGCACCGGCAGGCGCTCCAGCGGACTTCATGGGCGACGGCGGCGTCGGCTGCTGGCCCAGCAACATCGACGCATTGTCCATACGGATCACCAGCGCCGCCGCACTGCGGGTGGCCGCCAGAACCGAGACGCGCAATTCGATGTAGGCCTGCTCTGTCAGCGACCCCCAGTAATCCACCTCCACCAGGCCGAGCGTCCCTACCGGAACGCAGATCGCCATGCCCGACAGGCACCTGTATGCCCGTCCCTTTCTCGTCACCACATCGCTGCCAGCCTGAAACATCACACCCTCCTGTGACTTCAAGCATACCCATTGACCGGAACCGGTACACCCCTATTTCAGGGGGGCATGAACCGTTTGGACAGCGGTTTTCGGAAATAGTTACAGTCGGGGCCAGTCGAGCAATTCGGCCAACCGGCGCACCACCCACTGCGACTCGTCGGGGCTGAACACGGCGCCGTCCGCCTGCAGGCCCAGCAGGCAGCGCTGCAATACATCAGACTCTGCGATGCCCAGCTCAAACAGCGTGTCACGGGCCGGGCCCGCGAGCATATTCGCCATGTCCTCGCACAGCTCATAGCGCCCGGCCACCACCGACCGCTGCGCGTTGGGCTTGCCGCGCCCGGCGTCGGTGTACAAGGCCATGAAGGACGGCGGAATCTCGATCTGGTAATCGTCCGACATGCGCTGGCCGTCTATCCCTGCCTGGCCTTAGAACGGTATGTCGTCAGGGTCGTTGGCCTCCGATGGTGGCGGTGCCTCGGCGCGCAGCGCGTGTCCCGCCTGCGGGGCGCCATCGCCCAAAGCTTTCTTGAGCGCCAGCTCCACCGCCTCGATGCGCTGCTGGCACAGCTTGTAGGCCTCTACCGACTCGGTGACGATGCCCAGCAGGTCATCGATGTTGGGCTCCTGCTGGTCGCGCAGGGTTTGTGCGTGCTTTTGCAGCACCCCATAGGCGTCCTTGAACGACTTGCTCTTCATCGGCTATCCCCCATCGGTTTCCCGGCCGTCGCGCCGATCCGGCCGTCCTGGAACTGGATTTCAACGCGTACCCCATCGCGCAGCTGCGCCGCGCGGCTGAGCGGCCGGCCGTCATCGCCGCGTACAACGGCAAAGCCGCGACGCAGGGTCTTTTCGGGCCCCTGTCCGGCGATCTCGCGCATCAGCGCCCGCGCGCCGGTGGCCGCGTCCTTGATCCGCTGTGCGCCGGCTGACGCCAGCAGCGCCAGTGCCGCGTCATTGGCGCTCGACGCCGCGCGCAGCGCGCCCTGCGTGCGAACCGCGATGCGCGTCCAGCAGGCCGGAATCTCGCTTTGGGCGTGCGCCAGCTGCGCCAGCGCCTGGTCCTTCACCGATTGCAGCGTATCGCGCGCGCGCTGCGAGCCCAGCCGCAAGCCATGCAGCGCAGCCAGCCCGATATCGGAGTGCAAAGCCCTTG
>Ga0214919_10008383_pt1 | contig 13632 bp, 11 predicted proteins | sample LL1503_MetaG_FD_177994 | JGI IMG/M metagenome (GOLD analysis project Ga0214919, IMG submission 177994) | Freshwater microbial communities from Lake Lanier, Atlanta, Georgia, United States - LL-1503 | ecosystem: Environmental > Aquatic > Freshwater > Lake | place: USA: Georgia | collected...
TCCGGGAACACGGCTGAGTGACTCGGACAGGTTGACTTTGGGCTGACCATCGCGAAGTGTTTCCGCGCCGATAACATCAATGGAGCCGGGGATGTCGAGGTTTCTGCGCTCACTCCGAGTGGCTGAGACAACAACGCCGTTGTCATCGTCGGCCGCAAGCGAATTGGCGGGGTCTAGCGCGATGACTAGTGCGCAGATTGCCACCTGAAAAGCAGCATGTGATTTGTGCCGCATGGATTGTTCAGGGCGTGCCCAGACTTGCGAGGTAATCGGCAAGGACATCGATTTCTGCGGCAGGAAGCGCGCGGGCGGCCGAAGTCATGTTCCCGTCCATGTCAAAGCGCGTTCCCGCCTGAAATCCGCGCAACTGGGTGCGTAGATACTCGGCGTGCTGGCCGGCGAGACGGGGGATATGTTGCTGCCCGAGCAGTGTTGCGCCGTGGCAGGCGACGCAATTGAATTGTTGCGAAAGTCTTTTGCCGGTCTCAATTTTTTCAGGGGCGAGCGTTTTGGCTGGCGCGGCTTTTTGCACAGAAAAATACGCGGCGAGATCGTTCAGGTCGGCATTTTTAAGGTTCGATGCTATTGCCAACATCTGCGCATTTTTGCGACTGCCTTCTCGGAAGAAATACAGCTGGGTCGAAATGAATTGCGCCGGTTGCCCCGCAATAGATGGGATGGCGGGATCGGTGGAGTTGCCTGAAAGGCCGTGACAGGCTGCGCAAGTCTCGGCCTTGCGCTTGCCGGCTTCGATGTCTGCTGCAAGCACTGCGGGGGCGGTCCAAATAAAAACCGCGGCGAATATCGCCGCGGCTATTAGGGTGGTGGGACGAAAGTCGGTCACTTTTTCTTGTAGCTTATCCGGTAGACGATGCCGTTGTAGTCGTCTGTGAAGAGCATGGCGCCATCAGCCATCTGCATCACATCGACAGGACGGCCCCACATCGGCGGATCGCCTTTGTTGTCGGTCAGGAAGCCCTCAAGGAAGGGTTCGTACTTTGCGGCCTTGCCATTTTTGTCCAGAACGACCCGCATGATGTTATAGCCATGCTTGGTCGTGCGGTTCCAGGATCCGTGCATGGCAATGAACAGGTTGTTCTTGTACTCGGCCGGGAACATCTTGCCCGTGTAAAAGCGAAGGCCCAGCGGCGCAATATGCGGACCGAGCTTTTGTACCGGCCCGGTGAACTCGGCGCAGGATTTGTTTTTGCCGAATTCCGGATCCAGCAGGTCGCCCTGGTGGCAATAGGGATAGCCGAAGTTCATGCCTTTGCGGGGGGCGGTGTTGAGCTCATCGTTGGGCAGATCATCGCTAATCCAGTCGCGGCCATGCTCGGTGAACCAAAGTGCTTTGGTGACAGGGTGCCAGGTGAATCCGACTGAATTGCGCACGCCATGTGCATACTCCTCGACAACGCCGGTCTTTATATCAACGCGGCTGATAGTCGCCTGGAAGTAGCTTGGCATGACGATATTGCCCGGGGCACCTACGTTGTAGTACAGCTTGCCGTCCGGACCCATGGCAAGAAACTTCCAGAAGTGCCCGGGCTGGTTTTGCGGGTCGAGGTTGCCGACAACGAGCTTTGGAGCAGGTGCGTTATCGAGGTTATTCTCGATGTCATCGTAGCGCGTGATCTGATGGCGCTCGGCGACGTAAAGCGTACCTTTGTCAAAAACAATCCCGTTTGGCGTGTTGAGACCCTTCAGCAGGGTTTTAACTTCACGTTTCCCGTTTTTGTCTACGATGGCATAAACACTCTTGGCATTGCGGTTGCTGACGAACACCGTTCCCTTGCTGCCCAATGCGAGCGAGCGGGCCTCCGGAACGTCATCGGCCCACACTTCTACCTTGAATCCGGCCGGAACTTTGAGTTTGTCTATGGGCAGGTCTTTTGCGGGGCGTCCCGTCATGTGCGGCGCGAACGGATGCAGTGTGGAGCTTGCCTGCTCGTTGGAACGACCCTGCTGCCAGGACGGAGCGGGCGCGGCCGCAGCCGGAGCTGCCGGAGCCTGCTGGGCATACGCCGGAGCGGTGACGACTGCTGATAGCAGCGCCGCGAACAAAATGATGCGTGTTGACATGGATACTCCCCTTTAGAATTTGATCCTGAATGTCACGGATTTTTTTATGCTTTATTACAACAACATATTACAACAACATGCTGGATTACAACACAGGGTGCAGCTTGAAATGAAAGGTATCTGTAATACGCAGGAAAGCCCCGATTTGTTGCGCTGCGTCACTCTGCTTGCGCAGTCGTAGCCACTGAGTCGGTTGAGAAAGAGAGCATCGCCGCTCTCTTTTTGCTCGCGGTGCCATCGGTTCGTAAGAACCTTGCAACGACTCGATTACTTGATCAAGCCCTCTGCTTTTAATGCGTCCTGAACTTTGGGTCGGGCTGCCACACGTGCCATGTAGGTCTGGAGTACCGGCCACTTGCCCATGTCAAAGCCGACGAAATTGGTCCAGTTGAGGGTGGTGAAGAGATAGCCGTCGGCTACGGTAAATTGCGGGCCGAACAAGTAATCTTTTCCATCGAGATGTGCGGCAAGAAAATCAAAGCGCTTGGTGAGGTTGTCCTTGGCGCTTTGCTGCCATTCGGGTACGGCTTTGCGGAACAGGGGTGAAAAGCTTTTGTGAATTTCCGAGGTGATGAAATTGAGCATCTCCTGCAGGCGGTAACGCTCCAGCGTGCCGGCCCTGGGAGCCAGGCCGGAGTCAGGTTTCTGATCGGCAATGTATTGCACGATCGCCGGGCCCTCGGTGAGGAGTTGGCCGTCATCGAGGACTAACGCGGGGACGTAGCCCTTCGGATTGACGTCGTTGAGGCTACCGCCAGTCGCAAGACTCTTGCTCTGTAAATCAGCCTTTACCAGTTCGAAGGGAATACCGGCTTCACGCAATGCGATATGGGGCGAGAGTGAGCAGGCGCCCGGTGAGTAGTAAAGTTTCATCTGCAGTTTCCTTGGTAGATGGGGTGGTTGGACAATGGAATGGAAAGCGGGAAGCTTGTCGTGAAAACATCGCCTGCGTTCACGGTATCAGCGCAGGCGCGATGATTTGAGGCATATTCTAGCCGACTGTCGGCACCCATCGGTAGGAGGGATTCAAGGTAAAATTGCACCCTACATTTAACCGTGATGCATTCGTGACTATGGCTTCAGATACGCTGGTCGATGTGTCGGATTTACGCTTTTCTTTTGGCAGCCACAAGGTGCTGGGCGGACTTTCGCTCAAGGTGCCGCGCGGTAAGGTGACGGCCATACTGGGTCCTAGCGGATGCGGCAAGAGCACCTTGCTGCAATTGATTGGAGGCCAGATTGCGCCTGAGGGCGGCACGGTTTCGATCGATGGCAAGATCGTGAGCGAGCTGGATAACGACGCTTTGTATGCCATGCGCCGCAAGATGGGTGTGATGTTTCAGGTCAGCGGATTGTTTTCAGACCTGTCCGTTTATGAAAATATCGCCTTCCCGATGCGCGAGCACACCCAGCTCTCCGAAGGCATGATTCGTTCGCTCGTGCTGATGAAGCTCGAGGCTGTCGGCTTGCGCAATGCGCGCAATCTCATGCCAAGCGAACTGTCCGGGGGGATGCAGCGTCGTGTCGCCTTGGCCCGGGCAATCGCACTTGATCCGATGCTCGCCATGTACGATGAACCGTTCGCCGGCCTAGACCCGATATCGCTTAACCAGGTTGCTGTGCTAATTCGCGAGTTAAACGATGCGCTGGGTACGACGTCTATCCTGGTCAGCTATGACATCAGCGCCTCCCTCAAGCTGGCTGACTATGTTTATGTCATATCGGGTGGGGTGACTGTGGGGCAGGGTGCTCCGGAAGAGATGATGAGTTCGGAAGATCCTTTTTTGAAACAGTTCTTCCACGCGCTTCCCGACGGGCCCATCAGTTTTAACTTTCCCGCGCGTCCTTATGCCGAGGATCTGGGCTGGAAGCCCGCCGCCTGATCTATCCTTTGTGATGCTGCGTCGCAGCACGGGCGCTGTGGTGTGAGTCCCGGTGCGAGAGTATGATTTTGTGCATTGCTCGGCGCTGAAAAGGGAGGGAACCATGCTGGTCAAGGAAGTTCTCAAGGTCAAGGGCAACACGCTCTATACCGTCACGCCCGATACGCAGTTGTCGGACGCTGTTATCAGCATGTCCGACCACGATATCGGCTCGGTGGTGGTGATGCAAAGCGGAAAACTTGTCGGCATGCTGACGTTTCGAGAGGTCATCGGGATGCTCGCTAAGCGTCAAAAGGAAAGGCGCATCGGACCGACCCCGCCCATTGCCGAGTTCAAGGTGAGCGAGGCGATGCAAAGCCAACCTGTGACGACTGATCCGTCAATGGATGTCGATGAATTGCGCAGCGTGATGCTCAAGCATCACGCCCGTTATGTCCCCGTTCTCGATGGCGAAGTCCTGCTTGGCGTGATTTCTTTTCACGATGTCGCGAAAGCCGTGCTTGAAGAAAAAAATTTCGAAAACAAGATGCTCAAGGCCTACATCAAAGATTGGCCTGAGCCGGAGAAAGCCTGAGTACGGTCTCCGGCATGCTCTTAGTGGGCTTGAGTTCGCCGCGCAGCAGCATGTTCTGTTTGCGTTTGTGCAGGCTGTTCGCCCTGTCGGTCGCAGGCCTGGTTTTCCCAATGGTCGCGATGGGGCAGGATTTTCCGGCTAAAGCGGTGACGCTGATCGTTCCGTGGCCGGCGGGCGGTTCGACGGACCTCGCCATGCGTGCGCTGGCCGAGGCGACACAAAAATATCTGGGCCAGAATATCGTCATAGAGAACAAGCCTGGCGGAGGAGGCACGCTCGGGCCTGGCATCATGGCGCAATCTGCGCGACCGGATGGCTACACCGTGTCACAGGCACCTCTTGGCTTGTATCGCATTCCACATATGCAAAAAGTGTCATTTGATCCGCAAAAGGACTTTACCTACATCATCAACCTGACTGGTTATACCTTTGGCTTTGTCGTGCGGGCCGACGCGTCATGGAAGACGTTTCGCGAGTTTCTTGACTACGCCAAGGCTAATCCGGGCAAAGTCAATTACGGCTCCACTGGTACCGGTACCTCGCCTCACCTGGTCATGGAAATGATAGGTGCCAAGGAGGGCATTGAGTGGACGCATGTGCCTTTCAAGGGTAACGCCGATGGCACATCTGCTCTGATGGGTGGTCACATTATGGGTATGTCGGACGCCACCGGCTGGGGCCCGCATGTTGATGCAGGGCGTTTTCGCTTGCTCGTGACTTTTGGCGCCAACCGTACCAAGCGCTGGCCGGCCGCGCCCACCGCCAGCGAAATGGGACTTGGCATTGTGGCGAACTCCCCTTACGGTCTGGTGGGCCCCAAGGGCATGGATCCCCGTGTTGTGAGAATCTTGCACGACGCCTTCAAGAAAGGGCTTGAAGATCCGCTTCATCTGCGCGCGATCGAAAAATACGATCAAGAAATCTTTTATATGGGATCGGAGGACTATGCCAAATGGGCCGCCGAGACCTTTCGGGAAGAGCGAAAACTTATCGAGCGTCTGGGCTTGCTGGCAAAATAGCCGGCTCTTATCCGCGTTTTCAAAGGCGGGTGAATTCAGGCGAGGCGATCAGACCTATGGCACAAGGTGGTCAGTTCAGTTTGTTGGCGCAGCGACGCTTCGCACCGTTTTTTCTGACCCAGTTCCTGGGCGCCGGCAACGACAGTTTATTTAAATTTGCGCTGACGGTATTGGCTACCTATAGCGCGACCGAGTGGGGTGAACTCGATCCGCGCTCGGCCGGTGCGGTGATTGGCGGAATTTTCATCCTGCCCTTTGTGTTGTTCTCGGCCACTGCGGGCCAGTTCGCCGACAAATACGAAAAATCGGCGCTAATGCGCTTCGTTAAAAACCTCGAAATCGTCGTTATGGCCGCAGTCGCTGCGGGTTTCGTTTGGAAAATCGTCTGGCTGCCTTTTGTCGGTGTGTTCCTTATGGGGCTGCACTCGACCCTGTTCGGGCCGGTGAAGTACGCGTATTTGCCGCAGCACCTGAGCGAGGAAGAGCTGACCGGTGGCAATGGCTTGGTCGAATCGGGTACCTTTGTGGCAATACTGCTAGGCACCATGCTGGGGGGACTGATGGCGGCATTGCCCGGGGTGGGGCCCGGTTACGTCGCAGTCGTATCGGTCGCGCTTGCGGTGCTGGGGCGCATCGCGGCCGCGTATGTGCCCGAATCGCCACCGTCGGATCCGGGCCTTAGAATTAACTGGAATCCGCTTACGGAGACGCGCGATAACCTGCGCCTGGCGCGATCCAAACGCGAGGTTTTTCTCGCCATGCTTGGTATTTCCTGGCTTTGGTTTTTTGGATCTGTTTTTCTCACCTCGTTCAGCGGGCTCGCCAAGGGCGTGCTTGGGGGCGACCATGGCGTCGTAACCTTGCTGCTCGCGGTATTTTCTGTCGGAATCGGCGTGGGATCGCTGCTTTGCGAGCGTCTGTCGGGACACAAGGTGGAGATGGGGTTGGTCCCCTTTGGTGCGATCGGTATGACCGTGTTCGCGGTCGACCTCTACTTCACCCTGGACGGATGGAGCGCAGGCGCGGAGTTGGTTGGTGTCTGGACATTCATCGCCGCCGCGTATCACTGGCGGGTACTGGGCGATTTGTTCCTGCTGGCGATGTTCGGCGGCTTTTACAGCGTGCCCTTGTACGCCTTGATACAGAGTCGCTGTGAGCCGCATCATCGCGCGCGTATTGTCGCTGCAAACAACATACTCAACGCTCTTTATATGGTGGTGGCATCGCTGATGGCCGCGGCGCTGCTTGCCGCTGGCGCATCGTTGCCACAGCTTTTCCTGCTGACGGCAATGCTCAATGTGGTGTCCGGCTTATATCTGTTCAGCCGGGCGCCCCAGTTTCTGACACGGTTCGCTACCTGGTTGCGCCTGCGCTGAGCAGAGGCGGTTGTTCAGCCTTGTTTGTCCCAAACATATCTTACAAGGCGCTGCCAGCGTGATGCGGGTTGGTGATGGCTGTCCCGCAGTTTCTTGGCCATGGCATCGCGTTCCACGCTTTTGCGGACTTGCTTGTGGATCTGACGCAGGCTCAGTCCGCCGGGGCCCTTGAGCTTGTCTGGATCGTTCTCTGGCATGGGGGTGTTTTAGAGGTAAATCAGCCCCTCATGCTACACTTCTGGGACTTTTTTTGGCATAAAGACGACACAATCATGTCAGGCAATACGCTGGGTAAATTGTTTTGCGTGACCTCGTTTGGCGAGTCCCATGGGCCTGCGTTGGGCGGAGTGGTTGACGGTTGCCCACCCGGAATGGCCCTGACTGAGGCCGATATCCAGAAGGAACTTGACAGGCGCAAGCCGGGAACGTCGCGACACGTGACCCAGCGTCAGGAATCGGATCGTATTGAACTGCTGTCAGGCGTATTTGAGGGCCGGACGACAGGCACGTCGATCGGTTTTATCATTCGCAATGAAGACCAGCGTTCCAAGGACTATAGTGCGATCGCCGAGACATTTCGCCCGGGGCACGCGGATTACACCTACTGGCAAAAATACGGTTTGCGTGATTATCGCGGTGGCGGCCGGTCCTCGGCGCGCGAAACGGCAGTGCGCGTTGCGGCCGGTGCCATTGCGAGAAAGTGGCTGTTTGAGCGCTACGGCGTCGTCATCAGGGGGCGTTTGTCGCAAATTGGTCCGCACGAGCTTGCGCTAAAGTCCTGGGATGCCGTTGGGCAAAACCCGTTTTTTTCCGCCGACCCGGATATAGTGCCAAAACTTGAAGATTACATGGACGAACTTCGCCGGGCCGGTGATTCCTGCGGTGCCAAAGTTACGGTTGTGGCCGAGGGCGTGCCCGTCGGCTGGGGCGAACCGGTATACGACCGCCTTGACGCCGATCTGGCCTACGCGATGATGGGTATCAACGCGGTAAAAGGCGTGGAAATAGGCGCTGGATTTTCCGCCATCGAGCAACGCGGCAGTGAGCATGGCGATGAAATGACACCGGACGGGTTTCTTTCCAATCACGCCGGTGGTGTGCTCGGGGGTATCTCGACAGGGCAGGACGTTGTGGTTCACGTTGCGCTCAAGCCCACATCGTCCATCCGGTTGCCGCGCCGTTCGATCAACAAGCTTGGCGAACCGGTCACGGTCGAGACCACGGGGCGCCACGATCCTTGCGTGGGTATTCGCGCGACACCTATTGCCGAGGCGATGCTTGCCATTGTGTTGATGGATCACGCCTTGCGTCACCGCGCGCAATGCGCCGATGTGCATTCTTTGACCAAGCCGATCCCCGGCGCGGTCGCCTGACCGGTTTTCCCGGCACTTCCTCACCAAAACGCAGGCGGGCATTTCTGGCGGTCTGTTGGGGGCAACCACTCTTCCGAGGGGCTATTTTCCTGGTTTGCCTGATTGCTCAGCGTGGGCTCTCAGCAGCCGTAAGGTCGGGTCTGCATCGTATTCGTCTTGCACGCTTTTTCCGTAGCGCTGCCATAGTGCCAGCGCCTTGGCCCGGTCGCCGAGGCTGAGGTGGCCGGTCATAGCGCAGGTCAGCAGGTAGTGTCGGTGGCCGCGCGGTAGCGTGAAGGTCTGCTCCAGCAAGGCCTCCCCGATTGCTGCCATTTTTTTGGCATCGCGGGCGCCGGTCGCAGCAAACAATTCAATCCAGCGCCGATATTCAGCGGGTAATTTGCCGTAACACGGTGTCGCTTCCAGTTTTTGCCATATCTCCTGCGTGTATGCGCGCGTGAGCCACGGGTTCACAAGGCGCGCTACTTCGTAAAGACTGTGGAACCAGATATCAAAGCTTTGCGGATCGTGGCATTCGAAGCCGCGAAGCTGGGTCAGTTCGAGGTCTTTTTGCAGGATGCGGGGCAGCCCGACGGGTTCCGGCGTCTTGGCTCCGGTATAGAAGTCGTGGGCGTAATGGGCGCGCCGGGACAGTTCTATGCGATTCATGAACTCTTCGCCTTGGTGCGAGGGCGCGCTGCGCTCTGGACGGTCCTCAAGCATTGGCAGCGCCGGCACGCCGCCGTTGCCGAAGTTCACAAACTGACGCGCGTCTGATTGCAGGAAACGGAATTTCGCTGCGTGGGTGTCAAGGTAAGGATAGTAGTCGGAATTGGCCGGAGAACTGAAGGTATGAAAATACGGCTCCAGCACGGCACGCCCGCCAATGCGGCGCAGTTCCACGTCGCCGAGATTACGCACGTGCACACGTGCCAGTTCCTGCGACAGACCGGGAATCTTTGTGACATCCGTGAGGGGACGGGAGAGTGTGGTTTTGTCGCCCGCAACAATTAGCAGATCCGAATCGTTGGCGGCATAGATGACGTAGTCCTCGAAGTTTTCCCCCAGCGCCTTCATCACCGATGCCAGCAAAGATAAGTCGGTCTCGTACATTTGCAGCCATTGCACCAGCACGCCATCCTGATTGAGGTAGCGTTTTGAAAGTCGGTAAAACTCCGTGGTGAATAAGCTGGCGACGCCGCTGACCCAGGGATTGGACGGTTCCGAAACGATGATGTCGTAGCGGACGTTGCGCAAGGAAAACGCTGTTTTGGCGTCGTCGAAAATCAGGCGGCTGCGCGGGTCTGCCCATACCGAGCCGTTGCGGGCGGAGAAATACCGCGAGGCCTCGGCCATGGCCGGTTCGATCTCGACCGTATCGAGCGCCTCGAGTTTGAGATTTGATAAAAGTGTGTGACTGGTGAGTCCGGTACCCACGCCAATGACCGCGGCGCGTTTTGCATCGGGTTTGTAGGCCAGGGGTATGGCGCCGGTCATCACCATGGTGATTTCGTCTGAAATGCGCTCGCCCGCGTTGAGGTTTATTGCGCCGTCGGATTTGCCGTTGGTGCGAAGCGACAGACCTTCCTGAAACTGCATCAGGCTGACTGAAGTTGTTTTCCCATCTTTGTAAAACACCACTTGCGCACTTTCGGGTCCGTACACGTCGCCGCGACGAAAAACTCCGGAGGCCATTTTGTAAAGATCCAGATTGAACAGAGTGAGGGATAGGCAAATACCCATAGTGGCGGAGCAGGCGGCGACCCAGGTGGAGCGTTTTGCGCGGGTTTTCGCCAGCAGTGCGATGCCGAGGCACATGTCCAGAGCGGCGCCGGCGGTGATCATGCCCTTAAGCCCAAGCAAGGGCATGGCGATGTGTGCCGCAAAAATGATGCCGACGATGGAGCCGATGGTGTTGGCGGCGTAGACCATACCTATGGATTTTTCGCCATGCCCTGTTTTGAGCAGTGCCGCGCTGATCAGCGGCAGTGTCATGCCGGCACAAAAGGCTGCGGGGAACATGACCGCCAGAGCAATGCTGTCGCTTGCAAGCAGAAACAGGCTGTAGCCGGTGTCGGTTTTCCCCAGAGTCTTTACCACCTTGCCCATGAGTCCGAACATTTCGCCGTAGAGCGGTAACGTTGCGAGAGCAAGCAGGCCCATCGCCACCTGAACAATGCCAAGGTAACGCTGCACATTGCCGATCCGGTCGATGCGGCGCTTGATCCAAACGCTGCCAGAGGCGATGCCTAGAATGAAGGCCGAGAGCATGAGTTCAAACGAGTGGGTTGAACTACCCAGCACGACAGACAGCATGCGGATCCAGCCCACCTCATAAATGAACGAGGCGGTACCCGTCAGTGCCGCGATGCAAAGAAACAACTTAAGACTGCCGCTGGCGGCAGACGGTTGCTGTTCGACGCCCATGGGCTTTTCCGGGCGAGGGAAGGCAATCCAGACGATTGCCGCTATCAGCAGGTTTAGTGCGGCCGCCGTCTGGATTGTGCCGGGCAAGCCAACGCGTTCGATTAGAAAAAATCCCGCGGCGAGCACGCCTAGAGCGGCGCCGAAACTGTTGGTGAAATAAAGCATTGCCAGCGTGCCGCCTGGCTCTTCGGGTGAGCGCCGGATAAGGCCGGCGCTCATCAGGGGAAAGGTCATCCCCAGCAGGATGGTCTGGGGCAGGATTAGCAGCGTGGCGAGTGTCCACTTGATCAACCCGGCCGAGAGTTCTCCTCCGGCCGCAGGCAGGATAGAGGCATAAGCGGTTTCGGTGACGGCGACAAATAGCGGATGAAAGACCAGCGCGGCAAGGCCGATCAGCGCTTCGGCAAGTGCGTAACTGCGCAGCAGATTTTTCCAACCGGCCGAATAACGACTGGCAAGCCAGGCGCCCGCACCCATGCCGCCCATGAAAAGGCCCAGTACCAGCGTCTGCGCGTACGCTGCGTGTCCGAGGAAAAGTTTCAGGTAATGGGTCCAGATTGACTCGTAAATCAGTCCGGCAAAGCCCGACAGCATGAACAGGCCAAAGAGGACGCTGCGGTGCAGGCTGGAGAGCCGGGCGGTGTGCGTTACCGCGTGGGTGTCGGAGGACTTCAAGATTGTGCCTGGAGGAGGGAAGCGGAGCCGTTAGAATGGCGAGCTTGTTGATGTGTATTTGACGTGCTTTTCGCTTTGATTTGGCGATGGAAGATAGACCATGGCGCAGACTGTCCCATATTGGCGACTATCCGGCTTTTACTTCGCGTATTTCGCTTACGTAGGGGCGTTGTCGCCTTATTTTAGCTTGTATCTCCAGCACCTGGGACTGGGGGCGCTGGCGATAAGTGTATTGCTCGCGTTGCAGCAGATGATGCGGATGCTGGGGCCTAACTTGTGGGGCCGTATTGCCGATACCCGTGGTGCGCGGCTTAGCCTGCTTCGGCTTTCCATGCTCTTGATGGCGGCCAGTTTCTGTTGTTTGTTTTTTGCCGAGAGCTTTTTCGGTCTGTTTGCGGTGATGGCGATAATGAGTTTCTTCGGCAGTGCTGCAATGCCTCTGCAAGAGTCGATGACCTTCATGTGGCTGAAGGACGAGCCGGACCGCTATGGGCCGATCCGACTGTGGGGGTCGGTGGGATTCATTATTGCGGTGCTCGCGTTGGGCGGGATTCTCGATGTTGTGGACATTGACCGGCTGCTTTGGCTGGCTTTGCCGCTTGTTGGAATGGTCCTCATATTCACGTTCGCATTGCCACAGCCGGCACGGGTGGCGAAGGCGGTTGCGCGCGAGTCCTTGTGGCCGGTGTTGCGCCGGACCGAGGTATGGGCCTTGCTCCTGTCGTGTTTCCTGATGGCGGTGGCGCATGGGCCGCTGTATACATTTTTTTCGATTTATCTTTCTGGCAACGGCTACGGCAAGGGCGCCATCGGCGCGTTGTGGTCCTTGGGGGTTATGGCGGAAATTATCGTGTTCTTGGTGATGCCGCGATTGGTCAGGCGCTGGGCATTTTCCGGAATTCTTGCGGCGAGCTACATCTGTGCGGTGGTGCGTTTCCTGATGATCGGATGGGCGGTCGATTCGGTGGCGGCCATGGCGGTGGCGCAGATTCTTCACGCGGCGACCTTTGGCGCGCATCACGCCGCTTCCGTTGGCTTGATCAACGCATGGTTCCGGGATGGGCGGCAGGTGGGCGGGCAGGCGCTTTATTTGTCACTTTCCTTTGGTGCCGGGGGCATGGTCGGCGGGCTTGCATCCGGTCTTTTATGGGAACATGCGGGGCCGTCCGCAACGTTTAGTCTCGCTGCGGCATGTGCGTTTGCCGGATTTCTGCTCATTGCTTGGCAGGGTGCGAATTTGCCGCGCGATGCGGTTTGATTACGCCGCTGATGATGAGAGCTTTTAATTATGATTTTTCGGAAAAATGTGTGGAGAGCCGGGATATGAAAAAGAATTGCTGGAAACATAGCAGGCTCACGTTAGCGTTGATGGCCGCAGCGTGGCTTTGCGCATGCCAGACTGTTCAAACCACGCAATCGGGTTCGGTAGGTGTTGATCGAAAGCAGTCGATGATGGTTTCTTCTGATCAGATCAATCAGAGTGCGGGCCAAGCGTATCGGAAGGTGCTGCAGGATGAGGGGAAAAAAGGTGCGGTGAATCACGATCCGGAGCTGGTCAAGCGCGTGCGTGCGGTGGCCACACGTCTGATCGCTGCGACCGGCAGTTTTCGAGCCGATGCCCCGGGCTGGAAATGGGAGGTCAACGTCATTTCATCCAAGGACGTCAACGCATGGTGCATGCCTGGCGGGAAAATAGCGGTGTACACCGGTCTGATCGAACGAATCAGCCCGAGCGACGATGAGCTCGCCGCTGTGATGGGACACGAAATCGCACACGCATTACGCGAGCACGGTCGCGAGCGCGCATCTCAGGCGGCGGGCCAGTCGGTGGCGGCAAGCGTGATCGGCGCCGCTCTTGGCATCGGCAGCCTCGGAACGGATCTGAGCAGTACGGTGCTCAACATCACGTTTGGACTGCCGAACTCCCGCCTGCACGAGACAGAGGCAGATCGCATCGGCGTGGAACTGGCTGCGCGCGCCGGTTTTGATCCGCGCGCCTCGGTCATGCTGTGGCAGAAAATGGGCCAGATAAGCGGCGGGCAGCCGCCGCAATTCCTCTCCACACACCCGTCTAATGAGACGAGGCAGCAGGATCTGCAGGATTACGCGCAGCGTGTGCTGCCCCTTTACGAGCAGGCGCGTCGCAAGTAGCGCGTATCGTGTCGCGAGAGGGGTCGACGTTCCACGCCTTCGGTTATAATTTGAGTCCCTTTTTACCGTCCTGATATAAACCAGTCCTATGGC
>Ga0214919_10008384_pt1 | contig 13631 bp, 13 predicted proteins | sample LL1503_MetaG_FD_177994 | JGI IMG/M metagenome (GOLD analysis project Ga0214919, IMG submission 177994) | Freshwater microbial communities from Lake Lanier, Atlanta, Georgia, United States - LL-1503 | ecosystem: Environmental > Aquatic > Freshwater > Lake | place: USA: Georgia | collected...
CGATGAAATGAAGTGGTTCATCGATGCCGCTGAAAAGCTCAAAGCCAAGGGCGTAAAAGAAATTAACGTTGTGTCCGAAACTATCGACACTCACGTTTATGAGTCCAAGGTGATGGCAAAGGCTTTTGAAGAGATCACCGGCATTAAAGTCAAACATGACTTGATCCAAGAAGGTGACGTCGTTGAGAAGCTGCAAACATCGATGCAGTCCGGTAAGAGTATTTATGACGGCTGGATTTCGGATTCCGATTTGATCGGTACTCACTTCCGTTACGGCGCTGTGATTCCTCTGTCCGATTTCATGGCAGGTGCTGGTAAAGAATTTACTAACCCTGGTTTGGATTTGAAGGATTTCATCGGTATTAGTTTCGTTACCGGTCCTGACAAAAAACTCTATCAATTGCCTGACCAACAGTTCGCCAACCTGTACTGGTTCCGTGCTGACTGGTTTGCTCGTAAAGACTTGCAAGATAAGTTCAAAGCCAAGTATGGCTACGATCTGGGCGTTCCACAAAACTGGTCCGCTTATGAAGATATCGCGAACTTCTTCACGAATGACGTGAAAGAGCTCGATGGTAAAAAAGTCTTTGGTCATATGGACTACGGCAAGAAAGATCCATCACTCGGCTGGCGCTTTACCGATGCTTGGTTGTCGATGGCAGGTACTGCCGACAAAGGTATTCCTAACGGTCTGCCCGTTGACGAGTGGGGCATTCGTGTCGCCGCTGACAAATGCACACCCGTAGGTGCATCCGTGTCACGTGGTGGTGCGACGAACTCACCAGCTGCGGTTTACGCTCTGACCAAGTACATCGATTGGATGAAGCAGTACTCACCCAAAGAAGCGATGGGCATGACGTTCTCCGAAGCGGGTCCAGTACCTGGCCAAGGTCAGATCGCTCAGCAGATCTTCTGGTACACCGCGTTTACCGCTGGCATGAGCAAAGCACCGGCTGTTAACAATGCGGATGGCTCACCAAAATGGCGTATGGCTCCTGGCCCACACGGTCCCTACTGGAAAGACGGTATGCAGAATGGTTATCAGGACGTCGGTTCCTGGACCTTCTTCAAATCGACACCGGATGAGCGCAAATCAGCCGCTTGGTTGTACGCTCAGTTCGTGAACGCGAAATCGACTTCGCTGAAGAAATCGATCGAAGGCCTGACGTTCGTTCGTGACTCCGACATCCGTCATGAGTACTTCACGAAGAATGCTGCTAAATACGGCGGTCTGATCGAGTTCTATCGCAGCCCAGCACGTGTTGCGTGGACTCCAACCGGTACTAACGTTCCTGACTATCCTAAGCTGGCTCAGCTCTGGTGGAAAAACGTTGCGACCGCTGTCACCGGCGAGAAGACTCCACAAGCAGCTATGGACAATCTGGCTGATGAGATGGACAAAGTGATGGAGCGTTTGCAGCGCGCAGGTATGCAAAATTGCGCACCTAAGCTGAACGAAAAAGGCGATCCAAACAAGTATCTGTCGGACACGTCTGCACCATGGAAGAAACTGGCGAACGAGAAGCCAAAGGGCGAAACAATCGCCTATGACAAACTTCTCCAAGCTTGGAAAGAAGGTCGCGTAAAATAATTTTCGCGCATAGAACGAATTCTGGCTCACAAGGCTGGGATTCGTTCTCACAGATTGGTTGCGTGGGGTTTTAGTTAACTTCACGCTTCACTGAAAAGCGCGGCTCTCCGCGCTTTTTTTCATCCTCGAGGTTCGCATGGCTGACCAGTACATACTCGCAATCGATCAGGGCACAACCAGCTCACGTGCCATCTTGTTTAATCGTAGCGGCCGGATTCACGGCATGGCACAACAAGAGTTCACCCAATTTTTTCCTAACCCCGGATGGGTTGAACATGATGCGAATGAAATTTGGAGCTCTCAGTTAGCGGTGACTCAGCAAGTCCTGCGCGAGCATCACCTCACTGCCAAAGATATTGCTGCGATTGGTATTACGAATCAACGTGAAACTTCGGTGCTATGGGATCGCACTACTGGCGAACCGGTTGCGCATGCAATTGTTTGGCAAGACCGCCGAGCAGCGAGTTTGTGCGACACCTTACGCGATGAAGGCAAGAGCGAATTATTTCAAAAGAAAACGGGCTTGGTGATTGATGCCTATTTTTCAGGTACTAAATTACGCTGGCTCCTCGACAATGTTCCGAATGCTCGTGTGCGCGCTGAAAAGGGCGAGCTGGCTTTTGGTACGGTTGACTCTTGGTTGATCTATAAATTATCCGGCGCGCATCTGACCGACACCAGTAATGCATCACGTACGCTGATGTTTAATATTCATACCCTAGATTGGGATGATGAACTACTCGCCATACTAAAAATCCCACGCGCTATTTTGCCCAAGGTCGTGCCGAGTAGTGGCATTGCTGCGATGACGGATGCAAAATTTTTTGGTTCCCCATTACCAATTGCTGGCATCGCTGGTGATCAACAAGCAGCCACTTATGGTCAAGCCTGCTTTAAACCTGGCATGGTGAAAAGTACCTACGGGACGGGCTGTTTTATTTTGATGAATACCGGTGCAGCAGTTGATTCACACAATCGTTTGCTTACTACCGTAGGTTGGACCACCGGTCATTCAACACCACACAAAACGGATTACATGTTTGAAGGTGGTGTGTTTATGGGTGGCGCCACGGTGCAATGGCTGCGTGATGGTCTGGGCATTATAAAAAAATCGAGCGATGTCGAATCCTTAGCTAAAACGGTTCCTGATAGTGATGGATTAACCTTTGTACCAGCCTTCTCTGGCTTGGGTGCGCCGCACTGGGATGCGTATGCACGTGGCACGCTACTTGGCATTACACGAGGCACACAAGCGGGGCATATCGCGCGTGCAGCGCTCGAAGGTATCGCTTTTCAAACCGCGGATGTTTTACAAGCCATGGAAAAAGATGCCGGCACGGGCATTAAAGAACTGCGCGTTGATGGTGGTGCTGCAAGTAATAATTTGTTGATGCAGTTTCAAGCAGATATTTTGAATGTGCCGGTAGTGCGGCCTGAAGTGACGGAGACTACCGCATTAGGCGCAGGTTACCTTGCAGGACTGGGCGTAGGGTTTTGGGCCACACAAGATGAGATTGCGGAACAGTGGCATGTTGAACGACGCTTCGAGCCGAATATGTTAGCCGACAAACGCGCTCATCATTTGGGCGTGTGGAATGAGGCGATACAACGCTCGATGAAATGGTCTGCAGCGTGATTTATTTTTTCTTGCGCTTGATTTTGATTACGATATTTCAATCTCGATCGCTACACATTCTTCTGACAAATAAAAAAGGCAGCCTAGGCTGCCTTTTTAACTGAATACTTCTTTTTAACGCTTGTGACGCAGACGTTGAATCGCTGCCAGCTGTGCGAGTGCAATCGTTAGCTCAGTTTGAGCAACGGCGTAATCGACATCAGAGTCACGATTAACCATCGCTTCTTCTGCCATTTTTTTGACTTGGTTCGCCTTGGCTTCGTCGAGGTCTTTTCCACGAATTGCGGTGTCGGCCATAACGGTTACACCATGTGGTTGAACTTCGAGAATGCCACCTGCGACGAACACAAATTCTTCTTCTGCCGCGCCAGGCACTTTGATACGAACTGCGCCGGGCTTGATACGTGTGATGAGTGGTGTATGTCTTGGATAAATTCCCAATTCACCGACTTCACCGGGCAGTGTGACGAATTCAGCCGGACCAGAATAAATCTGCTCTTCTGCTGAAACCACATCAACCTGAATGGTGTTGGACATAAAAACCCTTTTTGATTAAGCGAGAAATGCAAAGTAAGCGGCATGTCACCATACCGCTACGCTTTCTCCCTTATTGAATCTTCTTAGCTTTTTCGATGGCTTCATCAATCGTGCCAACCATGTAGAACGCTTGCTCTGGCAAATGATCGAGTTCACCGGATGCGATCATCTTGAAGCCCTTGATCGTATCTTTCAGTGAAACGTATTTGCCTGGCGAACCGGTAAACACTTCGGCGACGTGGAAAGGCTGCGACAGAAAACGCTGCATCTTACGCGCGCGAGCCACCAACAATTTATCTTCCGGAGCGAGTTCGTCCATACCCAGAATCGCGATAATGTCGCGCAATTCTTTGTAGCGTTGCAGCGTACCTTGTACGGCACGTGCTGTGTCGTAGTGGTCAGGACCAACGACGTTTGGATCGAGCTGACGTGAAGTTGAATCGAGTGGATCAACCGCTGGATAAATACCCAAGGCAGCAATGTCACGCGACAAAACGACGGTGGAATCCAAGTGAGCAAAGGTGGTTGCTGGTGATGGATCGGTCAAGTCATCGGCTGGTACGTACACGGCCTGAATCGATGTAATCGAACCGGTTTTTGTTGACGTAATACGCTCTTGCAGACGGCCCATTTCTTCGGCCAGTGTTGGCTGATAACCCACCGCTGAAGGCATACGACCCAGCAGCGCAGATACTTCGGTACCGGCCAATGTGTAACGATAAATGTTATCGACGAAGAACAGAACGTCACGACCTTCATCACGGAAAGATTCAGCGATCGTCAAACCAGTCAACGCAACGCGCAAACGGTTACCTGGTGGTTCATTCATCTGACCGTAGACCATCGCTACTTTTGATTTGGTGAAGTCATCGGTGTTTACAACGCCGGCTTCAATCATCTCGTGATAGAAGTCGTTACCCTCACGAGTACGCTCACCTACACCCGCAAACACGGACAAGCCCGAGTGTGCTTTTGCGATGTTGTTGATCAGTTCCATCATGTTCACGGTCTTACCTACACCCGCACCACCGAACAGACCAACTTTACCGCCCTTAGCAAATGGGCAGACCAGGTCAATAACTTTAATACCTGTTTCGAGCAATTCTTGCGAAGGCGAGAGTTCATCGTACGCTGGTGCTGCACGGTGAATCGATGCAAGTTTGTCTGATTTGACTGGTCCCACTTCATCAATCGGATTACCCAACACGTCCATAATGCGACCGAGTGTGCCTGTACCTACCGGCACCATGATCGGCTTGCCTGTATTTTGGATGATCATGCCACGACGCAGACCGTCTGAAGAACCGAGCGCAATGGTGCGGACTATGCCGTCGCCGAGCTGCTGCTGCACTTCGAGGGTGAGCGCAGAACCTTCCATTTTCAGCGCATCGTAAATCTTGGGCATGGCGTTACGCGGGAATTCAACGTCGACCACAGCACCGATACACTGAACGATTTTGCCATCAGCCATTTTCGTTCCTTTAAATAAAAATAGAAATTCGTTTTAGTGTCTTAAACCGCAGCCGCACCGGCGACGATCTCAGAGAGTTCTTTAGTAATTGCTGCCTGACGAGTCTTGTTGTAAATCAGCTTAAGCTCACCAATAACGCTACCAGCGTTATCGGTCGCTGCTTTCATCGCAACCATGCGCGCTGCCTGCTCTGACGCCATGTTTTCAACCACGGCTTGGTACACCAGAGCTTCTGCGTAACGCAGCAATAATTCATCAATTACTGACTTTGCATCGGGCTCGTACAAGTAATCCCATGAATAGCTATTCACAGGCTGCATCTTGTCGGCTGTCAGCGGCAGCAATTGCTCAAACACGGGTTCTTGCTTCATGGTGTTAATGAAGCGCGTGTAGCAGATATAAACCGCATCGAGTTGCTCATCATCATACGAGTCGAGTAAAACTTTGACAGGCCCAATCAGATGCTCAAGGTGTGGCGTGTCGCCCATGTTGACGTAATGCGCTACAACTTTTGCGCCAATACGATTCATGAAACCAAAACCTTTGTTGCCCATCGTGACGAGTTCGACTTTGTTACCTGCTGCTTCGAACTCTTTCATACGATTCGTCACTTGACGCAGTACGTTGGTGTTTAAACCACCGCACAAACCTTTGTCCGTTGTGATGACGATGATGCCAATCTTTTTGCTTTTCTCGTGCTTCACCAAAAACGGATGCGTGTACTCCGGATTCGCCTGCGCTAAGTGCGCAGACACCGTACGGATTTTTTCGCTGTAGGGACGAGCCGAACGCATCCGCTCCTGCGCTTTGCGCATTTTGGATGCGGCGACCATCTCCATCGCCTTGGTGATTTTTTTGGTGTTCTCGACGCTCTTAATCTTGCCGCGTATCTCTTTACCTGCAGCCATTGCTATGCTCCCGGTGTGAGATCAGAACGATTTCTTGAAGTTTTCGATTGCCGATGTCAACACGGCCTCGTCTTCCTTCGAGAGTTGTTTCGTATCTTCGATACGCTTGAGTAATTCAGCATTGCTGGTCTGCAGGAATTTGTGCAGATCATGTTCAAAGCCGAGTACTTCGCGAACTTCGATATCGTCGAGGTAGCCTTTATTAACGGCAAACAAACTAACCGCCATCAACGAAACTGTCAGTGGTGCGTACTGAGCTTGCTTGAGCAATTCAGTTACACGTGCGCCGCGATCGAGCTGCTTACGAGTTGCTTCGTCCAGATCAGAAGCGAACTGCGCAAACGCTGCCAATTCACGATACTGCGCCAAGTCGGTACGAATACCACCCGACAAACCTTTGATGACTTTAGTTTGAGCAGCACCACCCACACGCGACACCGAAATACCGGCATTAATCGCAGGACGAATACCGGCGTTAAACAGTGAGGTCTCCAAGAAGATCTGGCCGTCAGTAATCGAAATCACATTGGTCGGAACGAACGCCGAAACGTCGCCCGCTTGAGTTTCGATAATTGGCAACGCGGTCAATGAACCGGTCTTGCCTTTGACTGCGCCTTTGGTGAACGCTTCAACGTAATCAGGATTAACGCGCGCTGCACGCTCGAGCAAACGTGAGTGGAGATAGAACACGTCGCCAGGGAACGCTTCACGACCTGGTGGACGACGCAGCAGCAACGACACTTGACGATACGCCACCGCTTGTTTCGACAAATCGTCATAAATGATCAAGGCATCTTCGCCGCGATCACGGAAATATTCGCCCATCGCACAACCAGAATACGCAGATACGAATTGCATCGCTGCCGACTCGGAAGCCGACGCTGCAACGATGATGGTGTATTCAAGAGCGCCATGCTCATCGAGTGCACGCACAACGTTTTTGATCGATGACGCTTTTTGGCCGATCGCAACATAGATACACGTTACGTCCTGACCTTTTTGATTAATGATGGTGTCGATCGCAACCGCCGTTTTACCTGTTTGACGATCGCCAATGATCAACTCACGCTGACCACGGCCGATAGGCACCATGGAGTCAATCGCTTTCAGACCGGTTTGCAGTGGCTGCGAAACGGACTGACGAGCAATAACGCCCGGCGCAATCTTTTCGATTGGCGCTTGCAGTTTTGCATTGACCGGGCCTTTACCATCGATAGGCTGACCGAGTGCATTAACAACACGGCCGCGCAGCTCTGGGCCGATAGGCACTTCAAGAATACGACCGGTACATTTAACGGTGTCGCCTTCAGAGATGTGTTCGTAGGCACCCAAAATAACGGCGCCAACTGAATCACGCTCTAAGTTCAGTGCTAAGCCAAAGGTGTTGCCGGGGAATTCAAGCATCTCGCCCTGCATCGCGTCGGACAGACCGTGGATGCGGCAGATACCGTCAGTGACGGAGATCACAGTACCTTGATTACGAAGCTCGGCACCCGCGCCGAGGCCCTGTATCCGGCTCTTGATCAGCTCGCTGATTTCAGACGGGTTGAGTTGCATGTTAGCTCCTGATTGGTTGAGTCAGAGCTGTTGCCCCGACTCGCAATGTCAAAATTTTTGTCGCCGCGTATTACGCCACTAAGGCGGTATGCATGCGCTCCAGTCGAGCGCTTACAGAGAAATCCAATACTTCATCGCCGACGGTAATGCGCACACCACCAATCAACGCCTGATCGACGGTAACGGTAGCGTTCAACTTGCGGCCGAATTTCTTCTCGAGAGCATTAACCAGATCGCTGATTTGTCCGCCATCCATAGGGAAGGCACTGACTATCTGTGCGTCGGCTGTGCTTTCATACGCGTTTTTCAGCTCGCGAAATTGATGCTCGATTTCTGCCAGCAAAGACAAACGGCCGTTATCGACTAATTCGCCCACTAAGTTTTTAGTTTGCTCATCAACCGCTACTTTCAGCGCAGATAAAAACGTCGCTGCGACATCGGCGTGAGCAATGCGTGGGTCATGCGCCATGGCCTGAAACTCCGGAACGGCAGCAACTTGCGCCATCTCGGAGAGTGTTTCAGCCCAAGCGTTCAGCTTGGCCGGCACCGCGACACGAAATACAGCCTCGGCGTAAGGGCGAGCGATCGTTGCGAGTTCAGCCATGATTACAGCTCTGCTTTCAGTTGAGTCAACAGATCCGCATGAGCGGCAGCATTCACTTCGCGCTTAAGAATCTGCTCAGCACCTTTAACAGCGAGGCCTGCGACATCATTACGCAATAGATCGCGCAAACGAATCGCTTCTGAGGCTGCTTCATGACGTGCCGCTTCAACGATGCCTGCCGCTTCTACTAACGCATGCTTTTTAGCTTCTTCGATGATTTCAGCGGCACGACGTTCAGCATCAACCACACGCTTTTGTGTTTCTTCGTGTGCCTGGGCGAGTTCGACCTGCACGCGCTTTTCGGCGACTGCTAGCTCGTGCTTGCCACGTTCGGCAGCAGCGAGGCCTTCCGATATACGTTTCGCACGATCGTCGAGTGTCTTCATCAATGGCGGCCACACGAATTTCATCGTGAACATCGCGAGGATAAAGAAGACGACGAACTGCGCAAACAGAGTTGCGTTCAAGTTCACGGTTATTTCCTTCTCAAATAAACAGGCTCCGAGGCAAAACCCCGGCAGGTTGAGAATTCAGGAATTAACCTGCGAACGGATTAGCGAACGCGAACATCATCGCGATACCAACACCGATCAGGAACGCAGCATCAATCAGACCAGCCAACAAAAACATTTTGGTTTGCAGTGCGTTCATCAGTTCTGGCTGACGCGCTGAGGCTTCGATGAATTTACCACCCATGATGCCAATACCGATACATGCACCGATAGCGCCGAGGCCGATGATCAAACCACAAGCGAGTGCTACGAAAGCGACGTTAGTCATGAAAACTCCTTAGATAATCAAAAGTCAAAAACAAAACCCGAATACAGCAAAAACGATTAATGGCCTTCGTGTGCCTGACCGATGTACACCAGCGTCAGCATCATGAAAATAAAGGCCTGCAACAAAACGATAAGAATGTGGAAGATGGCCCAGATGGAGCCTGCGATCACTTGCATGCCAAATCCCCACCACGTTGCTGTCGAACCTAACAGCGCGATCAACAAGAAAACCAACTCACCGGCATACATGTTCCCGAACAGTCGCATACCGAGAGATACAGTTTTAGCGACGAATTCGATGATGTTCAGACCGAGGTTAGGAAGCCACAGCGCAGGATGTGCACCAAACGGAGCGCAGAAGAGTTCGTGAATGAATCCGCCCAGACCTTTGATCTTGACGTTGTAATAAAGCATGAGCGCCAATACACCAATCGACATGCCTAAGGTGCCATTTAAATCGGCGGTAGGAACGATGCGGAAATGTGGCTCCATGTCGAATAAACGGAAAATCCCAGAGAACAGATCGACTGGCAAAAAGTCCAGTGAATTCATCAGGAACACCCAAACGAACACGGTAAGTGCAAGCGGAGCGATAAATGTGCGATCGCCATGAATGATGTTCTTGGCTTGGTCGTTCACCATTTCAACGACCATTTCAATGAACGCCTGGAAACGACCTGGCACGCCTGAAGTAGCCCGGTGCGCTGCGACGATCATGAAGGTCAAACCAACGACGCCCATCAACACCGACCAGAAAACTGTGTCGAGATTGATGATGCTGAAGTCAATTATTTTTTCCTGGTGCTGCGTGGAGAGATGACCCAGGTGGTGAACGATGTACTCGGAAGCGGTAGGCGCATGCGCCGCTCCTTCTACTGCCGTTTCTGCTGCCATGTCAGTGCCTAAACAATAAGATGATGTAACTTTTTAGAGCGACGATGAAAGCAGCGATAAGCGCCAGCCAATTCAAGTCACGGTATCCAACGACGACCGCTGCAAGTAACGCGATCGTAAATGCAATCTTTGTGAACTCGCCGAAGAAAAAAGTCATCGGACTTATAGTTCCAGGTTTCTTGGTGCCTATATACAAGCGCAAAGCAAACACGCCGTTAGGCACCACACAGCATAAGCCACCGAACAATGCAGAGATAAATCCGTGGATTCCCGCCACCATGCCCGCAACCACAGCAGCAAACAAGGTCGTCGCCAGCTGGATAAGAACCAAGCTCAGCATGGTGACTTTTGGGTCTGGCCGGAGGACTCTGATGCGCCTTCGTTAATCGAAATTACGAAGGACTGGGAGCGAGACTTGCTCTGCAAAACCCAGCGATTATAAGGGAAGTTGATGCAGAGCGTCAAATTCTTGCCCTTCCGAAATATGGTCCAGCGCTATGTTTTTTTGACATTTTTAACATTCACTTCCCGCGCAGCCGGGCGATGATGCCGTCTAGCTGATCTAGTCCGGCAAACGCAATCACCATCTCGCCCTTGTTTCGCGCGCCAACCTTGATGCTGACGGTGGTTGCCAGCGCATCGGACAACTCTTCTTCTAGTCGCTCGAGGTCACGTGATTTTTCTTTGTTTTTGCCGCCCTTCGATGCCTCTTGCCCTGTGGTGGAACGAACCACCAGTTTTTCGGCTTCGCGCACGGACAAGCGCCGGCCAACAATTTGATTGGCCAAGGTAATCTGGGTCGCGGAATCCACCGCTAGCAAAGCTCGCGCATGGCCCATATCTAAATCACCCGCCATCAGCATGCCTTGAACGGGCTTGGCGAGATTTAGCAGTCTTAGCAAGTTTGAAACGGCACTGCGCGAGCGGCCTACCGAGCCGGCCGCTTGTTCATGGGTGAAATTAAACTCGTTGATCAAGCGCTGTATACCCTGAGCCTCCTCTAGAGGATTCAGGTCTTCACGCTGCATGTTTTCAATCAACGCCATCGCAGCTGCGGCTTTGTCGTCGACTTCTTTGATCAAGACCGGGACTTCGGTCAGCCCAACAAGCTGCGCCGCACGAAAGCGCCGCTCGCCGGCGATGATTTCATGCGTCACGCCCGCCTTACCATCAGTAATTGGGCGAACTAAGATCGCTTGTAACAAACCCTGCTCGCGTATCGAATCAGCCAATTCATTTAATGGGCCTTCATCCATGCGCGTACGTGGTTGATACTTACCCGCTTGTAGGGCTTTGACCGGCAGCGTTGCCGTTGCATTAGTCACTCGCGTTGCCTCGGTACCGAAGTCGGTGGTGGTGTCGCCTAACAGGGCTTCGAGTCCCCGCCCCAGGCCTTTGGGTTTTTTGGTGATCATGCGCTTAAAATCTTTCTTGAATAAATTCGATGTTGTGCTCGTTACGTTTTTTCGAAACGCATACGGTTTACTGTTTTTCTAGTCGCGCTACCAGCTCTTTGCCAAACGCGACATACGCTTGCGCACCTTTGGCGCCAGCATCAAAAATAACGCCGGGTACGCCGTAGGATGGCGCTTCTGCCAGCCGTACATTTCTGGGGATGATGGTCTTAAATACTTTGTCGCCAAAATGTTTTTCAAGCTGCGTTGATACCTGCTGCGACAACATCATGCGCGGATCAAACATCACACGCAAAAGTCCAATGACTTGCAAATCGGGATTCATTTTTGCGTGAACAATTTTGATGGTGTTCACCAGATCCGACAAACCTTCGAGCGCGTAGTACTCGCACTGCATAGGGATGATCACTCCGTGCGCTGCGCACAAACCATTTAAGGTAAGCATGGAGAGCGCAGGCGGACAATCAATCAAGATGAAGTCGTACTCATCTTTCACGCTGCTCAATGCGATTTTCAAACGTTGTTCGCGCTGATCGAGTTGGACCATCTCCACTTCGGCGCCGGCCAATTCGCGATTCGATGGCAAGACATCAAAATGACCGGTCTCTGAATGTGTGCGCGCATCTTTTAAATTGCCCATACCGAGTAGTACTTCGTACACAGAATTTTTTAATTCGCCCTTGTTAATGCCCGCACCCATGGTGGCATTCCCTTGCGGATCAAGATCAATCAGCAAAACGCGTTTTTTTAGATTGGCTAAGCCGGCCGCGAGATTAACCGCAGTGGTAGTTTTACCAACGCCGCCTTTCTGGTTTGCTATACAGAAAATCTTTGCCATAGTCTTGTCTCGTCAGATGAACTAGTTATGCATTGAAGATGATTACGTCTTCAGGGTGCGCGTGCTGAATGAACTTAATAAACACGTACTAAGTAATCGTGGTTCTTGCTATATGCACCAAATGCCGCTCGGCTACCAATCCGGGCACCTGTATGCGTTCCAGTTTTGTGATTTCCCATCCTGCCGGCAAACCACTTAATTCATTCGCTTGCGCCTGCCCTTTGAGCGCGATCATTTTTCCGCCGACGCTTAACAAATGGCCAGACCACTCAACAAAATCTTTTAGCTCGGCGAATGCGCGCGAGGTAATCACGTCGAATTTTTTTTCATCATTAAATTGCTCTACCCGACCTGTGTGCACCACCATATTGGTCAAGCCTAACTCGGCTTTTGCTTGCGTTAGAAAAGCGGTTTTTTTATTCACGGTATCGATCATGTGCACCTGCATCTGCGGTTGTGCATGCTGCGCCCATATCGCCAACACCACACCAGGCAAACCACCACCCGAGCCCGCATCCAATACGCGCGAGGCATTGTCAAAAGCAGGCAATGCGGTCAAACAATCCAACAAATGTTGCGTTAACATCTGAGCCGGATCACGCACGGCGGTGAGGTTGTACACCGCATTCCACTTTGTTAGCAGACTCAGATAATCGAGTAAATTCGTGATCTGCAGCTCAGGTAAATCTAACGCTAACTTTTGCGCACCCTGAACTAACTGCTCACGCAGCAAGAGACGATCGGACGACATTCAAGCAGCGTCCGAACTATCGTTGGTGGCCGCTAATTGTTTGAGTCCACCCTTCTTCAAATGCACCAGCAACAAAGAAATCGCGGCCGGCGTCACACCCGCAATGCGTGACGCCTGACCCAAGGTTTCTGGGCGATGGCTTGTCAGCTTCTGGCGCACTTCCATCGACAAGGCGCGCACGCTCATGTAGTTGATGTCGTCTGGCAACGCTAGATTTTCGTAATGCTCGTGGCGCTCAACTTCTTTGGCCTGGCGATCTATATAGCCGGCGTACTTGACCTGAATCTCAACCTGGTCGGCGACAGCCACGTCTAGCTCCGGTTGATCAAAGCGACGACCGTCCAAACTGGTTAAAGTCATCAGCTGCTTATAGCTAACATTGGGGCGGCGCAGAAGATCAGTGAGTGCATACTCTCGCTCGATTGGTTTACCTAACACGCGCTCTGCTTCAGCCTCGGAAACCATGCGCGGATTAACCCAGGTGGATTTGAGTCTTTCCAGCTCGCGCGCGATGGCTTCGCGCCGACGCTCGAATTGTTCCCACTGCGCGTCGGGCACACAGCCCAGTTTGCGACCAATTTCTGTCAGCCGGAGATCAGCATTGTCTTCGCGCAAACTCAGCCGGAACTCTGCACGACTGGTAAACATGC
>Ga0214919_10008385_pt1 | contig 13630 bp, 11 predicted proteins | sample LL1503_MetaG_FD_177994 | JGI IMG/M metagenome (GOLD analysis project Ga0214919, IMG submission 177994) | Freshwater microbial communities from Lake Lanier, Atlanta, Georgia, United States - LL-1503 | ecosystem: Environmental > Aquatic > Freshwater > Lake | place: USA: Georgia | collected...
AATATATACACAAAAGCCACAATGTTACTGTTTTACTATATCACATGGTATTTCCAGCGAAATATCACTGAGCGGTGTTTGCTGGATCGGTCAATCAAGTATTTCAAAAAGTATGTTTAGGGATAGGCAAGAGATATCAGATAAAATTTTTAGAAATAGGGAATGACCAAGTTCCTGTCTATTTTTTAGTACAATCTATACCAACGCTACAGCGTAACAAAAATAGTAACAATAAATTAAAAGTGTTCCAGTCCGTCAAATATTCAGACTACGCTCCCAGGTAAAAAAATTATATATATTTTTAGTTTACCTTTATTTCTTTTGTTGATAGGGTTAATTTCTTAATAAGCATCATATAAACTCCTATATAAGATTAAAAAACCAAAAGTCTGTTACTAAAGTTCAACTTATACGTTGACAAATGTCAATCTATTCTCAAAGATTATAGGTTAGAGCAAAGGTTTTAATGTATATAAGTTTTGGGGATAATTCATTTTCATAAAAAATCCCAGTTAATATTAAAATATAAATTTGTCATTGCTAATTATCTTATTTTAACTAATAATTTAACTAGAACAATGTTGGAGTTAAATCATGCAATTTAATATTGATACAGTAGTCTTTATTGTGTTTTTAACCCTTAATCTTGTAGTAGGCCTTTACTATGGAAGAGGAGTAAAAAACATAAAGGATTACTCTTTAGGAAACAGAAATTTTTCTACTGGGGCTTTAGTTTCTACAATAGTTGCTACGTGGATTGGCGGGGATTATCTTTTTATAACGATAGCTGAGGTTTACACCACCGGATTACATTACGCTATTGGTTGTTTGGGGATGGTAGTGTGCTTATTCCTAAATGCGTATGTTTTTGTTCCAAAAATGAGTGAATTTCTAGGTAGCATTTCTGTAGCTTCAGCAATGGGAGATTTATATGGAAAACACGTCAGACTTATATCAGCTATAGGAGGAGCTATTGCTTCCGCAGGTTTCATAGCAGTACAGTTTAAAGTTTTTGGTTATATTTTAAATGATTTTTTAGGATTATCTGGAAACTATCCAATTTTTTTAGCTGCATCTGTAGTGACATTATACTCTAGCGTTGGAGGAATTAGATCAGTTACTTTTACAGATGTGATACAATTCTTTACTTTTGGCGTATTAATACCTGTTTTGGGTATCGTTATATGGAACGACTTAAGCAGTCTTCCTACTTTTAATCTAGTAACTGCTGTTCAACATCCTCTATTTAATTATGAAGAGTTCTTAGGTCTTTCGAATCCTAAATTTTGGTCGGTATTATTATTATTTCTGCTTTTTTCCATACCAGATTTGAACCCGACCATGTTCCAGAGAGTGGCCATAGGACGTAGTGTCTCTCAAGTTAAAAAGGCTTTTAGTATTTCGGCTATATTACTAATGTTAATTTTAATTGGAATGGCATGGATTGCATTTCTTCTGTTCAATATTGACCCTAATCTTAACCCTAAAGACTTAGTACAATACATAACAAATAACTACGCTCATACAGGACTTAAAAGTTTTATAATGGTAGGTGTAGTAGCCATGTGTATGTCTACAGCTGATTCTAATATAAATGCTTCATCAGTTCTATTAACTCATGATTTTTGTTATCCACTAAATATAAAATTTAAAAGTGAATTAGTCTTATCTAAAATTATTTCGGTATTACTTGGGGTAATTTCCATATATTTAGCATTACTTGATTATGATTTGTTACCGCTGGTATTTATGACCCAAAGTTTCTATATCCCAATAATTGATGTACCTCTTATATTGGCTATCTTGGGTTTTCGTAGTACGACAAAATCAGTTTTAATAGGTATGGGAGCTGGCTTTGTAAGTGTTATAGTATGGCGAATATATTTTATGGATACTACTGGGGTTGATAGTATTCTACCTGGAACAATTGTTAATTTAATATTCTTTATGGGAAGTCATTATCTATTAAAGCAAAATGGAGGGTGGATTAATAAAAAAAATAACCAATTGTCTTGTAGTAACGGAACTATAAGTAAACATAAATTTCATCAACTTGTAAAAGCTATTACAGAATTTGATTTAATGGTTTTTTGTAAGAATAATTCACCTAAAAGGGATTTAACTTATACTAGTTTTGGTATCTTTTCTACCATTTCTACTATCTCTACTATGTACTCCATATCTAACGTTATCGATGGCCAAAACAAAGATACAATATTACCATTTTATGAGATTATGCTTGTATTATCTGTGTGTTTTACGACTTATCCTATTTGGCCATCAACTATAAAAAAAGATAATATTGCACAAATAGCTTGGAGTATAAGTATCTTTTTCCTATTGATTTTTTGTAGTAGCTTTTTTCTAATGTTAAGCAACTTTAGCTATTTGCAGTTTGTAGTATTTATTGTCAACCTAATAGTAGCTGCAATATTAACTCGATGGAAATTATTACTTACTATGATGATAGTAGGTATTTATTCAAGTATAAAAGCTTATCAATACTATACAGGTATAGATAATATTGTTATTAATATGGCTTCTACTTCACTTATTATCTATACCTTTTTACTAGCTGGTACTGCTATTGTTATCTTTTTTAGACCAAAACAAGCTTATGAAGAAGAAATAGAACAAAAATCAAATTATTTAGAACATAAAGTAATAGACCAGAAGAAAGAACTAACTAAGCTATACGAAATTAAAAATGAGCTTTTACGAAACCTAGAACATGAAACACGCACCCCAATTACCGGTATTACTAGTCTCGGACAGGTTTTATGGGCTAACTACGATAAATTTAATGAAGAACAAAGGCGTAATGCAACCAAAGATATTGCTGATAGTTCTGAAAGGTTAACCAGTTTAGTAAATAACCTTATTGATTTATCAAAACTTAATAATATTAACTACCAGTTAAATAAGTCTCAAGTAAACTTATCTGATTTAGTTTATGAAAGGTTAGAACTATGTAAAAAACTGTATATTCAGGATAAAGATCAAGAAGACTTATGGTTTAACTTACAAATAGATAATGAATTAACCGCTTTATGTGATAAGTACTACATTTCACGTACTATCGATAATATTATAGTAAATGCTATTCAATATTGTAAACAGGGGACAATTACAATTGAGCTAAAACTAGAACAAAGTAACACTATTCTCTTTAGTGTAAAAGACGAAGGTATAGGTATTCCAAAAGATGAACTATTTGAAGTTTTTGATCCATTTACTGTTAGCTCAAAGACTAAAACTTCTGCAGGTGGAAGAGGTATAGGGCTTGCCTTATCTAAAAAAGTTATTGAAGCACATAACGGTCAGATATGGGCTAAACAGAACCAAGACAAAGGGGTTACTGTTGCATTTACTTTGACAATTAATGACTAATGACTAGAATTACCTACTGTTAAAAAGCGTGCAAGAATGCCCCACCTGAGGAAATAATTCTATAACACTCAGAACCCACGGGAAAGAGTATAATGACACCTAAAAACTGGACTGCTAAAATGGTAAAATTATAATGCAAATTATATCTCATAATTTCTAATTTTTAGTCTAGATGTAGCGGCTTGCTTTCGAAATGAGAGTGGCTCGCTTTCATCGGTAAGAATGGGCTCAAATTAAATGATTTTATAAATTCACCTTGGCTCGATTTAATTGACACTGAAAATATCACGGCTCACATTAAGTGATTTTATCTTTTATTCTGGCTCACTGTATTGATTCTGTAGATCTATCTTTTTTGACAAAATATTGAGGTAATTTATTGGGTAATTGACAGAAATGAAAGAAAAATGCTAGTTCATGTTGAATTTGGATTGCTCTTGTAGTTAGTGCCATTATTCAAAGAAAACTTGATTTTCAGAGTTATTATATAATAATTATTACATTATTATTAATTAATTTATTCTAATTTTTATTGTATAAGTAATGACCGTTTTTATCGAACCTTGAATTCATAAATTAACTGGATATTAACTTTATAGAGTCAAATAATGTGAGCCAAGATAAAGGATAAAATCACTTAATGTGAGCCGTGATATTTTCAGTGTCAATTAAATCGAGCCAAGGTGAATTTATAAAATCATTTAATTTGAGCCCATTCTTACCGATGAAAGCGAGCCACTCTCATTTCGAAAGCAAGCCGCTACAAATAGTATTAGTTAATTAAGATTATTAGAATAAAGTACGATAACTTATTTGTTAATCAAGTCCACTGGTTAACAAGTTAAGATGTTTTAAATAACTTTATCTTAACACAGCGACAGCTCGATAATAGACAGAACGACCAATTTCTATCATTTAAGGATTATGAGAATTGGAATCATATTTTTGAAGATGAAGAATTAACTAAAGCTATTACGGATAGGTTAAGACATCATGGAAAAGTGATTAAAATTACCGGACCAAGTTATAGGACTAAGAATCAAAAAAGTGAGGTTACCGTGAGCTAAAAATTTTTGAGATAAGTGGCCCCTTTTTGATGCAAATAAGTGCTCCCTTTTTAGTTGACAATGACATTTATATAACTACTAGTAATAATACTTTTGGTTATTATGCCTAGGACTCATGAATATTTATAGATATATGTGTATATATAAATATGTGTTTATGTGTATAAATTTTTACATATAATCTTGCTTCTTCAAAAGATTAAACCCCTTAATAAATGCCTCATTCATCTTCAAGCCATTTCTTGCACACCAAGTTTTAAACTCTTTTCGCATATCTACATCAACAGCAATAGTTAAAAGAACACTTTTCTTTTTATTATTACTAATTGAAGCAACAGGTTTTTTTAATTCATTTTCTTCTAACTTTACTTCTACTATATCAGAGGTCAAATCGAACTTTTTCTTTTGCATTTCCTATCTCCGTATCAAATAATCTTGAACTAATAAAATTCCATACCAACTCTATCTCTTCTGAGGCTAGCTTATCTTCGTCCGCTGCTGAAGATCCAGCTTGCATAGCATTCGCATATGCTATTCTGTTACCTATCGTAGAAGGTGCTACTGTTCCAAACTCTGAAAGAACACTTGCACCCTGCATGGCCAGTTTCGTTCTAGCAACCGCTTGTGTAATTACGAATAAGAAAGGCTTATCAAGATTCTTTATAGTAGCTATTGTTCTGCCTATAGCTTGTAAATCTGGTGCAGTTGGTTTTGATGGAACCAATACTAGATCAGCCACTTTTAGCCCACTTGTTGCATTTATGCTTGTATCTCCTGGAGTATCTATTATACATAAATCAAAGTCATGATCATTCAAGTTACATATAACGTCTTCAATTTTTTGAGGATCAATATCCGTTAAAAAAGGGTTTTCTTCTTCCCTTTTTTTCCACCAGGTTTCAAGGGTTTTTTGAGGATCTAAATCTATTAGAATAGTTTTCAAACCTCGTCTTGCTGCTATAAGAGATAAATGAGCAGCGCAAGTACTTTTACCAGCTCCGCCTTTTCTATTAGCAATAGTTAGAATTTTAGTTTTTTTCATAATTTTCACCAATCCTATTAAGTTATTAGGATATAAGACATATTTACATAGCCTACAAAATAACTTGTATTGCTATTGTATAATGAATTGAATTTATTATCAATAAATATGTGTAAATTATTATATATATATATTGTTTTATGTAAACACATAATTACATATTTATATTTAAATATATATACATAACATGTTTTACCCTTATTATTTATTGACTTTTACATACACACATATACACATAAAACTATTTTAATATATTTAAATATAACCGTTTTTCTTTATAAATGTATTTATATATAAACGTATTTATATATTTTTCTACCTTAATTGCTTATCTATTATATTTATTAACTGTCCTAACTTATTAAACTCGGTATATTCAATTTATTTTAGCTTGCCTTAATAAATTTCAATTTTATTATTGACTATCAATAATTATTATAATAGATTTTAATTTACTTATTGTAATTTAACTATTTTTAATAAATATGGCAAAATCTATAACTATGTCTTTTTCTGCTCCTGTAGAGCTATCCATCCAAATGGAAGAATATATGGAAAATACTGGTTTTAATAGATCTGAATTAATAAAAGTATCTCTTCTGACTTATTTTAAAGCGCAAGAAGAAAAAAAGCTAATAGCAAAAAAAATTGATGATACCTATGAAATAGTGTTAGAACTAAAAAAAATGATAAGTGAGCTACGGGAATAGCTCAACTTATCGTTTTATAAGCAATTTTAAAGACTCGTTTAAATAAAACTCAGTTACCTGGTTTAATTTATTATTCTCTAAAACCATATTCACAAACTTAGTATAACAAAATGAGCCTTTAAAGTCAATAAGTTAATCAATTAACTTAGATTTTAATAATGAAAAAAAACATGGCTTATTTACAACACAAGCAAGTAGACGAGTATTTAAATCACAAGTCGAAAACAGAATTATCCTTAGAAACAAAAGTATTTTTAAGCTTTAAAAATCGAACCCTAAACCGCTATAAGCTAATAGATAAACTTATTAGAGCTAATATTAACCCAGAAGGAGAGCTTACAGAAAAAACTGTTTATCTTGGGGAAAAAGCTAAAAAGTTACTTAGAGCTATATTAAAAAAACTTTTTAGTAATAGATATGTTTTAATAAATCATAAATATATTACTCAGGCTACTAGGTGTAAATCCGATCAAAATACCATTATTTTAAAAGAATTAGAAAGAATACTAAAAATACAATTTTACAGGCTTTATACTAATAATGAAGGTGCAAAATTTTCCCGTCACTATTACATTGAATTACATCCTGTAGTAGTAGATGAATTAAAGAATACAGGTTATGAAAATTCAGAATTTTACCCCGAAAAAAATCGGCTCACATATACTAACAGGAATATCTTTAACAAAGATAAAAATATAGATCTAGAATCTAATTTTTTAAAAAATTCTAAAGAAACTAAGATTGAAGAAAATATAGAACCTCAAGTAGCTATATTCCCGAAAGAACATATTAAACCTGTTAAACTTAAAAAACGCTTTTCTAACAAGAGGAAAAAACCAACTAATGCCGAGCGTAAGGCAAGAGTTTATCATTTTAACCAGTATAAAGAACCTCAAGGTTTAAGCTACCACTATCCATTGACTAAAGAGGATATTAATCAGTTACAAAACCTATCGGGCCGTGATTTTAAACTAAATGCGATGAATGAAATACTTCTTGATATGTCAAAACGACTTGATAAAAGGTTTTGTTCAAAAGCTCAATTCATGGTTTATTTTGGTAAATGCCTGCAATATGAGAAAAGACAAGCCGTAAAAACCAATAACGTTAATTTCTATATTAAAAGAAACCATCCAAAAGAAAGGTTAGTAGAAATAGCTAAGAAAAAAGACATAGAACGATATTTAGCAGAGGTGGAACAGAAGGCAATTACCTATGTTTGTCCCGAGAATCAATTGAAAGCAAGACTAGCTAATACTCTTGAACCGCTAAGAAGCTATGAGCTACTTTCAAACATTAAAGATTTTCAAGTAGTAGGTAATACTATAAGAATTTACCTCAGGAGTAAGCTTCAATTAAGTGAAAATGATAAAAACGTTATCTTAAGTCAAGTTCAGTCTATTTATTCAAGGTCTGATCTTAATATAGAAAGTGTAAAATTTATTGTAGAAAATGCCTATAATCCTAAGTCTACAAATAGACATAACAATTTAAAAGGAAATCGGATTGTAAACCTTCCGATGTCACGGCAAGATATGTGGGGTAGGGTGAGGAAAAAGTTAATAGGGATTTATGGTGAAATAACAGATCATAATTGGTTTTCTAAGCTAACGGCAAATATTAATGAAGAACGGAGAGAAATTAAGCTCAAAGCTTCAACTGATTTTGTAAAAGATTGGATAGAAACTAATTACTTCGACACTATAGAGAATATAGTTAATAAAGAGCAGTTTAAGATTTCTTTCTGCTAATTTTAGTAAAAAGCTTAAAGTGGAAAATAACTACAGGATCACTAAGTGAAATTATAAGATCAATCAAGATTTTTGTTGAAATATTATTAAAAATGCTATACACCAGTTAAAATTCTTTGTACAATTAATTCTTATGGAAAAGATTGAAATAATAAAAAAAGCAATAACTGAGAGTGAGTTATATTCCAATAACCAATGCAAAGTATTGAATTTATTGCTCGATATTGCTGTTAACAACGTAGCACAAGCAACTGTTCGGTTTATTGAAGAGAAAACTGGAGTAAAAAAACCTACAATTTATTTTGCTTTAAAAATTTTTCAAAAAGATGGGTTGATAATAAAAAATGAACAATTAGGAGGTTTTGAGATTCAACAATCTAAACTAAATTATTTTTTAGAATCTTACCAAAAAAAGCGATCTATATAATTTTTTATAACTATTTTTCAATAATTTTATAATAAAAGTATTTGACAATATAACTTTTACATATTATTATAATCTATAAGCAAGACATAAAAAAACGCCTGAAGCTACGAACTTCAAACGTTTTTATGTCTTGTGACTGAGAATATTTATACTTTGACACGTCTATATATTCTCAATAATTCATTAACTCAACCTTTGCAGGAGAATTATATGTATAATAACAAAAGTTCCGCCTTAAGTAAAGATAAAATCTTTGGGGCAAAAAATTATACTAATATCAATTTCATACTAAATAATATCAAATTATTCGAGAAAATAAGTATTATCAATCTGTTATATCTTTATTTCTCTGTAAGAGAAGTGGAGGTATAAAAATGACTGCAATAAAAGACCGTTTTATTTCACGAGAAGAAATATCCAAGCTTCTCTGGGGTATGATTAATGATATTTCTACCCATAGTTTATCAATGTGGTTAAAATCAAAAACCGATGATGAATTTGTGGTAGTGCCGAGAGAATTTTGTGTTTTAGTAGTGTCATTTTTGGAACGACAAGTTCCACAGAAGGAACATTTACTGTTTAATTCGCAAAATGTACTTGGACAACTTGAAGAAATAAAACGCTATTTATAATTGTAATATCCCAAAAAAAATGATGAAATTAATAGTACGATCCTTATTTATCTATTTCTGTACTATAGGTTGATTCCGTGAAGTAATATTTTCTTGATCTTTCTTCCATGATTTTTGTTTTGGGATATTTTTTTTGTAAAGTCGATCTCTTTGATCCGATTTCTGCAACTATTTGTTGTAACAGGGCTTGATCGTTATCTAAGAGAATTGCCGTTGCTTTTGATTTTTGTTGTTTTTGCCAGCAGCGATCCGGATAATGTGCATATATCCATTCGGCTATTTCTCTAGCTATAAATTTCTGTTCAGGATTGTTCTATAAAAATTCAATAATGGTAATAATTGTTAAATTTAGAGCAATACCAAATCTTCCATACTACCTCAATTATTGTTCTTATTCCTTGTAGAAATGCTAAAAATAAGGGCAAAACGATAGTAGAGAGTTGGTTATGATGTTATTTGCTGGTATAATAAAACAGTTTATTGAAAGTGTAGATAAAGCATTGGTCGGGTTAAATAACCAATCCTGCTATAAAGATAGATAAATGAGGCATCTGTGTCTCCTCCAAGGTAAATAAATCCTTGAAGAAGTAACGTTTTAATATCTTAAAAAAGTTAAAGATTTACGATCCCTTGTTGAGGGAATTGGAAAAGTGATAAATTTTGAGACGTTAATTGTTAAGATTTGATAATATCAAATAAATAATGACGACAAAAAACCAAACAAAAGTGAGAATGTAAAATATTTAATATGTTTGCAGTTTTTACTATACAACCATTGGAATATACCGCTTAAAATTTGGGGAGAGAAGGGGTATTTTATATAAATTGTACAGATTCATTCAACAACGGGTTAAGATGGATAATTTTAACATTCGTCGTAGCCAATTATAATGTTTGTTAGTCACTTATTCTCAACAATTGCTTGCTTTTTTGGATAAGTTGAATGTTGCAAAGAAAAGTCATAATTATATCCTGTAGTATCTCCTTATTGGTTTCTGTTTTATGTACTGGGATTTTTATATTCTATTGGAATACTCAAAACAGCAAAGATTATGAAAATATATTTTCTCAAGCCAAGAAAAAATTCTGTTATGTGATTAATGATTTTAATAAACTTCACTATCTATTAGAAATTGTTGAAGGTAACTATGAATCTGGTAATCAACAATTAATTACTGATTACCAGATTATAGCAAACAAAATGAATTTTCAACTTTCTATACTAAAAATCATATCTATAACTAATCCCAAGAAAATCATGGCTAAACATAATAGTAAATCTTATCAAATGCTACTTGATAAACAAAATGGTATGATATTGTCACTTTGTCATGGTTTTTGTATTAGTATTAGTATGGTAGAAGCAAGGAGCTTTTTGGATAACTTTCTGCCTAATTTTTTAATATATTCTGTAATGATTAATAATTTAAATATTATAGAAAACAACCGCTATGCTGCCATTTCGTCAGTGCAGAGTGATTATCACACTATTGGGAATTTTGAAGTTTCAGTAAAAATGTATATAGAAAATTCTTATTTAGAAAAGCAAATAAGGCAAATCTTTACTAATGGTGCTTTACTTTTTATTACTGTATTTTTTTTCATAAATCTATTTGTATTGTTTCTGTTTTTAGGAGTTAAAAAATTTTTCTATAATTCTTCATTAAAATTAATGCAGGAGACTCAAGTTTTAAAAGAACAATTGGTAACTTATAAAAAACTTGAGTTACTAAGGCAGCATAAACAGGAGATAGATAATAGGTTGATGAAAATGATAAAGAATAAGTTAAAGAGAGACACTATTAATATCATAAACACGACAAACAATTTAAACGAAAAGCTTACAGTAAATATCAAGCAATTACTGACAGAATGTATTGAATATTTTGCACTTGATTCTGAAATTAAAGGTATATCTATAAAAGTAGAAAATGAGGTGATGGAAGCAGAACGTCTTAATATAGATATAGGTGAAGAAATTTTACGTCAGTTAATCTTTAGTCTAACCTGGAATCTTTTATCTATATTACCCCAAGGGTCTCACTTAAAGATAAAAGTTAAGCAAGATAAAGAACAATTTAAAATAAAAATGACAGGTTCAGGTTTTAATCTTTCAAGAGAACAATTTGAAAATTATAGTTTTCAGCATTATTCCAAGGCAAATAATCAATGGTTACTGTCAATAAAAGATACAATAAGATTGTTTGAAGACAATGGCTTTAGTTACGAATATATTCAGGGTAAAAGAGTTGGTAATAAATTAAAGTTAATTAAAAGCTTAAAAAAAGAAAAATTCTATAATGATAGTAATGTATGGGATATAACACCTCATTTAACAAAAGGAAAAACTTAATATTCGTATTTTTGTTAGTTCTTCTGACTGCTAATAAAGCTATGTCTTCAGTTAAGGTAAGTAATTCAACTTTACCTGTTCCGTATTTTTCCGGTAGAAATGAAGAGCTAAAAAGTATAGAGCGTAATTTAAGTAATATTGGTTCAGTAGTATCTTTAACTGGATTCACCGGGATAGGTAAAACACAGATAATCAGGCAATATTTATCAAAAAATTTAGATAATTATAAAATCATATGGTTTTTTGATTGTAATCTTGATCTTAGTTATCAGTTTTTAAACTTAGCCAAACAGATCAACTTAAAAATTTGTAATAAAAGCTCGACCTGTATTATTTCTGAAGACATACAACATATCTCTGAGAGCGTAATGAATTATCTCAGGCATGAAACAGGGTGGATCCTAGTATTTGATAATTTAAGAACTAATGAAAATAATAAAGTACTTAGATTTCTAGAAGATAGTCATAATGGTCACATAGTTGTTTGTTCTCAGGAGACTACCGGATTACCTAATATAATACCGATAAAGAATCTTAAAAGAATAGAGGCACTAGGACTGATTGAAAAACTGCTACCTAATTATAAATTAAGAGATGTAGAAAAATTATCGGAAATTTTTTTGGATTATCCAATTCTTATAATTCGAGGAACTTTATTCTTACAAAATAATCGATATTTAAGTATTGAGGAATATAAAAAAATACTTGCTGTAAGTGATGAAGTAAAAAGGACTAAAGAACAGCTAGGAACGATATTTGATAACTTAAGTAGTGCTGCTAATAATCTTTTACTTAAGGTAGCATTAATTAATAACCATGATTTTTCAAAGCAGCTATTAATTAATTTATCTGGTAGTGATAGTTCTAAAGTTATAGATATATTGCATGATTTAAGTAAGTTTGCTTTAATAGAGGATAAAGGTACTTATAAGGAAAATCAAATTTTTGAAGTACATGATTTTATAAAGAAGACTGTTCTGGAAAGTGCTAGTAATAAGGTTATCAGAGATAGTATGCAAGATATAGTCAAAACAATTAATCAAGGATTTCCTGAAAAGATTACAGATTATTTATCTTTGTTTCATAAAGACCCTACTCTGCAAAGCAATTTAGAAATAATGCTAGAAAACGCAGAAAAAAATGCCGTAAATTTTTATGACATTTTAGAACTTAGAAAGAATCTTATGTTCTTCTACCTTACGAAGAGGGATTATGATAAATGCAAAAAATTTGTTGAATGGCTAATCGATAAGGAGACCAGAGGTGAAATTAAATATCATGACATGAGTAATAATCAAAAAGTGGCTTATGCATGGTATTTAGTGAATGTAGGATTATATAAAACTTATAGTGCAAGAGATATAAAAAATGCGGAGTATGATTATGAAAAGGCTGCTGAAACAGTAAGAAATGTTGATGGTTTTGCAGATTTAAAATGTGCTATATACTCACAATTGACACAAAGCAGAATCCGTAAAGGAGCTATAAATGATGCAAAACTTAGTATAAAGAAAGTTGAAGAATTCATTAAAAAAGATCAGGATATATTTTACAAAGGATTATTATGGTATTCTTACGCAAGGATTTTCCTTGCAGAAGGAGAGTATAATCTAGCGTTAGAAAATGCAAATAAATTAGTTAAATCACAAGAAAACTTACCGCAAGATCAATTTACTATACTTGGTCATATACTAAAAGCAGAGATTTTAATTAAACTAGGAGATTATGAAGCTGCTTATATACTAGCTAAAGAACTTGATAAGAGATCAAAAAGTTATTTTGATAAGCCACATGAAATGCAAGCACGTATTCTTACCTGGCTTGCATTAGCTGAGTTAAATGTAGATAAAATCAAAAAAGCAGAAGAGCATATAAGTTTAGCCAAAAAAATCTTTCTAGCTTTACCAGAAAGGAAAAAAGATAATATATCAGATTCTTCTGATTATGATTTAGCTGCTGCTTTGATTGTAGAGGGTGATATTTATCATAGACAGAATAAAATAGCAGAAGCACTGCAAGCATATAAGATAGCAGAGAATATATACCATAATTGTTATGGGCAAAATCTGTTGCTTGACCATATCAGCGATCTGTATTTTAAAATAGCTAACTCAGCATTAATGGATAATAAGGCTCTGTCCAATTGATTGTGTAAATTCTCATAAGTTATAATTAAAAAAATTATAATTTAAGGAGAGATAAATGACTAAAAATATACAAACTGACAAACTAAATGCAGCAATAGATATGCTAATAGA
>Ga0214919_10008386_pt1 | contig 13630 bp, 14 predicted proteins | sample LL1503_MetaG_FD_177994 | JGI IMG/M metagenome (GOLD analysis project Ga0214919, IMG submission 177994) | Freshwater microbial communities from Lake Lanier, Atlanta, Georgia, United States - LL-1503 | ecosystem: Environmental > Aquatic > Freshwater > Lake | place: USA: Georgia | collected...
GCTACAACACTGAGCGCCAGCGCGACTTCCTCGCGCGGATCGGCATGACGGACGCTGACTGGAAGGATCTTGCGACGATGCTCGTGTCCGCGCTTGGCGTCATCATCATCGTGCTGCTCGCCTGGTCCCTGAAGCGGCTCGTGCGGCCCGACCCGGTGCAGCAGGCATGGCTCGCTTTCTGTCGCAAGCTCGCGGCGGCCGGCCTGCCGCGCGAACCGCACGAAGGCCCGCGCGATTTCACCGGACGCGCCGCAGAGCGGTTTCCGCACGCAGCGGCAACCATCCGCTCCGTGGGTGAGCACTACATTTCGCTCTATTACGGCGCGGCCCGGCAGGACGCCGAGTTGGCCGCGCTCAGGAAACAGGTCAGGGAGTTTCGCCCCGCATGATGCACACCCGCCCCCGATTTGCAGCGCTGCTGCTCTCCTTTGCGCTGGCGCTGCCGGCCGTCGCGCAACCGCGCGGCACGGCGCAAGCCCACCCCTACGCGAACCGGCCGGACGTCAACGAGTTCATTCGCCAGATGGTCGAGCGGCACGGCTTCGTCGAAAAGGAGCTGAAGACCGTATTCCGGCGCACGACCCGCCAGCCCGAGATCCTCAAGGCGATCAAGCCGCCGACCTCGCCGCGGGCCCGCTCATGGCAGTCCTATCGCACCAACTTCATCAATGACCGGCACATCGCGGAAGGCTTGCGGTTCTTCGAGCAGCACGCCGGCGCGCTTGCCCGGGCCGAGCGCGAATACGGCGTACCGCAGGAGATCATCGTTGCGATCGTGGGGATCGAGACGTTCTACGGGAAGAACATGGGCAAGTGGCGGATCGTGGACGCGCTAGCCACGCTCGCCTTCGACTACCCCCCGCGCGCGGAGTACTTCCGTTCCGAACTCGAGGCCTATCTCCTGTTCGCGCGCGAGGCAGACCTCGACGTGCTCGGGGTGCGCGGCTCGTATGCGGGTGCGATCGGTATCCCGCAGTTCATGCCGGGCAGTTACCGGCGCTGGGCGGTGGACTACGACGGCGACGGCGTGGCCCGCCTGCGCTCGAGCCCCATGGACGCCATCGGGTCGGTGGCGAATTTCCTGCGCTCGCACGGATGGGTCCCGGGCGAGCCGATCGTCTATGCGGCGGAGTTGGGCACCGCGGAGGCCGCACCGCTGCTTGCCCTGGGGATCAAGCCGGCGCGCACCCTGCCCGAGTTCACCGCTGCCGGGCTGCTGTTGCGCGCGGAGCCGCCTGCAAAACCCGGGGCGCTGGGCGCGCTGATCGAACTGGAAACGCCGGATCGCACCAGCGAGTTCCGCGTGGGCCTCGACAACTTCTATGTGATCACGCGCTACAACCGCAGCTCGTTCTACGCTTCGGCCGTGAACGACCTCGCGGAGGCGTTGCGCGCCGCCCGGACGGCCCGGGCACCCTAGCGCCACACCCGCGCCAGCCTCAGGAGGGTGGCAGGTATTTGGCCGGATCGACCGGCTTGCCGGACTTGCGGATCTCGAAATGCAGCTTGGGCGTGTCGGCGTCGGTATCGCCGAGCTCGGCGATCTTCTGGCCGCGCGCCACCTGCTGGTCCTGCTTCACGAGGATCTCGCGGTTGTGGGCGTAGACGCTGTTGAAGTTGTTGTCGTGCTTGATGACGATCAGCTTGCCGTAGCCGCGGATCCCGGTCCCGATGTAGATCACCCGCCCCGGGGCGGCAGCCACCACCGGGTCGCCGGGCTTGCCGCCGATGTCGAGGCCCTTGCTGGTGGGCTCGGAGAACCCGGCAAGGAGCTTTCCCCGTGCAGGCCAGATGAATTCGATGGCCTCTGCATCCTTCTCAGCTGCCGGCGCGGCTGCGGGTTTCGGCGCCGGTTCGGCAGCAGGCTTCGCCGGATGTGTGGCGGGCACAGGCTCAGGCTTGGGTGCCGGCGGCGGCGTTGCACCCGGATCATTCTTCTGGAGCAGGGCGACGTTTTCGGCCGAATAGGGCAGGCGCAGCGCCTTGGGTTCGGTCTTGATCGCGCCGCCCCCGCCCTGTGCCGGGACGGGCGCCTGCGCCACCGGCTTCGAATCCAGCAAACGCGACTCGACCGCGCCTGACCCGCGCGCGGCCCCCACCTGCACCCCCTTCTCCGCCTCGGGGGGCGCAACACGCAGCATCTGTCCGGCCTGGATCCGGTTGGGATTGCCGAGCTTGTTCCACTGCACCAGGTCCCGGTGGTCCGCGCCGTGGTCCAGCGCAATACTGTAGAGCGTGTCCCCGCGCTTGACCTGGTAGTACCCGGCCGGCGCGGTGGTGGCCGGTGCAGCAGCAACAGGTGCCACCGCGACCTGCGGGACCGGTGGCTTGGACGCAGGCGCGGGCAACGGTGAGCGGTCCACGACCGGTGCGGGCGTGCGCGGGGCGGCGCAACCGGCGAGCAGCGCAGCCAGCGCAAGCGCGAGGCCAAAGGGCGCGAAGCGCATCAGAGTTTCCCGGTCTCGAGGGGCACGAACCTCACCGCATCCATGGCTGTCTCCGTATAACCGCGCGGGCTGCGCTCGATCAGCACCAACTGCTGGGTCCCGCGTCCCGCCTTGGGGGTCTTCAGCGGCAGGATCATTCTGCCACCCACGGCGAGCTGCTGTAAAAGGGCCTGCGGCACCTGCGGCGCAGCGGCCGCCACGATGATCGAATCGAAGGGCGCCGCCTTCTCGATGCCAAGGTTGCCGTCGCCGTAGGTGAGGCGCAGGTTCGAAAGCTTCAGGCCGAGAAGGTTCCGCCGCGCCCGGTCGAGCAACGCCTGGATGCGCTCGATGGAGTACACCTCCGGAGCCACGTGCGCGAGCACCGCCGCCTGGTAGCCGCACCCGGTGCCGATCTCCAGCACCTTGCCCAGTTCCCGGCCGCCGGCCCGCAGTGCCTCGATCATCCGCGCCACCACGTAGGGTTGCGAGATCGTCTGGCCCAGGCCGATGGGCAGCGCAGTGTCCTCATAGGCGCGGCTCGCGAGCGCTTCCTCTACGAACACGTGCCGCGGGACGGAAGACATGGCCGACAGCACCCGCTCGTCGGAGATGCCCTGCTCACGCAGGCGGTCCACCATGCGCTCGCGCGTGCGCTGCGAGGTCATGCCTATGCCGGCGAGGCGGCGTGCTTCCTGCATGTGCGGCTATTTCACCAGCCAGTCGCGCACCATCGCGAGCTGGCCGTGGTAGGTGAGGTCGATCTGCAGCGGCGTGACCGAGATGGTCTTGTGCTCGACCGCATGGAAGTCGGTCCCGGGACCGCCGTCCTGCGCGCTGCCGGCCGCCCCGATCCAGTAGATGGTCTGGCCGCGCGGGTTGGTGGATTTCACCACCGGCTCGGCCTTGTGGCGCTTGCCCAGGCGCGTGACTTCCATGCCGGCGATCTCGGATTCGGGCAGGTCGGGCACGTTGACGTTGAGCAGCACGGGCTGGCGGATCGGGTCGCGTCGGAACCGCTCGACGAGCTGCGCCGCCACACGCCCGGCCGTGGCGAAGTTGCGCCCCTCGTGGCTCGCCAGCGAAATCGCGATGGAGGGAATCCCCAGCAGGAACCCTTCGGTGGCCGCCGCGACCGTGCCGGAGTAGATCGTGTCGTCGCCCATGTTGGCGCCGTGGTTGATGCCGGAGACCACGATGTCGGGCTGGTGCTCGAGGAACCCCGTGACGGCGAGGTGCACGCAGTCGGTGGGCGTGCCATTGACGTACGAGAAGCCGTTCGCCGCGCGGCGCACCATCAGCGGCCGGTCGAGCGTGAGCGAGTTGGACGCGCCGCTGCGGTCGCGCTCCGGCGCGACGACGATGATCTCCCCGAACGGCGCGAGGTGCTCCGCAAGGGTGGCGAGGCCCGGCGCGAAGTAGCCGTCGTCGTTGGAAAGGAGGATGCGCATCAGGGCGTGCCGGGATGGGTTCGATCGGTCGGGCCGGATGCAGGGTGCGCAGCCCGATCATTTTTCAAAAGGAAGTCTACCATGAACAGCCGCCGCCCCGGCCATGGCGGCGCATCCTTAAAAACCGCCAATTCAGAACATTTGTCCGCTTAGATTGGCTGCAGGAGCCGCTGAGCGGATATCTGCAATATTTATTTTGTTATAATCCATAGCACAGGCAGCACCCCGACAGGAGACCCCCGCATGGCGACCAGACGCCCCACACTCCCCACCAGCGCACAAATGCGCACGCAGGTCCTGGACGCCATCGCCGAGCGCCTGGCGCTGGGCGGCCTCACCCAGAAGGAGGCCGCCGCCCAGCTCGGACTCGCGCAGCCCCAGGTGAGCGCGCTGATGAACCGCAAGAGCGAGGGCTTCAGCCTCGACCGCCTCATCGACATCGCCGTGCGCGCCGGGCTCTCCGTGCGCCTGTCTGTGGCGCGGCCCTACCGCAGGGATTAAAGGAACAACCGCACCATGACCGACTTCACCGCCGCCTCCCGCCAAGCCATAGCCGTCACCGCTCCGGCGCCTCACGTCCTCGTCGTCACACTCAACCGCCCGGACGCGGCCAATGCGCTCAACACGCAGATGGGCATCGAGTTGCGCGACCTCTGGGTCGGCCTCACGCGCGAACCCGGCGACATACGCTGCGTGGTACTTACAGCCGCGGGCAGCAAGGTCTTCTGCGCCGGTGGCGACCTGAAGGAGCGCAACGGCATGACCGTCGAAGCGTGGCAGCACCAGCACGAGATCTTCGAGGAAGCCTACTGGACGCTGATGGAACTGCCGGTGCCGGTGCTGGCCGCCGTCAACGGTCACGCCTATGCAGGCGGCCTGGAGATGGCGCTGGCCTGCGACTTCGCCTACGCGGTGCCGACTGCACGTTTTGCGCTGACCGAAGTCACCATCGGCATCATGCCCGGGGCCGGGGGCACGCAGAACCTGCCCCGCGCCGTGGGCGAGCGGCGAGCGAAGGAGATCATCCTGACCGGGCGGCCGTTCAGCGCCGCCGAAGCCCTGGAGTGGGGCGTGCTCAACCGCATCGTCGAGGCCGACCAGTTGCTGCCCACCGCGCTGGAAACCGCCGCGACCATCGCAGGGAACGCGCCTCTGTCCCTGCGGCAGGCGAAGAAATCGATCCACCTCGGCCTGCAGACGGACCTGCGCACGGGCCTGCGCATCGAGGTCGAAGCCTACAACCGGCTGATCGGCACTGAAGACCGGATGGAAGGCATCCGGTCGTTCAACGAGAAGAGAAAGCCGCAGTTTCGCGGGAGGTAGCCGCCCCGGGGGCCGGGTCTCCAGTATCCTGAGCACCTCTGGAGGAGACGCCCCATGAAAACCCTGCTCGCCCTGCTGGCTGCCGCTTGCACAACCTTCGCAGCCCCCGCCGCACTGGCGCAGAAATTCCCCGACAAGCCCATCCGCTTCATCGTTCCCTTCCCTCCGGGTGGCGGCAACGACATCCTTGCCCGCGCCATCGCCCCGAAGATGGGCGAGTTCCTCGGCCAGCCGGTGGTGATCGACAACCGCGCCGGGGCCGGCGGCAACATCGGCACGGACCTCGCCGCCAAGTCCGCGCCGGACGGCTACACGATAGTGATCGCGTCCAACCAGGTGACGATCAACCCTTGGCTGTACGCGAAGCTGCCGTTCGACATCGAAAAGGATTTCGCGGCCGTCGCGCAGGCCGCTTCGGTGCCCATGGTGCTCGCCGTGCACCCGTCCGTCCCCGCCAACACGCTGAAGGAGTTCATCGCGCTCGCGAAGGCGAGCCCGGGCAAGTTCAACCACGGCACGCCCGGCAACGGTACGCCGCAGCACATCGCCTTCGAAGTGTTCAACCATGCGGCCGGCGTGCAGGTCACGCACATCGCCTACAAGGGCACCGGCCCGGCCATCGCCGACCTGATCGGCGGCCAGGTGCAGTCGGCGATCGGCACGATGGCCTCGCTCGAGCAGCATGTGAAAGCAGGCAAGCTCCGCGCGCTGGGCGTGACCACGCCGAAGCGCTCGCCCGCGATGCCCAACGTGCCGACGATCGCCGAAGCGGGACTCCCCGGCTTCGAGGTACCGCTGTGGTATTCGATCCTCGCGCCTGCCGGGACACCGAAGGAGATTGTCGCGCGGCTGTCGAGCGAGGTCGCCCGCGCGCTGGCCGTGCCCGAGACACGCGAGCGACTGACCGCGCAGGGCTTCGACGTGAATTACCTCAATCCCGAGCAGATGAGCGACCTGATCCGCCACGACATCGCCCGCTGGCAGAAGTCCATCAGGGATATCGGCCTGAAGCTGGACTAGGAAGGCATACATGAGCATCAACGACTCACTCAAAGGCATCCGGGTCCTCGACTTCGCGCAGGTGGGTGCCGGCCCCACCTGCAGCATGCAGCTGGGCGACCTCGGCGCGGACGTGATCAAAGTCGAAGGGCCCGCCGGCGACCTCGGCAGGAAGCTCGGGCCGCCGTGGCAGAAGGGGGAGTCGGTTGTGTCGATGAGTTTCAACCGCAACAAGCGCTCCATCGTCATCGACATGAAGAAGCCCGAAGGCCCGGCGCTCGCGCGACGCATGGTGCGCCAGTGCGACATCGTGATGGAGAGCTTCCGTCCCGGCGTGATGGACAAACTCGGCGTCGGCTACGCCGCAATGGCGGCGGAAAACCCGCGCGTCGTGTTCTGTTCGCTGTCGGCCTACGGCCAGACCGGCCCGTGGAAGGACAAGCCCGGCGTCGACGGCATCGTGCAGGCCGTGTCGGGCCTGATGAGCAACATCGGCGACGCGGATTCGCCGCCGATGAAAGTTCTCGTACCTGCAGTCGACATGGTGACGGGGTTCCTCGCCACCACCGCCATCCTTGCCGCGCTGCGCACGCGCGACACGACCGGCAAGGGCCAGCACCTCGACGTGTCGCTCTTCAACAGCTCCATCATGCTGCAGCAGTCAGCCGTAGCTTCGTACCTGTCGAGCGGCGAACTGCCCGCGCGCACCGGCACGGCCGCGCCCTACTCCGCGCCGAACGAGGCCTACCCGACCAAGGACGGCTGGATCATGATTGCGGCATACCACGAGGACCGCTGGAGGTCGCTCTGCAGGGTGCTGGGCGACCCGCCACTCGCCGAGCGACCCGAATTCGCGAAGAACCCGGACCGCGTAGCCAACCGCGCGCAGTTGATGAATGAACTCAAGTCGCGCCTCGCGGAGAAGACATCGGCCGAGTGGCAGGTGTTGATGGAGGAAGCCGATATCATCTGCGGGCAGATTGCCGACTACACCGCACTGATGCAGTCCCCCCAACTCGCGCACAACGGCGTGATCGTCGAGATGCAGAACACGATCGCGGGCACGGTTCGCACGGCCGGCATGGCGCTCGGTGACCGCGACGCGCAGTCGCGTGTGCACCGCGGCCCGCCCGTCGTCGGCGAGCACAGCTGCGAGGTCCTCGCCTCGTTCGGGCTGACGCAGGCGGAAATCGACGCGCTGATTGAAAGCGGCGCGGTCATCCAACGCAAGGAACCCGGCGCATGAAGTTCAGGGCCGTCCGCCTCTACAAGGAAGAAGGCAAGCGCGTCAGCCGCATGGTCGAGCAATCCATCGACGACCTCGATCCGGGCAACGTGGTGATCAAGTCGCACTTTGCGGCGGTCAACTACAAGGACGCGCGCGCCGTGACCGGCGTGGGCAACGTGATCTCGCGCTTCCCCTGCATCCCGGGCGTGGAAGTCGCCGGCGAGGTCGTCGAATCGGCCGATCCGTCCTTCAGACCCGGCGACCTCGTCACCGTGCAGGGCGGGCGCGATTTCGGCATGCGCCGGGACGGCGGGTACAGCGAATACGTGAGGGTGCCCGGCGAGTGGGTCGGCCGCATCCCTCAGGGCGAAGACCCGTTCGACTCGGTGGCCATGGGCCTCGCCGCCTACACCTCCGCGCTCGCAGTGGACGAATTGCTCCTGCGCGGCGTCACACCGGACAAGGGCCCGATCCTCGTGACCGGGGGCACCGGCGGAAGCTCGTCATTCGCGATCGACATGCTCGCCGGCCTCGGCTACCACGTAGTCGCGAGCACGGGAAAGACCACCGAGCACGACTACCTTAAGAACATCGGCGCAGCGGAGATCGTGGGGCGGGACGGCATCGCGGCCGGCGACAAGCCCCTCGAGGAACAACGCTGGGCGGGCGCTATCGACGCGGTCGGCGGCAAGCCTCTCGACGCGCTTTTGAGAAGCATGAAACAGCGCGGCGTGGTGTGCGCTTTCGGCAACGCCGCGGGCGAGAGCCTCACGACCTCAATCTACCCTTTCATCCTGCGCGGCGTGACGCTGACCGGCATCAACGGCAACCACCCGGTGCCCGAGCGCGGCGCGGTCTGGGCACGCATGTCAAAAGGCGGCGACCTGCACCCGCGCCACACCCACGAGATCGCCTATACGATCCCGTTCGGCGACCTGCAGGCGCACTGCGAGAAGCTCATTGCGTCGGGCGTTCGGGGGCGGGCTGTGGTGAGGTTTTCCAGTAAAGCGTAGCGAGCGGGACCAACAGGCGCGCAAACAGTCGCCCGAAGAAGACCTCAGCAATCGATTCGGGATCCGGCGGCTCGCCCCCCGCAGCACGCATACGCGCGAGGCTCGAGGCCATCCGCGCATCCCACATCAGCCGTCCGGATACCCCGATGCCGGCCGCCGGCCCCGAAGCGAACTGCCGGAACAGACGGCGCTTGTCTTCGATCAGCAGGCCGCTGCGGATGTTGGCCTGCGTTGCCTGGGCGTCGTGCTGGCGCACGCGGCACAGGGCTTCGGGCAGCAGAACGGCGGACCCTGCAGCAAGGAGCCGGAACCACATCTCCAGGTCAATCGCCTGGTTGTATTCGGCGCTGAACCCTCCAATGGCCGCTGCGCGGCGGAACATCACGGCGCTCGGCTCACCGATGATATTGCCACGCGCAAAGCACTCCCGAACGAGTTCGGGGCCCGGCACCTCGGCCTCGCGGGCGCGGGCGCGGAGCACACGCATCGGGCGCAGGGCTTCGTCGGTCCAAGTCCGCGCGCAAGCAGCCAGCACTGCGGAGGGATGGCTTTGAATTGCACCAGCCAGGGCCGACACGCAGCCGGGCTCGAGCACGTCGTCCGCGCACAGGATTTGAACGAACTCGCCACGCGCCATGGATACGCAGGCCGTGAAATTGCGCGCCATGCCCAGGTTTTTGTCATGGCGAACATAGCGCACCCGCGGATCCGCGCCGGATATCCCGCCGACGACCTTGCCCGTATCGTCACTGGAGCAGTTGTCCAGCACGAGGATCTCAAGCGGCGCGTAATCCTGAAGCCGCGCCGATGCCAAAGCCTCCCCGACCACCGATGCCGCGTTGTACGTGGGGATGCAAACGCTGACCAGGGGGAGGGATCCGCGGTCGCCGGCCGCACGCTCGCTCAAGGTTCCGCTCCCCTAGCCATACGCGGGGGGAGGGTCGAGCCGAATGCGCCCGTCGGGCCAGCGCCGCCATGCGTTGTACGACAGGCGTTCCCTGGTAGAAACATCCCCGTCCGAATAGGCGCGGGTCTGGTTGTCTTCCACGAGGAGGTTCGACTGGTCCGCTATCCAAAACGTTCGCGCATCGGGCCAGTCCTCCGGCGCAAATGCACGGCCGTCCCTGCCTACGACGAGCGGAAGCAGCCCGGCGGAGAGTACCTGGCGCGTCAATCCATGGCTGCCGCTCTCGAACCGGTATGCGTCCCACTTTGTCCGTGCCGTGCCTACCCGGAGGCCGTCAAGCACGTCGCGGGAAATCAGGAACGCATTTGTGCGGACATGCGGGTTCGGGAAAGGTGGAAATCGCCCGCGCACGCTCATGAAGTAGCGCAGGTTCCGGCGCGCGGCAAGCAGCCATCGGCGTGACTGGCGGCGCATTTCCATCAAATCGCCAAGCACACTCTGATGCGAGGCTGTTGCCCCGACGATCCCCACACCCTTGCGCCGCGCGTGGCGGCACATCGTTTCGAGCCATCCGGACTGCAGGATCCGGCTGAAGGAATTCAGGAACACAAATCGCTGGTGGGGCACCGCTCGCGCTGCCGCGCGGTATGACCCGATGTCGAACCCGGAGTCGCCAACGAAGACCCGGCGGTGAGCAATGCCTTGCAGCATTGCGTCGTAAGCCTCCATCCGCGCGGGTGCCGAGAACCCCTTGAAGATGATCAGCAGGTCGTGGAGTTCACCCGCCGGATGCCGGACATAGGACTCAAGGAAGGACCGGAACGCCACGGGATCGTTCTTCTGCCGGACAAGGTGCGCCACGCACAGTTCAGGCATGATCCGCCCCGGAGTACGGCGCGCCCGGCATTGCTATTGCCCGAGCAGCGGGTAATTGCGGTCGCGGTCCGATATCAACGGATCCGCCACTGGCCACTCGATGCCGAACGCCGGATCGTCCCAGCGAACACCCCCGGCGCACTCGGGATGGAAGAACTCGGACATCATGTACAGGACTTCGGAATCGTCGGCGAGCGTCTGGAAGCCATGCGCAAACCCTTCGGGGACATACAGCGCACGCCGCGTACCCTGGGAAAGCTCGACACCGTACCATTGCCTGAACGTCCGGGAATCGGCGCGAAGGTCGATGATGACATCCCAGATCGCGCCTTGGGTACACCTGACGACCTTGGCCTCCGCATGGGGGCTGGCCTGGAAATGCATTCCGCGCAGTGTGCCGCGCCTGGCATTGAACGAGACGTTGCATTGCGCGACGGCCGTATTCAGCCCTTGTGCCTTGAATTCATCCTGGCAGAACGCGCGGGCAAAGAATCCGCGCTCATCCTCCAATCGCTTGAGATCCAGAACGTAGGCACCGGAAAGCGGGGTGGGCACGAAGATCAAGGCAGCACCAATGACAAAGATGGTTTCATGAATTCAGGCAATCTCCGGCGCTCAAACGGGCTTCCTGAAAGCAATCGTGTATGAGCATCCCCTGCCCTCGGTTTCTTCCCGCTTCCTGAGCGCTCCCGCGATCCTGCCCGCAACGCTCCGGACGCCGCTCTCACCCAGCCAGCCGCCCGCGAAGTTCCGCACCGCGAGATACCAGCCGTAGTAATTCAGGCCCAGGCTGCCAACGTCGCGGGTCGTGTTCAGTTCGACCGACAGGCCGTGCCTCCGGGCAAATTGCACGAACCAATCGCTTGGGATCAGATACAGGTGGCGCGGCGCGTCGATGTGCGGCCAATAGCGGCCCAGCACCTTCGCTTGCAGTGACTCCGGGTTCGGCGTCGACAATACCATCACGCCGCCTTTTTGCAGCGATCCGACCGCCCGATCCAGCAACTCCCAGAATTTCGGGATATGTTCGATTGCCTGCCAGACGCAAATCGCGGCGTATCGACTGTCCCCCTCGAGAGCTTCGGCGGGATTCCCGGTCTGGACGACATCGAGCTTTAGTTTCTCGCGCAAAAACTTGCAGCACTGCCCGTCCATTTCTGCGAGCCGGGGCCGGAAGCCCGCCTTTCGCGCCACGTAGGCAAACTCCCCCGTCGCCGGCCCCACCTCGAAGAGATCTCCACCCGATACCAGTTTCGTCAGCAGGTCGACCTTCCAGCGCTGCGATTCGGCGCGCGGCTCGAATCCATCGGCGCTGGCGGGTACGTCGTACTGCTCATTGACGTAGTACGAACCAAGGTCTTCCGGTATCCGCTGGACGAAAATCAGCCTGCATTGTCCGCAGGCACGATAGTCGAAGTGCTGCCGCGATGCCCGCTGGTTCCAATCGTCCGCTGAGAATGCATGCGCTGATTCGGCATTGCAGTAAGGACAGCGGATTGGTGCATGCAGCATGCCTGATGTCATTTTCGCCTTGCGAGGAATTTCGAGAACCAGCCTTGTTGGGACGCACCTTCGCGTTGGCCAGCCTCAAGCCAGTTGAATGCGTCCAGGATGGTCGTATGGGTCCCGATGTCCAGCATCCTTACTTCTGCCGGCCAGAACTGGCCCAGACCCCGATCAATAGCCGAGAACGCGCGCGCCATAGCGCCACCTCGTTGGTCCCGCGCCGTCTCGACGAGTGCGCGGATCACCTGAAGCCCGGCAGCTTCGGACCTCGAAAGCATGGGCAGCAACTGGTCGATTTCCCCGGGTTCTCGTATCTTCTTGAGGTACACAGAGCGGAGAACGGACACGACCTGGAGCATCCGGTACCGGTCGACGTTGACATCGATGGCGACGTCCTGCGCGAGAGCCCGGCGCGCCTCCTCGATGGCCACGAGCCAATTGGTGTTGTTTCGGTCTCCGGGCAGGACAATCGACTTCACCGACTCGCGGACTTCCGGGGAAACCTTTTCATTGTCCAGAAAATCGAACCCTTCCTCCGCCAGATCATTGAAATAGTAGTACCCGAAAGACTTGGGCGAAATGCCGATCATCACCACCGGATCCGGCACCACTCCGATCGTCTTCGCCTTCATGAACGACACCGTCGCGGCGAAGGTATCCGGATACGGGCTCTGGAAAACGCTCCCGATCGACGGCGAAATCGCGTTCAGGAACGCGCGCCGGAACAGGAAATGCTGGCTGTTGAAACCGAACAGGTACCGGAAATCGAACGCCGCAAGGGCTACGCGCCGGGCAGCCTCGAGCGAAAGGTGAAAGGGGGCGGTGGCGCCGCCAAGGAATTCGCTGTTGCGAACATCAGCAAGATACCCGGCCTGCTCTGTCGGAAGCACGCCTGGATAGCAATAATGGTAGGCCGCCAGGTAGACGATGTCCGGAGAGCCCATTTGCCCGGCCAAGTCGGCGAGCCTCGGAAGGAAGCCTGGCGCTAGGGCGTCATCGTCCCCGAGCATGAGGACATAGTCCCCGCGCGCGAGTTCCAGCGCGCTATTCCAGTTCTCGGTGACAGGCACCTGCTGGGGCAACCTGCGGTAGACGATCCTGGCGTCATCCAGCTTCGCAACGTACCCGGCATAGTCCTGCTCGGACGCGTTGTCGGAAATAATGATTTCGAAATTCTCATACTTCTGGCGCAGGATCGACTCGACAGCATAGGCCATCAGCTCCAGCCGGTTCTTCGATGGAATCAGGAAGCTAAATTTCGTCATGGAATGCTGATGCCTTGATCACGCAGGAGGCGAGAAAGCTGCCCCAGGACACCCGGAGGGTTTCGACACCGTGCGCCGCCGGATTCAGGCCGTCGCCCGGCGAATCCGGGCACGATTGATGCTAAAATACCGTGTCATTGCAGAACACCCGATTTTCTCATGTTTGTATAGAGCACACAAAGAAAACGTGGCCTATGGCCGCGACGTTTCGAGGCCAGATTCACCGTGTTGACGCTTCGAGTGCGCATCCCACACCGGCACGCTTGCTGAACCCCTCCAGAAGCCCGACACCTTGCGGCGCCGCAATGCCTTGCGGACCTGCGAACCGATCCGAAAATTGGGAGACCCCCTGATGTTTTCAGTTGTAATCCCAACTCACGATCGCCTGGATCTCCTCAAGGACGCGGCGGAGTCGGTCCTCAGGCAGAACTTTTCCGACTGGGAACTCGTAGTCTTCGACAACGCCTCCTCCGAGGACATCGCGGGCTATGTCGCGAGCCTGTGCGATCCTCGCGTGCGCTATGCCCGGTCCGACGCTTTCCTGCCGGTTACCGACAGCTGGAATAGCGCCATCGACCTGGCGCGGGGCGACTACATTACATTTCTCGGTGACGATGACGGGCTGACACCGGGATA
>Ga0214919_10008388_pt1 | contig 13629 bp, 10 predicted proteins | sample LL1503_MetaG_FD_177994 | JGI IMG/M metagenome (GOLD analysis project Ga0214919, IMG submission 177994) | Freshwater microbial communities from Lake Lanier, Atlanta, Georgia, United States - LL-1503 | ecosystem: Environmental > Aquatic > Freshwater > Lake | place: USA: Georgia | collected...
TTGGGGTAAAGACTGCGTATATTGAACCCGGCAGTCCTTGGGAAAACGGTTTCTGCGAGAGCTTTAACGGCACGTTACGGGATAACCTACTGGATGGGGAGCTCTTCTACAGTCTCAGGGAGGCTAGAGTCATTGTCAATCAATGGGTCAAGCATTACAACCATGTCAGACCACATAGCGCTCTGGGTTACCGACCACCTGCGCCTCAAAGTAAAGTTCCTAATCTCATCCATAATCAACCAAACATGTTTCAATGATAAGATATGTACACTCTCTTTGTCCGCGGCATTAAAATAATATTAATTTAAGGGGGATGAATAGTGGTGCTAAAAATTAGGTCAGTTAAGTATTTGACATTAAGCTTTCTATACCCTAAATTTAGGAAAATATAATCTAAAAATAGTTGCCATAATCGCAACTTTAAGAGGGAAGCATGAAATATAAAAAATCTGATGCTAAAGCTGCATCTCGTGAGCAATTTCGTGGAGTTTGGGCCGCAATCCACACACCCTTCACTGAAAACTTTGAACTTGATGAAGCGGGACTTCGTCAAAACATGCAACATTACACTGATAATTTACATGTAGATGGTATTTTTTGCACTGGTACTATGGGGGAATTCTGGGCGCTTACAAAAAATGAACGGATGAGAGTCGTTGAGATCGTATGTGAAGAGGCGCATGGGAAATGCAAAGTAATCCCACATACTGGACACCACTCTCCTGATGAGAGTATCGAACTTACTAATCAAGCTGCGAGTGTAGGCGCTGATTTTGCAATACTCATGAATCCCTATTATCCACGACCACATAATGATGAGGCCGTCTTTCAGTGGTTTGAATATATTACAAAAAAAACTGAAATTGGAATCTGGATGTTTGATACTCCATTTTCTGAGGTGGCTTTATCTGCAGATGTTACCGCTCGTATTGCAAAACTGGAAAATATATGTGGTATCAAAGTTTCACGCCCTATCGATCACTATCAAAAAGTTAATGCCCTGTGCGGACATGAGATCGTATTAAGCCACCCTTCTGAGACTGAATTTTTGCACATGATTAAAGAACATGGCATGAAAGTTCACATGTCTTCAGCAGCACCTTTTCTCATGCAAGTAGCTGGCTATACACCTATGCGAGATTATGCTGAGCTAGCTTTTGCAGGTCACTTCAATGAAGCGCAATCAATTCGGGATGACATACAACCATTACGTGATGTACATGAAAAATGGTTGCGCGAACCTTGGCTTAAAAACCATGTCATTCCAATTGCCCAACTTAAAGCATGGGCTGAATTAATCGGCTTAGCTGCTGGACCTGTACGACCTCCACTTCTAAATCTTACAAAATCAGAACGGCTAGAACTCAAGCAGGACTTGGATCGAGTGGGACTAATAGCTCGTGTGCATGAATCGAGAACTCCAATTTCATGATATTTCATCAAAATTTATGAAAACGCACATGCAGCGTTATTTTGACTCGATTCTGATAGCATTTTTAGTATTACAGTCCAATCAAGTTTTTTCTGAAATCTATCCTTCTAAAGCACTTAGACTAATAGTACCTTGGAGCGCGGGCAGCGGTACGGACATGATGTCCCGTACGCTTGCAATTAAACTTAGCGATGCGCTTGGTCAACAAGTTGTCGTTGACAATCGAGGGGGTGCTGGAGCAATCATAGGCACTGAGCTTGCAGCAAAAAGTCCTACAGATGGATATACTCTATATATTGGGGGTTCGCCCTCAATGGCGATTAGCCCAGCCTTATATGGAAAAGTTGGTTATGACTCAATAAAAGACTTTTCTCCAGTATCACTAATTTCACAGTTCTACAATGCTCTTTCAATACATCCTTCAGTTTCCGCAAAAAATGTTAAGGATTTAATTTCGATAGCCAAAGCACGCCCTGGAGAACTCATGATGGGCTCTGCAGGCAATGGCTCAACAAGTCATCTTGCAGGTGAGTTATTCAAAAAAATGACTCAAATAAATATGGTTCATATCCCATATAAAAGTGGTGGTCAGTTAGTAATTGGAGTTCTATTAGGGGAAGCACACCTCTCATTCTCCCCTGTATCCACTGGACTACCACATGCTAGAAATGGCAAACTCATTATGCTAGGTGTTTCAAGTTCTAAGCGCATCCCCTCAATACCAGACATGCCTACAATAGCTGAATCAGTTCCGGGTTATGATTACAGTGGTTGGCAAGGTTTGCTAGTCCCTTCTAGTACGTCGCAATACATAATTACACGCTTACACCTCGCAATTTTGAAAGCTATTGCTACTCAAGAATTTAAAGAGTATCTTGCACGTGAGGGATCGGAACTTGTAGGAAGTACACCCACTCAATTTGCAATATTTATTCAAGTCGAAGTCAAAAAAAATGCAGACCTTGTTAAAGCTGCAGGACTAAAACCATAACCACCTGAGGTGCGACTCTTGCTAAAATACTTGAACGAGCATGCAACCCAACCGCAATTTTTATACTCTCATCAATGGCAGGACCGTGATTTCGTAATCTGGGATAATCTAGCAGCAACATTTAGGGCAACCACTTTCGATAGCTCTAAAATGCCAAATGAATTAAGGCGAGCGACTAACATAGAGTTTGTACCAAGCCATGCATAAGCCACAAAGTCATCAATTTGTAAACCTAGTCAAATTAAATCTTATTGCAATATGGATATCAATTTTTTTGGTAACCTATTCATGCGCACAAGACTACCCAAAAAAATCTATACGTATCATAGCTGGCTTTGTACCGGGTGGCGGCAGTGACTTTATTGCTAGACTGGTAGCGAATAAACTCACTGAGTCATTCAATAAATCTGTTATCGTTGAAAACAGACCTGGAGCAGGAGCAGCGCTGGCTACAGATTTAGTAGCAAAAGCGGCCTCTGATGGCTACACTTTATTACTCGCCAGCGCTGGCCCTTTTGGGATCATACCTGCCCTCTCCTCACAAACTACATATAATGCATTAATTGATTTTGCTCCAATTACTCAAGTCGTTTCAATGCCATTTGTGATGACTGTTAATCCAAAATTAAATATCTACGCTATTAAAGATTTAATCAGTCACGCCAAGAGTAATCCAGGACAACTTAACTTTGGATCTCCTGGAAATGGTTCAACTAATCATTTGGCTGGAGAAATGCTAAAAGTCCTAGCCAAAATCAACATGACCCATGTGCCCTATAAAGGCGTAGCTGCAGCAATGGCAGATGCCATTAGTGGCGAAATACAAATATTATCTGGCGATTTAACCACACTGATCCCACCGGTAGAAAGCGGCAAACTTCGAGCTATTGCAGTCACGTCAAGAGTTCGCTCTGTCTTGTTACCGGATATTCCAACAATTGCTGAGTCTGGAGTGGCTGATTATGATGCAAGTGGATGGTTTGGCATTGTAGCGCCAGCAAAAACATCAACGGCCATTGTAGATAAGCTCAATAAGGCTATTGTTAAAGGTATATTAACGCCTGAATCTAAATTAAGATTATCAAAACTCGGGGGCGATGTTATTGCTAGCACACCTGCAGAGTTTTCAAATTATATCAAGTCAGACAATGCTAAATGGAAAAAATTAATAGATACGATTGGATTACGAGACAAATCTAATCCATAATAATTAAAATGATGCATTGCTTTTATCATAACTAGAACTCTTAGCGAATACTCTACATATTAATGCATAATTACCATGCCCTATTTTCCTCCACGAAGCTTGCCAATAAAACATTAAAGAATAGAATTGTGCACGCTTCGATGACGACCCGAATGGGTGTCAACGGAGGGACCACTGAACAGCATCTGCAATATTACAAAAATCGTGCTATAGGTGGGGCTGGTATGATTGTGACTGAGCCATTAAGCATGGCCCCACATCAACATATCCCATATAAAATTGTAGCCTATGACAATAGTCACCTGAGTGATCTGGAAAAATGGGCCGAAAGTGTTGAGTCTGAAGACTGTCGTCTATTAGGACAAATTCAAGATCCAGGCCGTGGTAGGCATCAGCATGGTCGGGCATTCAATGCTGTAGGTGCTTCCGCACTTCCAGACGATTTAAGTGGCACCATTCCACGCGTATTAACAACTGTTGAAATTCGTCAAATGAACACACAATTTGCAAATTCTTCATTGCGATTAAAGCGTTGTGGTTTTAGTGGTGTCGAAATTTCTGCAGGACATGGGCACTTGTTCCACCAGTTTCTATCTCCTTGGTCGAATATAAGGCATGATCAATATGGTGGTGATTTAGTAAACCGATGTCGTATTCTCCATGAAATGATTGATGAGATTCGACAAGTCTGTGGTTATGACTTCATTATTGGCTTAAAATTGCCAGGGGATGATGGTGTTATTGGCGGTATCAATTGCAGTGCCGCTGCTGAAATTGCTAATCATCTCACAATAAATAAAGACATTGACTATATTACGTTTGCGCAAGGTAGTCATGCTCGCTCTTTAGAAATGCATGTCCCTGACGATCATGAGCCCAGATTTACTTATCGAGATTTATTTGCTCAACTCAAACCATTCATTAACAACATAACATTAATGGCCTTAGGTCGTATTACGGACCCTGCTGAGGCTGATGCCATCATCCAAAGCGGGCAAGCTGACCTTGTGGCTTTAGGTCGAAGTTTAGTCGCTGATCCTGCATGGCCTTTAAAGAGCAAACAAGGTCGATCAGCAGAAATACGATATTGTGTATCCTGTAATAATTGTTGGTATATGGGTGCTGCATATCAGCAAAAAATATCTTGCGATAATAATCCCACAGTGGGCAAATACAATGAAGTCGACTATTGGCCACCAATAACACCTTTACGAAAGAAGGTTGTGATTGTTGGCTCTGGAATTGCGGCATTAGAAGCCGCATGGGTTGCAGCGGCAAAAGGACATTCAGTACATGTATTTGGAAGCTCACCCGTTGTCGGTGGAAAGTTAGCGATTAGAAGTCAATTGCCTGGTGGTGAATCAATGAGTAGTATTTACGATTACCAATACGCTACCGCAATGCGAGCTGGTGTACATTTCAAATTAGGTTACTCTGCTGAATTAATCGACATCACCGCATTAAATCCTCAAGTTGTAATATTGGCGTGCGGTGCAACAATGGCACCGCCACGATGGATACCTGACGATATACGCCAAGGAGGACTTGTCCCTGATCTAAGATCTGTCATGGATGAATTCATCAAGAAACCAAAGAAACAAGTTGGCTGTGCGATGATTTATGATCTAGATCAAACTGAGGGGACATATGCGAGTCTGGAGTATCTAAAAAATTATTTTGATGAGGTGCATTTGATCACACCCTACGATTGTATAGGTAGTGAAACATCCCTGGTGACTCGACAAGGCATACAACGCAGATTAAGCACCAGAGGTATCACTATTACTACACTCACCGAACCGGTATGGAGCGATGATATTGGTGAAGGTTATATTGATTTAAAACATGTATATACTAATCAAATCACTAGAGTAAAAAATTTATCACTATTGACTTACTCCACACCCCGAGTGCCTAACCAGACTTTATTAAATCCACTGCTCGCATTAGGATTTGAAGTGCATTTAATCGGTGACTGTTTGACACCTAGAAACGTTATGGCAGCTACTCAAGAAGGCTATGAAATAGCCAATACAATCTAACGGTAAGCAATGCCTTCATTGGAGTGCTAATTAAGCTTTACTCCTGAGCTTTGAATAGCTTGAATCTATTTTCTAATTTAATTTTTAATGCACGTTGTAAATTGCTTGGGAGTTCTTTTGCAGGATCCAGATTGAGGGAAACAAGCTTATCCCTAACTTGGGAGGGCTGCAGCACAGTTTCTTCAGTATGGATTCATTTCACTACTACAGCGAATAAATGTGCTGGCCAACTGAACTGTCTTAATCTTTAGCACCACTTCAACAGAGCGAGTTTTTTGAAAATTTATTTTTAAAGGAATTAAAGTTACCATAAAACCATCTAATCAAACCTGAAAAAAGTCAGTTAAAAACTGAGGTTGAGATGATTTGACGCTGATTAGCTTTAGTTATTTTAAAAGATACTCGAAAAAAATCTTTCGAAAAAAATACAACCTAGCTGAAATTTAATCTGTTTCGTTAGGCAATCTATTAAGTCGAAGGTTTTATTAGACAAGGATTTATTCAGGCTTGATCCCTACTGATTTAACTAGCTTCGCGTATTTTTCGGTTTCTGATATCAGGTAAGCTTTGAATTCTTCTGGGTTGGACGTGACGAAGGGCACAATACCCAGGACGTAGAGGCGTTCTTTGACATCAGGCAGCGCTAATATTTGGATGATTTGATTGTTAAATGTATCATTAATCTGCTTTGGTGTTCCGGCAGGCGCTACGTAGGAATACCAATTGTCAATGGCGTATCCAGGTAGACCAGATTCTGCGATTGTCGGCAGATCAGGAAAAAGGTCTGAACGTTTAGCGGAAGTATTGGCAATTGTGCGAATCTTGCCAGACTTCATATGCAATACAGCAGTCGATACAGTCGCGAAAATGAGCTGAAGGTTACCTGACAGTAGGTCTACCATTGCGGGACCACCACCTTTGTAAGGTACGTGTTGCATACGTATACCTGCCATAATGCTAAAAAGTTCTCCGGCGAGATGATCGGCACGACCAGGACCTGACGAGCCATAGTTTAGTTTGTGAGGGTTAGCTTTGGCATGAGCGATGAGATCTTTTACCGATTGAACTGGCAGTGATGGATTCACCACCAACACATTGAGAGCTGTTACTGCACGTAAGATTGGAGAAAAGTCTTTTAGCGGCTGGTAAGAAAGTTTTTGATGAAGACTTGGATTGACTGCTAATGGGCCAACGCCGCCTTGAGCAATGGTGTAACCATCAGGCGCAGCATGTGCAAGAATTTCTAAACCCAAGATCCCACCTGCACCAGCACGGTTATCAACAATGATTTGTTGGTTAAAACGTTCAGCAAGCTTTTGTCCGATGATACGCGTAGTAATGTCAGCACCTCCACCAGGTGATACAGGTACGATTATACGAATTGGTTTAACTGGGAATGTTATAGCATTAACGTGGTATATGTTTAGGCTGATTAGAACAACGAGAAATATGAGTCCGTATGTAACGTATTTACGCTTTAGCATAAAGATTTTCTTTAGATTAAGATCGAATATTAAGTTTAAATTGTATTGAAAAGTACTAATCGTTTGTTGGTCAGGAACTTAATTTTGAACGAAAAATTAAACTAAACATTTTCAACCTTTCTTGATGCCCCCTAGCTTGATAAGATGTTTTACCCGCAGGTCTTCATTTTTCATGAAACGTCCAAACTCTTGGGGTGTATTACCTTGTATATCTACTTCGTTTTATTCTAGGCGATTTTTGATGTCTGATATTGCAACCACTTTCTTGCAAGCCACATTGAAGATAAAAAATACTCATGAGACAGATAAAGTGCCAAGAAATTTAAACATAACTATATCTGAAAAATCAGGATAATTTATAAATTGATTATTCAGCAACCGCTCCAGAGACAATAACAGCTTGACGCCAACGCTTTAATTCATCGGTCATGATCTTTGAAAAGTCTTGAGGAGTACTGGCTAATGGCTCATATCCGATTGAAAGTAACTTATCATGAACTTCAGGTATAAAAATAACTCTCGCCATTACAGATTGTAATTGCATAACTTTTGCCTGAGATGTTTTTGAAGGTAGAAATATACCCAACCAATTACTCGCATCATAACCTGGAAGAGCGGCTTCAGAAACGGTTGGGATATCGGGTAAGGCAACTGATCTTTTGGAGGATGCAACAGCAACAGCACGAACTTTACCATTTTTAACTAAGGCAATTGATGAAGGAATAGTTGCAAATGTCATCTGAATTCTTCCGGCAATAATGTCGGGAATAATGGCGCCACCACCTTTATAGGGGATATGGATCATCGTAATGCCACTCATATGGGTAAAGAGTGCTCCCGCTAAATGAGCGCCAGTACCAATACCAGAAGATCCATAACTTAAATTAGAATTTAACTTAGTATAAGTAATTAATTCTTTTACGGTATTGATAGGTAACGAGGGATGAACAACCAGTAAATTGGGTAAAATTGCTAATTGAGTTACAGGAATAAAGTCTTTTTCTACGTGATAAGGTAGCGACTTGATCAGTGTATGGTTAATTGCAATGGCTGCAGTATTAATTAGGAATGTATAGCCATCAGGTATTGATTTTGCAACTAAATCAGTGCCAATGACAGTTCCACCACCAGGGCGGTTATCAATCACCACCGTTTGCTTCATTGCCTCCCTAAGCTTAGGACTCATCAATCTGGCTATTGTATCTCCACCACCGCCAACTGCATAAGGAACTACTAAACGTAATGGACGATTAGGATAAATTTCAGCCTGACAAGAGAGTTGTAGTATCGTCAAATACAACAATGAATATAGTTGTAGTAAAGATTTTTTGTTTATTAAAAGACAAAACAATGATTAACTCTCAATCCGTTTTTGTTATATCAAAAAAGTTAGAAAACGAAGAATTTTAAATAGTGGACTATAAGTCTTTCAATAAAAATTTTACAACAAAAAAATTATAATAGAATCAATTGTAAAAAAATATTCCTTCAAAGATTAACAAGACTATAATTTAGATACAATAAGTAATTATCTGATAAAGTTTAACAATATCATTCTCCATCCACGCATTGAACTAAGATGCGTCACGGATTAAATATACAATCTAAATTATTCTAAATTATGGAAATATAAATTATGGATGCTACCAAAACATACGATCGTTCCAAAGAGGATATTAGTAACATCATCTGGATGGAGCATATCAATACCACTGTACCAGATCAGATTATTGCGACTCTTTTCTATATCACCGGATTAGGATTAACTCGAGATCCCTACATCATGACCGGATTAGAGAACATATGGGTCAATATTGGTAAAAGTCAAATACACATGCCAACACGCGAACCACAAATACTGCGTGGACATACTGCAATAGTCCAACCCAATAGGCAAGCTTTACTGAAACGACTTCTTCAAGTGAGTCAAAAATTAGAACATACAAAATTTAAATATAGCGAAAAAGATGATCATGTCGAAGTCACTTGTCCGTGGGGTAATGTAATTAAAGTATTCGAACCGAATAGAGAACGTTTTGGCAATATCAATATTGGCATTCCCTATGTTGAATTTAATGTTCCATTAGGCACTGCTTATGGCATTACTAAATTTTACAAACAAGTATTAAAAGCAAATTCGAATACTCATAATAATAACACTGGATCTTTTGCCCAAGTACTAGTAGGTCATAACCAAAATTTAATATTTAGAGAAACAAGCGAGCCATTGCCAGAATACGATGGGCATCACATTCAAATTTATGTGAGCAATTTCTCGGCGCCACATAGTTGGTTATTAAATCGAGGATTAATTACACAAGAAAGTGACCAATATCAATACAGATTCAAAGACATCATTGATCCTGATAGCAGCCAGTATTTATATACCATTGAACACGAAGTCCGAAGCATTACACATCCGCTATTTAATAGACCCTTAGTGAATCGGAATCCAGAGCAAAGCAACAGAAACTATACGCCTGGCTACGATCCACAAAATCTTTATATGCCATTTCCAAATTAGGTTAATCATATCATGGAAAAAAAACATGCAGTCATTATAGGAGGATCGTTGGGCGGTTTATTTACTGCAAATTTACTTCGATCAATCGACTGGGAAGTTGATGTATACGAGCGTGTTGCCGATGATCTGGCTACAAGAGGTGCAGGTATTGGCACCCATGATGAAATGTTTAAAACATTACGTCGGATCGGTATCTCAATAGATGAGACACTTGGCGTCAAAGTCAGCAACAGAATATTCTACGATAGCAACGGTAAAGTAATAGCTACAGCGGTATTGGATCGATACATGAGCTCTTGGGCCCGATTTTATCGTCCGCTAAAAGATTTACTACCAAACAGTAACTATCACTTTAATAAACAGTTTACTCATTATACCCAGTCATCTAACAAAATTACTGCACACTTCAATGACCACAGCGCAGTCGATGCAGACTTATTAATTGGTGCTGATGGCATATGGTCAGCTGTTAGAAACCAAATGTACCCTGACACAAAACCCCTATACGCTGGATACGTTGCTTGGCGAGGCATGGTTAACGAAGCAGATATCCCCAAGAATCTTGCAAATGAGATTTTCACAAAACATACCTTCTGCCTCCCAGAGGGTCAATATATGATTACTTATCCTGTACCCGGAGCGAACGATGATGTTCGTCCAGGCTTTAGACGCTGTAATTTTGTATGGTATCACCCGCTAGGCTTAGAAAAACTATCGGATATGTGCACAGACGACCAAGGCAAATGCCACGGCATATCGATACCACACCATCTCATACGCGCAGATATTCTGTCTGAAATGAAAGCAACTGCACGCTCACTTTTTGCACCACAAATCGCAGACATTGTTGATCTCGTCAAACAACCATTCTTCCAATCCATATATGATTGCATACCGCCTACGATTACTGGCGACAAAATTGCTCTTGTTGGTGACGCCGCCTTTTTAGGTCGACCACACACAGGCATGGGCACGACTAAAGCAGCATTAGATGCAGAGTACTTAATTGATGCATTACTAACTAGCAAAGGAAATCTAACTGAAGCCCTGACCGACTACAATCAGGACCGATCTAGATTTGGCATGCGAGTCGTAGAGCGAGGCCGTTGGCTAGGCGCGCATTTGTCAGCACATTTAACAAAACCCAAAGATCAGCGCTCACCAGAAGAATTAGAACATCGCACACCTGAGGTTTCTATGCGTGAGTTTGGCGCCCATTTAAGTGATATACCTGAGTTATCTGCTATAGCGCGTAAGCACTAAAAAATGATCAAAAACGCGAATCAACTTCAAGTCATTATTATCGGCGGTTCAATCGGCGGTTTAATCACTGCAAATCTATTACGCAAGTTAGGGGTAAACGTAGAGATATTTGAAAAGTCTGCAGATGATCTGGCTACAAGAGGCGCAGGTATCGGCACTCACGAAGAATTGTTTGAAGTTCTAGATCTCATTGATATCACGATCGATCAAAGTATTGGAATACCTATTACAGGTCGACAGTGCCTTGATCATCTGGGTAATAAAATTGCATACTATGATGCGCCACGAACGATGAGCGTGTGGTCAAGGCTGTATCATCCATTAAAAGAGAAATTTCCGGCCAGTCAATATCACTTTGACATGAACCTAAAGTGTATCGAACAAAATGGTAATGCGGTAACAGCGCTATTCACAAATGGGGAAAAATTCAGCGCCGATATATTGATTGGTGCCGACGGATTCAGGTCAACTGTGCGTTCCATTATGATGCCTGAAACTCAACCCACTTATGCGGGTTATGTTGGTTGGCGTGGCATGATTAACGAATGGGAAATGCCAAAAGATCTTCACCAGAGCATGTTTGATCATTATTTCTTTTGTCTCCCAGAGGGAGAAATCATGCTTTGCTTCCCAGTACCCGGAAAAAACAATTCCATCAATCCAGGGGAGCGTGCCTATAATTTTGTTTGGTATCATCCAGTCGAGGAACACCACGAACTGCCCAATATCTGTACAGATATCAACGGTAAATACCATAGCATTTCAATACCACCCCCATTGATTCGTCCAGATGTCATTAATGAAATGCGGAAAATTGCCAAGACAAAGATGGCACCGCAAATGGCTCGAATAACTGAATTAGCATCTGCGCCATTTTTTCAGCCTATATACGATTTAAAATCTACAAATGTTGTAAATAATCGAGTAGCACTACTTGGTGATGCAGCATTTGTTGCAAGACCACATACAGGAATGGGTGTTACAAAAGCAGCGCTAGATGCGAGAAAGCTCTATGAAGCACTTGCTCAAAACGAATCTGTAGCTGGAGCACTAAAACAATATCAAACACAATGCTGCCTATTTGGAAAACTTGCTGTTGAACGTGGCCAATGGTGTGGTATTCATCTCGAGGCACAAACTAAAGTTCCGCGAGAACTAAGAACACCAGAGCAATTGATGCATGCCCCGCCCCTAGATTTAATGCGTGAACATGGCGCTAAAATTTGTGACATACCTGGATTAAAAAAGCTAGCATAGTAAATGGAGGATTTGAAATTGATTTTTAAAAAAGAAATTATTCTATTGATATGCATTCTTTATTTTTGCAATATTTGCCAAGCACAATTATCAAATAACTCATCAAACCAATGGCCCACAAAGACTGTTCGTATCATTGTCCCCATGGCAACCGGCGGCGGCAGTGATAGCGTTGCTCGATTAATTGCACCAAAGCTAAATGAACAGTTATCACAGCCATTTATAGTAGATAATCGCGGTGGTGGTGGAGGACTTATTGGTATCAGCATGGCAGTTAAGTCGCCTCCAGATGGTTATACCATCATGCTTATTTCTGGAAGCGTGCCTGCCACTATTGCTGCACATAAACCAGATTATGATCCTATTGGAAATTTAGCTGGTATTATTCGCGTAGGCTTTTCACCGTTGTTATTAGTATCCCACCCATCTATACCTGTTAAAAATACCAAAGAATTAATCAAGTTCATTCAATCAAAACCTAATCAGTTACTATTTGGAGTTCCAGGCTCAGGAAGTCTCACGCATTTAGCAACTGCCTATTTAATGAGTATTACAAATACTAAAATGCAACATGTCCCCTACAAAAGTACAGGCTATGGTATGAGTGACTTATTATCAGGACGCACACAAGTCATGATGACGGGTCTATCGCCCATGCTACCATTTATTCAAAATGGAAAATTACGACCCATTGCAGTATCAACACTCAATCGATGGCCAGCCCAGCCTGAAATCCCAGCACTGTCTGAAACCATTTCAGGCTTTGATGTTGAATCTTGGTTTGCATTTGTCATCCCAAAATCAACTCCTTCTAATATAGTTAGTAAGTTAAATACGGAAATTAATAAACTACTCAACGATCAACTCGTGCGTAAATCATTCGATGCATTAGGTATTGCAGTCGCTGGAGGGGGCGCTGATGATGTCGATAAAAGAATGCGCAGCGAGATTGATCGATGGACTCAATTAATCCGAGACTCAAAAATCCAAATTGATCAATAATTTTAAGAGTTAGAAATGAAATTCAAATTAATATTATTTGTTCTTTTTGTGTTATTACAATTAAATATCACAAGCGATGCACAAACAAACTGGCCAAGCAAGCCTGTCCGAATTGTCAATCCATTCACCCCTGGTGGTGCTGTTGATACCGTAGCCCGAGCACTAGCACAACAGTTAAATGAAGCTTGGAATCAATCGGTTATTGTGGACAACAGGCCAGGTGCAGGTACAACAATTGGCATGGAAATTGTCGTTCGAGCACCTCCAGATGGCTATACCTTGTTAGTAAGCAACGGATCTGTTGCTACTGTCGTGCCGCTTTATAAGAAACTATCATTTAATCCTGTGAAAGATTTAGCGCCAATTTCACTATCAATACAATCACCCTATTTGCTAGGAACTCATCCAAGCTTAAAAATAAACAATT
>Ga0214919_10008391_pt1 | contig 13622 bp, 8 predicted proteins | sample LL1503_MetaG_FD_177994 | JGI IMG/M metagenome (GOLD analysis project Ga0214919, IMG submission 177994) | Freshwater microbial communities from Lake Lanier, Atlanta, Georgia, United States - LL-1503 | ecosystem: Environmental > Aquatic > Freshwater > Lake | place: USA: Georgia | collected 2015-03-15
GAGGTAGAGTAAACCCAGTTTCTGTTATGGAAGATATTAAGCAAAAACAAGCCACCAACAGAGTTATCTCTAATTTTGGTATTAAATTAAAACCCATCAAACATTTATCTGTTGATTACTTAATGGGGGTTGATAACTATTCACAAAATGGTACTACTTACATCCCTCCTTATGCTTATAATGCAAGCACTGGATTTTACGGTGGTGGAGCAACTTTAGATCCTACACAAAATGGTTATGCAAGTACAGCTAGCAATAGTTTCTTCCAAATTAACCATGATTTAAATGCAAACTACAATATTGATATCACTCGAGATATCAATTCAACTACACAGGTTGGTTTTTCTCAACAATATGAGAAAAATAATTACATCTTATTCCAAGGAAGAGGATTTGCTCCTTTCATTCAAACAGTAAATGGTGCTAGTACTATTTTACCTGGCGTGGATGATAGAAGTGAAATTTCAGTTTCTGGTACTTATATTCAACAAAACTTTAAATACAGAAACTACTTATTCTTAACTGGCGCCATTAGAAATGATGGTTCAAGTGTATTTGGTGCTAACCAACGCAATCAAACTTACAAAAAAGGAAGTTTGAGTTTTGTAGTATCTAGTACAGATACTTGGAATAGTTTAGGTATTTCAAAAGTGATTGATTTATTTAAAGTAAGAGCTGCCTATGGTGAAAGTGGAAACTTAACAGGAATTGGTGCTTATTCAAGATTCAACTCTTATAGCTCTAATTCATTCTTAGGCCGTAGTGCTTTAAACTCAAGCTCTACACTTGCCAATGAAAATGTAAAACCAGAAAGACAAGCTGAAACAGAATTTGGATTGGATTTAGGTGCATTTAATAACAGAGTAGGTTTAACAGTAAACGTGTATAATAAAAAAGTTACCGATTTATTAATTAACAGACAGTTATCTCCTACCAATGGTTTTTCTAGTGTACTAGATAACTTTGGTTCATTAGAAAATAAAGGATATGAGTTAATGTTAAGTTTAACACCCGTTCAAACAAAAGATTTGAAATGGGAAATGACAACAATTTATAACCACAATGAAAACAAAGCTTTAAAAATTGGTCAAGCCTTAACATTATTAAGTACCAATGCGGGAGCGCCAGTGGCTATTATTGAAGGTCAACCTATTGGTGTATTCTATGGTACTTATTTTGCTAGAAATGCTGATGGATCTTATTTAACTAATACAGCAGGTATTCCACAAACAGCAAAAGGAACTCAAACTACTGTTACGAATCCAACAGAATCTAAGGATGCTAATGGCTTACCAACTGGAACAGTTCTTAGAAAAGTAATTGGCAATCCTAATCCTGATTTCACAGGAAGCATAGTTAATGAAGTAACTTATAAAAAGTTATCATTAAGGGCACAAGTTGATTTCGTAAAAGGCGTGAATGTATTTAATGCAGACTTTAGAACTCGCCAAGGTGTAGGAAACGGTAAAGTTGCAGAACAAGAGCAAAGAGGAACAATTCCTAGAGGCTTTATTACAGGCGTTTACGCGATTGAAGAATGGAGAGTTGATAAAGGAGACTACGTTAAGTTACGTGAGTTATCATTAAGCTATAATTTAGGTAAAGTAGCCTTTGCCAATAATTTAAGTATCAACTTTAGTGGAAGAAATCTAATTTCTTGGGATGACTATAAAGGATACGATCCAGAAGTAAACGCAGCAGGTCAAAGTACTTTATTAAGAGGTATTGACTTTGGATCTACACCTATCCCTCGTTCATTCAGTTTCGGAATAAAAGCTGATTTCTAATTCTACATTAAAAAAAATAATTGACATGAAAAAGATTCAATATATCATACAAACCACTTTCTTGCTGGGGATTATTTCCCTTACAAGTTGTAAGAAAGATTTCGTTAACCCTAATGCCCCTACAACTGACCAAGTATTTAGTTCGTCTAGAGGTTTAGTAGGTGTTAATATTGGTAACCAAAAAACCTATTCATTAGGGGGCGCTTCAGTAATATATAGCGTGGTAACTACCAACGCTTTTGCTACCAATGAAGTTATCTTAATGAACTCTGGTAATACCGCAGAATTCCAATTTAGTAAAGGTGGATCTTCAGTAGACGCCACTAATACTGTATTAGCTAATGCATGGACAAATGCAAATAAAGTTATTTATGATGCTAACTCAGTAATCAAAGCTGCAGCATCTTTAAATGATAAAGCCTATGCAAGTGGTCTGATTGCACACGCTTCTATCTTAAAAGCATTAGCGATGGGTAGTTTATCCATGTTATGGGAGAAAGTTCCTGATAGCATTGGTGTAAATGTTACCTTCTCAGATAGAATGGTGGGTTATACAAGAGCTATTGCTGTTTTAGACAATGCTATTGCAACCGTAAAAGCTAATCCTATAAGCGCTAGCTATAGTTCTGATGCTATTGCAGGTCTTGACTATTTAAATACATTGTATGCATTAAAAGCAAGATATTCTACATTCTCAGGTAAATATAGCGATGCATTAGCTGCTGCTAATTTAGTAGACCTTACAAAAAAATCTACTTTTAATTATGATGCAGTAAGTACAAATCCAATTTTCACTACCGTAACTTCCACTAATAACGTTTATCAAGCAATTGACTCAACACTAGGCTTACCTTCTTCTTTAGCACCTTCAGCAGGTGATGGTAGAATTGCATTTTATACTTCTATCAATACAACTATTAATCCAAGATTTAGAATTAATGGATTTTATAATGCAACAACTACAGGTATTCCTGTTTACTTGCCAAGTGAAATGACATTAATTAAAGCAGAAGCCTATGCTAGAGCAAATGATTTAACAAATGCATTAACAGAATTAAATAAAGTAGTCACTAAAACAGCTGCTTCTGATCCATTTAAAATTGGTGCAAATCTCGCTGCCTCTACAGCTTCTACTCAAGAAGCTTTACTAACAGAGATATACAAGAATCGTTGTATAGAATTGTATATGTCAGGTTTGAAAATAGAGGATATGCGTAGATTCGGAAGACCCACTAGTGAAATGAAACGTAAATTCTTCCCTTATCCATTCAAGGAAAGAGATGGTAATACCAATACGCCTACAGATCCTAGTTTTTAATGAACTTAAAATAAATGAATATGCCTAACACTTTTAAAAGGACAACCGAAGAGTCTTCACTTTATAATAATATTGAAAATTTATCTACACATGAGATATTGACTAATATTAATAAAGAAGATCAAAAGGTAGCCTATGAAGTCGAAAAAGTGATTCAACCTATTCAATTATTAGTTGATGCAGTAACTGAAAAGTTAAGAGTTGGAGGAAGATTATTTTATATTGGAGCAGGCACTAGTGGTAGACTTGGGCTAGTGGATGCAAGTGAATGCCCCCCCACTTTTGGTGTACCAAGTGATTTAGTAATAGGTGTAATTGCTGGAGGACATCAAGCGATGTTTCAAGCAGTGGAAAATGCCGAAGATGATTTTGAACAAGGCTGGCTGGATTTACAAGTTTATAAAATATCTAATCTTGATATAGTGGTGGGTATCGCAGCAAGTGGTACCACACCCTATGTCATAGGTGGATTAAGAAAATGCAGAGCCGCAGGTATAACCACTGGTAGCATAAGTTGTAATAAAAATTGTCCTGTTTCTAAAGAAGCTGATTTCCCTATTGAAGTGGTAGTAGGTCCAGAATTTATAACTGGAAGTACTAGAATGAAAAGCGGAACTGCACAAAAAATGGTTTTAAATATGCTTTCCACTTCTGTAATGATTAAGCTTGGAAGAATAAAAGGCAATAAAATGGTCAACATGCAATTAACCAATCAAAAACTTTTCGAAAGAGGAGTGAAAATGATTATGGAAGAAATTGAAACATGTGATAAACAAAAAGCCACTGACTTATTAACTAAGTATGGTTCTGTAAAAAAATCCATTGAAATGGCGAAAACTTAAAATTTAGACTAGTCGCATAGTATAAATAGATGTTTAAAACATCTTAAAGGCCTGCTTTAGCGGGCCTTTTTTTGTATATCTGAAGTTATTGCGGAAGACTTATTTTACCCATAGATACTGGAATTTTAGTAGCATAGCCTCCTGCTAACATGGGACTGCCTGCAACAGCTTCATTGGCAAGTACTGCAAATAAAATAGCTTCTTTCGCATCTGGCTGAATACCTATATGCTCAGAACTTTCAATGGAAATATTTGGTAGTAGTGATTTTATATGTTCTATTACATGCAAATTATGTATTCCTCCCCCGCTAGCATATATAGTATAAGTATCTTTACTCGGAACAAGCCTATTGATAGCATCTACAATGGTTTCTGCAGTTAATCTATTGAGAGTAGCCATAATATCTTCAGGTGAAATAGTTGTATTATTTGATACCAGTTGCGCTTTTTCAATAAAGGTTAAATTAAAAAGTTCAGGTCCAATTGTTTTAGGAAATCCTAATTCAAAAAATGAGTCTTGTTTCATTGCCTTTAATAACTCATTATTGATCACTCCATTTTTAGCTATTTCTCCATCCTTATCGAATGCTTTATTATAATGAGCTCTCATAAATGAATCCATGAGTGTATTACCAGGACCAGTATCTGTAGAGAATACTTGTTCAAATGCCCCATTAGCTGGCAAATATGTAAAATTAGCAATACCTCCAATATTCAATAATAGCCTATTCTCTTTAGTGTCTGTCGCAATTAGGTAATCTCCATAAACTGCTAAAGGAGCTCCTTCTCCACCAGCAGCAATATGTTTTTGTCTGAAATCACTTATAGTAATTATTCCAGTATGCACTGCTAAATGATCTCCATCGCCAATTTGTAAAGTAGCTGGACCAAAGGAATCTAAGGGATGTAAAGATTTTGGTGCATGATAAACAGTTTGACCATGACTTGCAATTAAGTCTATGGATGAAGCAACTATTCCCCAATCTGCCAATGTATTATTAATCATTTTTGCATTTTCAATAGCTATCCATGGGTTCAATAAAGTTAATTTCTCTAATGAAACCATTTGTTTAGAAAAAATAGATAAAATTTCTTGCTTCATTGAATCAGAATAGGGAACGGTCGTGAATTTCAATAAAGAGAAACTAGTGTTCTTCCCAGAACCTTTCATTTCACATAATGCAATATCAAGGCCATCTAAAGAGGTTCCACTCATCAATCCCAAAATTTTTCGACTTGGTTTTTGAGCTATTTCATATAATTTTTGGATACAGGGATGCATATTCCTAAAGATACGAAATGGGCTTGTAAATAAGACCAATTAACAGCAATCTGCCAATTTTCCACACCCTGCTAAAAGCATTCAAATTCAATACCTTATAGTGTAACTTTACTAATAATAAATAATGACTATGCTTAAAGTGGGCGTGTTTGGAGTGGGACATTTAGGAAAATACCATTTGAATAACTGGAAAGAAATTCCAGAAGTAAGTATAGTGGGGTTTTTTGACCCTAATAATAATAATGCAAAAGAAGTAGAGAAAACCTATGGATTAAAAAGATACATGGACGAAGAGGCCTTAATTGCTGCATGCGATATCATTGATATAGTAACCCCTACCCAATATCATTTTTCAGTTTGTGAAATGGCCATTAAAATGGGTAAAAATGTTTTTGTAGAAAAACCAATGGCTAATACAATTGAAGAAGGTAAGGCTATTGTAAATATGGTGAAAGAAGCCAATGTAAAATTACAAGTTGGTCATGTAGAAAGATTCAACCCCGCTTACACTGCTTTAAAAAATGCTTCCCTAAACCCATTGTTTATAGAAGTGCACCGCTTAGCACAGTTTAATCCTAGAGGCACTGAGGTAAGTGTCATTTTTGATTTAATGATTCACGATATTGATATTATTTTAAGTATTGTAAAAAGTGATATCAAAAATATTTCAGCTAGTGGTGTGGCAGTGCTTACTGACACGCCTGATATTGCCAACGTAAGAATAGAATTTAATAATGGTTGTGTAGCAAATTTAACTAGCTCTAGAATTAGCATGAAAAAAATGCGTAAAATAAGGCTATTCCAAAAAGATGCTTATATCGGTATTGATTTTTTAGAAAAGAATACAGAAGTTATTAAGCTTAAAAAGCCAGAAGACCCTGAAACCTTTTCTTTTGATATAGAGACACATCAGGGTACAAAAACTATATCTATTGAAAATCCAATTATTGAGCATGGCAATGCAATAAAAGCTGAGCTCAGTAGTTTTGTAAATTCAATTAAAAATAACGAAACCCCATTGGTTAGTGAAATAGATGGTTTTCTAGCCATGGAAGTAGCACATCAGATTTTAGAAAAAATTGGGAAAAGTAGTTCTATTTTAAAGCAAGGTGGGGAAGCATCCAATGACCCTATGCCACTGGAAGATTAATTGAATCTAATTAAAATTTAATTAAGCAAAACGCTTCGTTAAAATATAATTCGCAATGGCCATGTCTAGGGGCCTAGTAATTTTAATATTTTCAAATTCTCCTTCTACTAAAAATACAGGCACTCCACTTGCCTCCACCACATTGGCCTCATCTGTAAAAGAATCTTGATAATTTTGTTCAAATGCTTTTAACAAAATTTCAGACTGAAAGGTTTGAGGTGTTTGAATAAGCATGACATCCTCTCTATTAATTAAATGATGCTTTTCGCCTTTCATAAGACGAATAGTATCAGTAGCGGACACTGCAGGAATAGCAGAACCTTTTTCTAATGCTTGTTGATAACATCTCTGAACTAATGCCGGTGTAAGTAAACACCTTACTGCATCATGTACAAATACAATAGAACTTTTACTAATTTTTGAAAGGCCGTTTTTCACTGACTGAAAACGAGTTTCCCCTCCAACTACAAAATGAAAAGTATTTTTAAACTTATTTTTTTCAATTATTTTTTTTCCTTCATTGATATATACTTCAGGAAGTACAATAACTAATTCAATATCTGAAAAAGCAGTAACAAACTGGTCAATTGTATGTAATAATATAGCCTTATGCTCAATTTCTAAAAATTGTTTAGGTACCACAGAGCCCATTCTCTGACCAGTTCCACCTGCAACAATAATGGCTATTTTTTTGGAATACATAGAGAAGTATATTATTTAGCTAATAACTTTATCGCTTCTTCTTCTAAGTCTTTCTTATTAATGGGTGCTGTACCCACAAGTTCACAAACCATACCTCCTGCAATGTTAGAGATTTCAGCAGCTAAGCTCATATCCTTTGTAGCTGCATACACTAAACTTGCTACAGCGATGACTGTGTCTCCAGCACCACTTACATCGGCAATATTTCGAATATGTGTAGGAATTAATTGATGCTTATTTGCTGTCTCATAAAATACCCCATGCTCAGATAAAGTAATAAACGAAACTTCATGTGCTAATTTTTCATGAAGTGCCTTATGCACTTGGCGCATATTTTTTTCATCAACGCTATCAATTGTTATTTTTAAACCTTCTTTAACTTCTTTTAAATTAGGTTTAAAAATAGTACAGCCTTTATAAGATAAGAAGTTTTTTTGTTTTGGATCTACTGCTGTTGCAATTCCTTGGCTCTTACAATAATCAATGACAGTAGTAATAATTCTTTCAGTCAATACCCCTTTATTATAATCTTCTAAAATTATTAAAGAAGGCTTTTCTTTATTAACATATTCAATGAAATTAGCTAAAAGTTGATCTTCTTCTTTAGTATTAATGTCATTGGTATGTTCATGGTCTAAGCGCATCATTTGTTGATTACGTCCCATTACCCTAACTTTATTGGTAGTAACCCTTGTTTCTGTAGCAATAATATAATTAGTATTAATGCCTTGCTTTTTTAATAATTGTTGTAAGTCAGATCCTTCAGCATCCTTACCAATAACAGCAAATAAAGTAGTAGGTGCTCCTAAAGAGCCTAGGTTTAAAGCTACATTGGCTGCTCCTCCAACTCTTATCTCTTTTCTTTGAAGTGATACAATAGGCACAGGTGCTTCAGGTGAAATTCGGTCTACAAATCCCCACCAATAAGTATCAAGCATAATATCGCCGATAACTCCAATTTTGGTGCTAGCTAAATTCGTAAATAACTGCTTTATTTCTTTTGCTTCCATGGATATTATTCCGCTTTATGATTTCGTAATGCGATATAATACAAAGGTATACCGATAAGCGTAATTACCAAGCCCCATAATGAATAGAATGGCTTCGTATAAACTAAACCTATACAGAATACCGTAGCCATTACAATGTAAATAGCTGGTAAAAATGGATAACCAAAGGCTTTATAAGGACGGTGCAAATTAGGCTCCTTTTTTCTTAGGATAAATATACCAATAATGGTAAGTACATAAAATATTACCACAATAAAAGAAACCATGGTTAATAAGTCGCCGTATTTTCCACTTAAACATAATAAACTTGCTACTAAGGCTTGTATCCATAATCCATAGGCTGGAACTTCATTCTTATTCAAGGTGCCTGCTTTTTTAAAGAATAAGCCATCCTTTGCCATGGTATAATAAACTCTCGAACCAGCAAGAATTAATCCATTATTACATCCAAAAGTAGAAATCATAATCATAACAGCTATAACAATTGTTCCCATATTTCCTAAAACTACATTAGCAGCTGTAATGGCTACTCTATCGTTTTCAGCAAAGGCCATATCGTTTAAAGGAAGTACATATAAATACATCAAATTCGCACTTATATAAATTAAAGTAACAATACTTGTTCCTAAAAATAAACTCAAGCCAATATTGCGCTGGGGATTTTTAATTTCTCCTGCAATAAAAGTAACATTGTTCCAAGAGTCACTACTAAAAATAGAACCCACCATGGCAGCTGCCATAAGACCTATTAAGGCTGCGCCTCCCACAGGCATCCAATTATTGGTAACGGTACCATCTGAGGCAGTAGTAGCAATATTTTGCTTAGCTGCAAATGCATTTGTCCAATTAATATCCCAATAATTATTTTTAGCAAATAAAAAACCAACTATAATTAATCCAAATAAAGAAATGAGCTTAGTAAATGTAAATGTGTTTTGTATAATTTTACCTTCCTTTACCCCTCTCGTATTGGTATAGGTTAAAAATAGAATTAAACAAATAGCTAATATTTGTGCTGCCGATACTTTAATAAAGCCTAAATCGGCAATTATATTAGACTCTCCTACAGAAGGAATTAAATAAGCAGTAAACTTACTAAAGGCCACTGCTACAGCTGCAATAGTTGCTGTTTGTATTACAGAAAAAAAACTCCAACCAAATAAAAAGGCTACTAAAGGGTTATAGGCTTTTTGTAGATATACATATTGCCCTCCAGCTTTTGGATACATGGCACTTAACTCACCATAACTAACTGCAGCTGTTATAGTCATAAAGCCTGTGATTAACCAAGCTGTAATTAACCAGCCTGCACTACCCACATATCTTGTAATTTCACTACTTACAATGAATATTCCAGAACCTATCATACCTCCTGCAACGATCATCGTAGCATCTAAAGCTCCTAGTCTTGGTTTAAATTCGGTTGTTTCAGCTGTTGACATAATTAAATAGTTATTATTGTAATTAAAAATCCTTCCAGAGACAACGGGAAGGATTTGAAATGTTATTTTTTTGAAATATACTCCGAATTAAGTCCTTTAATAATATCGGATGTAATATCATAAGCCGTGTCTTTGTAATACATTAAATCGGCATTGCTTGAAAATATATAAGCAAACTCTTTATTCTTATTATACTTTTCTAAAAAGACTTCAATTTTCTTTTTTACTTCTTGCAAACGTTTAAAACTTTCTTCTTGTAGTTCTTGAGATAATTGTTGCTCTCTATTAGTATAGTTTTTTTCTAATTGAGCCAATTCTTGTTGACGATTTGCAATTTCTGCTTGAGATAAACTACGGCCATTTTTTTGTAAGTCTTGGTATTTAGCAGCAAAAGAATTTTTTAACGCAGTTAATTCTTTTGCATTTTCCATATCCTTTAGCTGTAAAGACGATTTTACTTCTTTAAAAAACTCATAACTATTTTGAATTGAGTCAATTTCAAAGTAAGCAACCTTGGTACCAGTGCCCCCAACTGCGGAAGCTTTAATAGGTGTAGTACTACTGGTAAAATGTAGGATATATAAAATAACTACCCCTACAGCTAGAACACCATTGAAGATCCAATTATTTGATTTCATTTGAAATTTTTAAAAATTTAGGAAGATAGAAAATCACCAATTCTCTACCCTATAAAAATAGGTAAAATTATAAATCTAGCTATCAAAAATGACATAAAAAAAGCAGGAAAAGTTGCCTAATCCTGCTTTTTAACAAATAGTATACCTACTAATTATTCGTCGTCATCAAAGCTCATTGCTTCGCGTGTTGTAGCCAATACTTCGTATTCTTCTTTGCTACCAACGATTAATTTTTCGAACTCTTTTTGACCTGTACCTGCAGGGATTAAATGACCTGTAATAACGTTCTCTTTTAATCCTAACATCAAGTCCACTTTACCTTGTATAGCCGCTTGGCTTAATACTTTAGTCGTTTCTTGGAATGATGCCGCAGAAATCCAGCTTTGAACACCTAATGAAGCCTTAGTAATACCTAATAATACCGGACGAGCTGTAGCAGGTTTTGCATCACGCACTTCTACTACTTTTTTGTCGGCACGACGTAAGATAGAATTCTCTTCTCTTAATTCACGCACTGTTACTATTTGACCTGCTTTTAGCTTAGTACTTTCGCCTGCATCAGTTACTACTTTCTTATCGTAGATACGATCGTTCTCTTCAATAAAATCAAAGCGATCTTCTAAATCTTCTTCTAAAAACTTAGTGTCACCAGCATCAACGATTTCAACTTTCTTCATCATTTGACGCACAATAACTTCTATATGCTTATCATTAATTTTTACACCTTGTAAACGATATACCTCTTGTATCTCATTCACTACATACTCTTGAACGGCATAAGGACCTCTAATAGCTAAGATATCAGCAGGTGCAATTTGACCATCAGATAATGGAGCTCCTGCTTTTACGAAGTCGCTATCTTGAACCAAGATTTGACGAGTTAAAGGAACTAAGTATTTCTTTACCATTCCATCTTTAGACTCAACAATAATTTCTCTATTACCACGCTTAATGTTACCAAAAGCAACGATACCATCGATTTCACAAACAATTGCAGGATTACCTGGATTACGTGCTTCGAATAATTCAGTTACACGTGGTAAACCTCCAGTGATATCTCTTAATTTTCCTAATACTCTTGGAATTTTAACAAGTACATGACCAGACTTTACTTCAACACCTTCTTCAATAACGATATGTGAACCTACTGGCAAGTTGTAGTTTTTGTTGTCCTTAGAACCTTCTAAAACAATAGTAGGAATTTTTGTTTTATCCTTTGATTCAATAACCACTTTTTCACGGTGACCAGTTTGCTCATCCGCTTCATCACGGTAAGTAAATCCTTCTATAATATTTTCAAATTTAATTTTACCATTTTGTTCAGCAACTACAACATTGTTGAATGGATCCCATGTACAAATAACATCTCCTTTTTTCACAGTAGCGCCATCTTTTACTGCTAATAAAGCACCATAAGGAACGTTATTGGTAATCATTAAACGATCATTTTTCACATCCATAATTCTTACTTCACCTGTACGACCAATAACTACTTTCACTTTATTACCTTCATTATTTACAGTATCAACTGTACGCAATCCATCAAATTGAATAGTACCATCAAACTTAGCAATTAAGCTTGACTCAACAGATGATGATCCTGCAACACCCCCTACGTGGAAAGTACGTAATGTTAACTGTGTACCTGGTTCACCAATTGATTGTGCAGCAATAATACCCACTGCATCCCCTTTTTGAGTGACATAACCAGTAGCTAAATTTCTACCATAACAGCTTACACAAACACCACGCTTCGATTCGCAAGTTAATACCGAACGAATGTCAACAGTTTCGATACCTGCGTCTTCAATAGCTCTTGCTACATCAATCATAATTTCTTCACCTGCAGCTACCATTAATTCATTGGTTAAAGGATTGAATACATCATGTAATGAAGTACGACCTTCAATTCTATCTGCCAAAGGCTCAATAATATCTTCGTTATCTTTTAAGGCACTTGTTGCAATACCACGTAATGTGCCACAATCTTCTTCAGAAATAACAACGTCTTGAGATACATCAACTAAACGACGTGTTAAGTAACCAGCATCTGCAGTTTTTAAAGCTGTATCCGCCAAACCTTTACGCGCACCGTGTGTAGAAATAAAGTAATCTAGTACGTTCAACCCACCTTTAAAGTTTGATAAGATTGGGTTTTCAATAACCTCAGATCCTGTGCTACCACTCTTACGAGGTTTAGCCATCAATCCACGAATACCAACTAACTGCTTTACCTGTGTTTTACTACCTCTCGCACCAGAATCCAACATCATGTATACTGAATTGAAACCTTGTTTGTCAATCGCCATCTCACGAATTAATGTTTCAGTGATACGCGTATCGACACGGCTCCAAATATCAATTACTTGGTTGTAACGCTCGTTATTGGTAATTAAACCCATGTTATAGTTTTCCCAAACCTCTTCTACTTCAACTTTAGCCCCATCTAATAATGCTTGTCTTGTTTCAGGAACGACTAAGTCGTTCACGTTGAAAGACAAACCACCACGGAAGGCCATTCTAAATCCTAATGTTTTAATATCATCTAAGAATTTAGCAGTGGTAGGAACGTCAGTGATTTTAATAATATCACCAATAATTTCTCTTAAACTTTTCTTAGTTAATAATTGATTTACAAAACCTACTGGCTTTGGAGTATGTTGATTAAATAAAACACGACCTACAGTTGTTTCAATTAATTTATTTACTAATACACCGTTCTCACGAACATTGGTTTTTACTCTAATATTTGCGTGTAAATCTATTTTGTCTTCGTTATAAGCAATGATAACCTCATCTAAATTATAAAACGCTTTACCTTCACCTCTTACTACTAAATCTCCCATAGATTTTTTACCCTTTGTAATATAGTATAAACCCAAAACCATGTCCTGAGAAGGAAGTGTAATTGGGGTACCATTTTGTGGGTTCAAAATGTTATGAGAAGACAACATTAATAATTGTGCTTCCAAAATAGCCGCATGGCTTAATGGAACGTGCACGGCCATTTGGTCACCATCAAAATCGGCGTTGAACGCTGAAGTAACCAAGGGATGTAATTGAATAGCTTTGCCTTCTACCAATTTAGGTTGGAAAGCTTGAATTGATAAACGGTGCAATGTTGGGGCACGGTTTAACATGACTGGATGTCCTTTCAATATATTTTCTAAGATATCCCAAATAACAGCTTCTTTTTTATCTACTAATTTCTTGGCAGACTTCACTGTTTTTACAATACCTCTTTCAATTAATTTACGAATAATAAATGGCTTGAATAATTCAGCCGACATATCTTTTGGTAATCCGCACTCATGCATCTTTAAGTCAGGTCCTACTACAATTACAGAACGACCAGAATAATCCACACGCTTACCTAATAAGTTTTGACGGAAACGACCTTGCTTACCTTTCAATACATCTGATAAAGATTTTAATGCACGGCCACCTTCTG
>Ga0214919_10008392_pt1 | contig 13621 bp, 17 predicted proteins | sample LL1503_MetaG_FD_177994 | JGI IMG/M metagenome (GOLD analysis project Ga0214919, IMG submission 177994) | Freshwater microbial communities from Lake Lanier, Atlanta, Georgia, United States - LL-1503 | ecosystem: Environmental > Aquatic > Freshwater > Lake | place: USA: Georgia | collected...
TTGGGATGACGCGCGACAAAGGCCCGCAGCGTTTCGCTGTGGACTTTGGCCAATGCCCACAACGCGAGGGCGTAGGGCTTGGCAATCGTCAAATAATGCTTGATGAAATTCATGCGTTCCGTAAAAACCAAACAATGCTTTTGCATTGCTTTCAACAATAGCAAGGTGAGCCCTTAAAATAGGGCAAACAATTCTCCCCATTCTAACGCCATTGACGCTAGGCGAATACTGGAAAACCCTGATGAATTCACCCGTTCCGAACCAATTTCCCGTGACAGATGCTGTCAAAGAGGCCTTGGCAGTGACTTTGAGGGGCTGTGAAGAGCTCATTCCGCAAGATGACTGGGTTAAAAAACTGGCCAAATCCGAAGCCACTGGGGTGCCTTTGCGCATCAAATTGGGCCTGGACCCTACGGCGCCCGACATCCACGTGGGGCACACCGTGGTGCTGAACAAAATGCGCCAATTGCAAAATTTGGGTCACCAGGTGATCTTTTTGATTGGCGATTTCACCAGCCTCATCGGCGACCCATCGGGCCGCAATTCCACTCGCCCGCCTTTAACGCCTGAGCAAATCAAAGCCAATGCCGAAACCTATTACCGCCAGGCCAGCTTGGTTTTAGACCCCAGCAAAACTGAAATTCGCTACAACTCCGAATGGAGTTTGCCGCTGGGCGCCATGGGAATGATTCAGCTTGCGGCCAAGTACACCGTGGCGCGCATGATGGAGCGCAATGATTTTCACGATCGTTTCAAGGCCGGCACACCCATCAGCGTGCACGAGTTTTTGTACCCGCTCATGCAGGGCTATGACTCTGTGGCTTTGAAGTCTGACCTCGAGTTGGGCGGCACCGATCAGAAATTCAATTTACTCATGGGTCGCCATCTGCAGGCCGAGTACGGTCAAGAGCCGCAATGTATTTTGACCATGCCTTTGCTTGAAGGTTTGGATGGCGTGGACAAAATGTCCAAGTCCAAAAACAACTACATCGGCATCAGCGAAGAGCCCAACACCATGTTTGCCAAGGTGCTGTCTATTTCCGATGTGCTCATGTGGCGCTGGTACACCCTGCTGTCTTTCAAGTCCATGGCCGACATTGAGACTTTGAAGAAGCAGGTGGCTGATGGCATGAATCCCAAAGATGCCAAGGTGGCTTTGGCGAAAGAAATTACGACGCGCTTCCATGGCGCTGCGGCAGCGGATGCGGCCGAACAAGACTTTATCAATCGCAGCAAGGGCGGCGTGCCCGATGAAATTCCAGACGTGAATTTGAGTGGCGCGCCTTTGGGCATAGGCGCATTGCTCAAGATGGCGGGCTTGGCACCTTCCACCACTGAAGCGGGCCGTTTGATCGAAGGCGGCGGTGTGCGTGTGGACTCTTCTGTTGTGAGTGACAAGGGTTTGAAGTTAGAGGCCGGCACTTATGTGGTTCAGGTGGGCAAGCGCAAATTTGCGCGGGTTCATTTGAGTGCTTGATGCATTTGATTTGATGTGGCACCTGGTTTCATGGCGCAATGTGCGTTAACCTGAAGCCATGATTTCAAAATTACCTTCATGGTCACCGCGCACTTTGTTGTGGGCTTCTGTGGTGGTGGCCATCATCACCATCACGCTTAAAACTTGGGCATGGTGGATCACTGATTCGGTGGGTTTGCTGTCGGACGCTATGGAGTCTTTGGTCAATTTGGCCAGTGCCATTTTTGGTTTGATGATGGTCACGGTGGCTGCGCAGCCTGCCGATGAAGAGCATCCTTATGGCCATCACAAAGCGGAATATTTTTCTTCGGGCTTTGAAGGTATTTTGATCATCGTGGCCGCGTTGGCCATTATTTGGGCGGCCAGCCATCGTATTTTTGACCCCAAACCGATTGAGCAAGTCGGCTGGGGCTTGGCTTTGTCTGTGGGCAGCTCGGCTTTGAATGGTTTGTTGGCCTGGGTCATGTTTGGCGCGGCCAAAACGCATCGCTCGATTGCACTGGAAGCCGACGCCAAGCATTTGGTCACCGATGTGTGGACTTCGGTGGGCGTGGTCATTGGCATTGGTTTGGTCAGCGTCACGGGTTGGTTGTGGCTGGATGCTGTGGTGGCCATTGGTGTGGCGCTGAACATTTTGAAAGAGGGTTTTCATCTCATTTGGCGCTCGTCGCAAGGTTTGATGGACGAGGCGGTGGAGCCTGAAGTGATTGCCCAAATCAATGAGACTTTGGCTGGATTTGCGCACCAGCGAAATGAGGTGTCGATCATTCGCTTTGACCATGTGACTACGCGCAAAGCGGGACAACGCCGGTTTGTGGACATGCACATGCACATGCCAGCCTCTTGGACTTTGGGTCGCGCCGCGGCGCTTCGCGCCAGTGTGGAGCAAGCCTTGATGAGCTCGGTGCCGGGTTTGCGCGCGTCTATTCAGTTGTTGCCTTCGGATGTTGAGGCGCACTTTGATTCTGAAAGAGATTTGCTGTGATTGGATTGGTGCAGCGCGTTTCTGAAGCGCGGGTGGTGGTGGATGGCCAAGTGATTGGGCAAATTCAAAGGGGTTTGCTTTTGTTGCTGTGCGCAGAGCTAGGTGACACCACTTCGAATGCAGACAAAATGCTCAGCAAACTTTTGAAGCTTCGAATTTTCAGCGACGAAGCTGGGAAGATGAATCGTTCGTTGCAAGATTTAGATGGTCAAGGTTTGCAAGGTGGCTTGTTGATTGTGAGTCAATTCACTTTGGCGGCCGATTTAAGTGGCGGCAATCGTCCCAGTTTTACGCGTGCTGCTACGCCTGCAGATGGCCAGCGTCTTTACGACTACTTTGTAGCCCAAGCCCGCGAAGCGCACCCGATCGTGCAAACCGGCCAATTTGCCGCCGACATGAAGGTTCACCTGATCAACGATGGCCCTGTCACCATTCCAATGCAAATGTAATTGGGCCAAGTTAAGTTCTCTCCGGCGAGAGCAAAACAATTGGGGTCAGATCAACATTAATTTCCAACCAAAGGGGCTAAAGGCTAAGGGGGGCTGACGATTTGTGGTACCCCACCATGAGGAAGCCCCCCTTAGCCTTTAGCCCCTTTGGTTGGAAATTAATGTTGATCTGACCCCAATTGTTTTTCCCTCAAACCTTCACACCCGCATAATCGACACATGAACGAAAACAAAAATGATTTTGCGAAGCTGAGTTTGTCAGCTTCGATGTTGGGCAATTTAGAGCAGTTGGGTTATTTGCAGATGACGGCTATTCAGGCGGCCAGTTTGCCTGTGACTTTGGCGGGCAAGGATTTGATTGCGCAGGCCAGTACGGGAAGTGGCAAGACGGCGGCGTTTGGCATTCCCTTGGTTGAAAAAATTCTGCCCGCAGACTTTGCGGTGCAGGCCATGATTTTGTGCCCTACGCGCGAGTTGGCAGACCAGGTCAGTCAAGAGATTCGCCGTTTGGCGCGCGCTGTGGGCAATGTGAAAGTTGTGACTTTGTGCGGTGGTGTGGCATTGCGTGGCCAGGTGTTGAGTTTGGAGCATGGTGCCCATGTGGTGGTGGGCACGCCGGGCCGCATCATGGACCATTTGGAGCGCGGCTCATTGAAACTCAAAGGCCTTCAAACCTTGGTGCTGGACGAAGCCGATCGCATGCTCGACATGGGTTTCTTTGACGACATCGCTACCGTGGCCAGGCAGTGCCCTCCAAAGCGGCAAACGCTTTTGTTCTCGGCCACTTATCCTGAAGGCATTGCCAAGTTGGCGACGCAGTTCATGAAGGATCCTCAAACTGTGAAAGTGGAAACACAGCACAGCGCCAACAAGATCAAACAAATATTTGTGCAGGTGAAAGAGTCTGAGCGTTTGCATGCAGTGTCGATGGTGTTGAATCATTTCCGGCCCACTTCAACGTTGGCGTTTTGCAACACCAAAGTTCAGTGCCGCGATTTGGTGGCGGTGCTTCAAGCGCAAGGCTTTAGTGCGCTGGCGCTTTATGGCGAATTAGAACAACGTGAACGTGATCAAGTGCTGATTCAATTTGCCAACCGCAGTTGCTCTGTGTTGGTGGCCACAGATGTGGCTGCTCGTGGTTTGGATGTGGCGCAATTAGAAGCAGTGATCAACGTGGATGTGACGCCCGATTCCGAGGTGCACATTCACCGCATTGGACGAACAGGCCGCGCCGATGCGGAAGGCTTGGCTGTGAGTTTGGCCAGCATGGACGAGATGGGTTATGTGGGCAAGATTGAAGTGCTGCAAGGTCGGGAGTCGATTTGGCAAGAGCTGAGTACGCTCACACCTGCAGGCAAAGACATGCTAGTACCTGCAATGGCCACCTTGCAAATTGTGGGTGGCCGCAAAGAGAAAATTCGCGCGGGTGATGTACTTGGCGCGCTGACAGGCGATGCTGGTTACACGCGTGAGCAAGTGGGCAAGATCAATGTGAATGAATACTCTACTTATGTGGCCGTGGCTCGTGACATTGCGCGTGAGGCTGCGACTAAATTGTCTCACGGTAAAGTAAAAGGCAAATCTGTTAAAGTGCGTTTGCTGGAAGATGCTTCTGGCATTGAGAGTGATTAACTTCGGACATTGTTGAGTGCTTCACTGTCGCTCAATGTATGACCATGATTTAGGGGTTCGCAGCATGATGGCGCGATGCACTTTACATGTGACCCCAACAAAAGCCGTGCAAATTATTTTAAACATGGCATAGTGCTTGAATTCGCCCAATATCTTGATTGGACGAAATCTTTCATTTGGGCAGACGAGCGCCAGAATTACAACGAGACTCGCATGCGTGGCTTGGTGCCTTTAGATGGCAGACTTTACTTTCTGGTCTATGTTCTGCGAAATGGTTCTACCAGATGTATCAGTTTGCGGAAAGCAAACAAACGGGAGGCTAAGCGTTATGAAAAAAATCAATAAAAATACCAAACCTATCAAAATCATCATGCCAACTGATGAAGAAGACTATCAAATCACATTGGCAGCCATGAGCGATCCAGATAACCCGCCCATGACTGACGCAGATTTTGAGTACATGGAAAAACATGCAGTCTTTGGCGCGCCTTGGACCAGGCCTGGTTATGGTCAAGTCAAAAAAACAAACTGACCCTAGAAATTAATATGGGTTCTTAAACCCTAGCCTGTGCATGATCTCAATCTCATGCGCTTCCATGGCCTCAGCATCGGCCTCACTGGTTTCGTGATCCCAGCCCTGCGCATGCAGCGTGCCATGCACCAACAAATGCGCGTAATGCGCTTGCAATGTTTTGCCTTGCTCGCGAGCTTCCTTTGCCACCACCGGCGCGCACAACACCAAGTCAGCCATCACTACCGGTGACTGCATGTAATCAAAGGTCAGCACATTGGTGGCGTAGTCTTTTTTGCGAAATTCACGGTTCAAACGCTGGCCTTCTTCGGCATCCACAATGCGCACCGTGATTTCGCCGTCAGCAGCCAAACTATGACGAATCCAACGCGCTACTTTGTAGCGCGGTAAAGCCATTCGGTGCCTTGCAGCATGAGGGATATTGCCAAATTGCAATGACAAACTAAGGGTGGGAAGAGCCATAGCAAGAAATTCTGAGTTGGTTGCAATAGAGGTGTGTTAACAGCTTCAAGGGCGCTTTGAATCAAGCATCAATCGACCGACTGCGCACCGTGGTTCTTTGCGCATCATAAGCATCCACAATGCGCGCCACCAAAGGATGACGCACCACATCGGCACTGGTAAACCGCGTCATGGCAATGCCCTTCACGCGCCTTAATACACGCTCAGCATCTATCAAGCCACTCAACTGCCCTTTAGGCAAATCAATTTGACTCACATCCCCGGTCACCACAGCCTTCGCGCCAAAACCAATGCGCGTCAGGAACATTTTCATTTGCTCAGGTGTGGTGTTTTGCGCTTCGTCCAAAATCACAAACGCATTATTCAAAGTGCGGCCGCGCATGAAGGCCAACGGCGCCACTTCAATGGCGTTGCGCTCAAAAGCTTTTTGCACTTTGTCGTGGCCCATCAGGTCGTAAAGCGCGTCATACAGAGGACGCAAATACGGATCGACCTTTTGCGACAAATCGCCAGGCAAGAAACCCAAACGCTCGCCCGCCTCCACGGCTGGGCGGGTTAAAACAATGCGCTGCACGCTGGCGCGCTCTAGCGCATCCACTGCACAAGCCACCGCCAAATAAGTTTTCCCAGTACCCGCCGGCCCAATGCCAAAGGTGATGTCGTGCGTGGCCATGTTGTCGATGTACAAGGCCTGCATGGGCGTGCGGGCTTTCAGGTCAGCACGGCGCGTTAGAAGGGTGGCGGCATCGGGGTTGTTGGCCACCTCGGGGTCGCCCGTCATCATGAGCTGAAGGGCGTCTTCTTTGATGGGCCGGTCTGCCATTTCATAAAGGGCCTGCAGCAACTCCAGCGCTTGGTTAGCGCGTGCCTTGGGGCCGTCAATTTTGAATTGTTCGTGCCGATGGGCAATTTTGACCTGCAGACCCGCCTCAATGCTGCGCAAATGGGCGTCCATGGGGCCGCAAAGATGCGTCATGCGGGTATTGTTGTGCGGCGTGAAGTTGTGTCTGACAATCAAGCTGATAATCCTAAAGAAAATCGACAAAAGCCCAAATGGGGCCTTGTCCATACCCATAATGATAGGCACTTATCTGATGAAGAAGAACGGCGCGCCATGATTGGTCAGTTAACAGGCACTTTGATCGACAAAAACCCACCGGAGGTGGTGGTGGATTGCCATGGCGTCGGCTATGAGGTAAGTGTGCCCATGAGCACTTTTTACAACCTGCCTGCCTTGGGCGAGAAGGTTAAGCTGCTCACGCATTTTGTGGTGCGTGAAGATGCGCAGCTGCTTTACGGCTTTGCCACCCACGAAGAGCGTGCAGCTTTTAGGCAGCTGATTAAAATTTCAGGCGTGGGCCCGCGTACGGCTTTAAGCGTGCTGTCGGGCATGGGCGTAGCCGATTTGGCGCAGGCCATCACGCAGCAAGAAGCAGGGCGCTTGGTCAAAGTACCCGGCATTGGCAAAAAAACCGCCGAGCGTTTGCTGTTGGAATTGAAGGGCAAGATGGGCGCAGACTTGGGTCTGCCAGCAGGCACTTCGCATGATCATGCTAACGACATTCTGCAAGCCTTGGTGGCTTTGGGATACTCCGACAAAGAAGCTGTGTTGGCGCTCAAATCTTTGCCACCCGACATTGGCGTGAGCGACGGCATCAAAATGGCGCTCAAGGCCTTGGCCAAATAAAATCACCACATGAGCATTCAAACCGACGACTTTGGAACACCGCCCCCCACGCGCATGGTGGATGCCAAGCCTGAGACACCTCAGGAAGAAGCCATTGAGCGCGCGCTGCGCCCGAAATTATTGGACGACTATGTCGGCCAAGCTAAGGTTCGTGAGCAACTCGAAATTTTCATTGGTGCTGCCAAGATGCGCGGTGAGCCTTTGGACCATGTGTTGCTGTTTGGCCCGCCTGGCTTGGGCAAGACCACCTTGAGTCACATCATTGCGGCCGAGTTGGGCGTGAACCTGCGGCAAACCAGTGGCCCCGTGTTGGAAAAACCCAAAGACCTGGCCGCTCTGCTGACCAATTTAGAAAAGAACGATGTCTTGTTCATCGATGAAATTCACCGCCTGTCCCCCGTGGTGGAAGAAATCTTGTACCCCGCGTTAGAAGACTATCAAATCGACATCATGATCGGCGAAGGCCCAGCAGCGCGCAGCATCAAACTCGATTTGCAACCTTTCACTTTGGTGGGTGCCACCACGCGCGCGGGCATGCTCACCAATCCATTGCGCGACAGGTTTGGCATTGTGTCGCGTCTGGAGTTTTACACGCCTGAAGAGTTGGGCCGCATTGTGAAGCGCAGTGCTGCATTGCTCAAAGTGCCCATGGATGCAGCCGGTGGTGAAGAAATTGCCAAGCGCTCACGCGGTACACCTCGCATTGCCAATCGATTGCTCAGGCGTGTGCGCGACTATGCCGATGTGAAAGGCGCAGGCCACATCACGCATGACATTGCCAAACTGGCTTTGGCCATGCTTGATGTCGACCCCGAAGGTTTTGATTTGATGGACCGCAAACTGCTCGAAGCCGTCATTCACCGCTTTGATGGTGGGCCTGTGGGTCTAGACAACATTGCGGCCAGCATTGGCGAAGAGCGCGACACCATTGAAGATGTGATTGAGCCGTATTTGATTCAACAAGGTTTCTTGCAGCGCACACCGCGAGGTAGAACAGCAACCTTGGCTGCATACAGGCACTTGGGTGTGACGCCGCCCAAAAGCTTCTCTCAAGATTGAGTATTGAACTCACTCGCGCAGTGATTGATCAGCTTAATATTCGTCGCGCGACACTTCTTCTAAGTGCGACGTGTCAGCCCAACCCACCAATGAAACGCTGCCCGGCGTCCACAGCAAGCGGTTGATGGCGGTGTTGGTCAAAGCCCAAGTTCTAGGCGCTAACAAATCTTGCCCCGTGGCGATGCGGTACAAAATATCCATCACACCGCCATGTGCAAAAACCGCAATGTGTTCACCTGGATGCTTCGCAGCCAAAGTGTTCAGGGTGGTGCGAATGCGCTGATCTAAAACGATCAAAGACTCACCGCCTTGTGGGGGTTCCCAATGCGGATCGCGCTTGCGCCAACGCATGGCGTCCTCTGGCAAGTCGGCTTCTATTTCTTTGAAGGTTTTCCCTTCAAAGGCGCCAAACCCGCGCTCGCGCAAGCCTGGGTGTGTCACAGGGGTGAGGCCTAAGCGTTTGCCAACAGCAGAAGCTGTTTGATGTGCGCGTTGCAAGTCACTGGTGTAGATGGCGTGCAAAGGGTCTTGCGCGGCCAAAGCTTGCGCCAAACGCTCAGCTTGCAATTGGCCATGTTCATTCAATGGAATGTCAATGTGACCTTGAATGCGCGTGTCCACATTCCAAGCGGTTTCGCCATGCCGGATGGCCATGATGCGCGTTGCGTTCGAAGGCATCACTTACCTTGCAATGGTGGTGTCAACCCGACGATTGAGGACCGATGGGTTTGGAAAACCTTGCAATGCCGCTGAAATCATGGGGCGCCAAATGTTTGGGTGGTCCGACCAAGGGCCTTCGTGCAAGGCTTTGGTTTGATAGACCACATTGCTGGTTTGCAGATCTCGAATGATGATGCTCACTTCTTGCGCATAGCCTGAAGGCGGCGGAAAGCCAGCGCGCATGCCTGTGCTCATACCAAGACCCCAACCCACACCATGAGGCCTGTAACCCGTGCCAATCGACATGTTGAAGCGATTGACCCAAGGACCGCGCACAGGTCGGCCCCAAGGGTCTGCAATGAACTCTGCCGCGCGCACGCCAATCCAAATGGTGTATTGGGCTTGTGTGTCGTTGCGCGTCCAACCCAAAGGGGCCAAGGCCGCTTCAAGTTCAACTTCTGCCCAGCCAGCTTGGAGGTTGTTGACATCGGCAGGAAGACGGTCAAGTCGGAAGAAAGCTTTGGCAGGGACTGCGGTTTGAGCCGTTGCTGAAGTGGGCCACTGCGTGCTGGTTTGCACTTGGCTCTCGATGATGCGCATGCTGTTGCAGCCGCTCAACAGAAGACTGAACAGGGCCAGTAAAAACAGCCCACCCCACCGAACAGGGTGTGCGAGTGGTCTTGTGATTGGACGGTTCATGGCGTCTCCTTGTGAGTCATTTTTAAAATGCAAATCAAGATTGAAAAGACTTAGAGCTGAACCACTTGCACACCTTGCAAGCTGGCCATCACATTGGGTGCTTCAAAGCTTTCATCGTCAAAGGCTTTGTCGCCATCTTCATTGGCAAGACCCGTGATTTTAAGATTTTTAAAATCGTGCAAGTTGGCGTCCATCAAATGCGAAGGCACCACATTCTGCAAAGCTGAAAACATGTTTTCAATGCGGCCCGGAAACTTCTTTTGCCATTCTCGAATCATGTTGCCAATTTGCACGCGCTGCAAGTTTTGTTGGCTGCCGCACAAGGTGCAAGGAATGATGGGGAACTGACGATGCTCAGCCCAGCGAGAAAGGTCGGCCTCGGCCACGTGGGCCAATGGGCGAATGACCATGAACTCGCCGTTGTCGCTCAAAAGTTTAGGCGGCATGCCTTTGAGTTTGCCGCCAAAGAACATGTTGAGGAAGAAGGTTTGCAGCATGTCATCGCGGTGATGACCCAGTGCCAATTTGTTGCACTTCAATTGGCCTGCCACTTTGTACAAAATACCGCGGCGCAAACGACTGCACAAACTGCACATGGTTTTGCCTTCGGGAATTTTGTCCTTGACGATGGAGTAGGTGTCTTGCGTTTCAATGTGAAACGGAATGCCCATGTTTTTCAAATAGGCGGGCAAGATTTCTGCGGGAAAGCCGGGTTGCTTTTGGTCCAAGTTGACGGCAATGAGTTCAAAGTCAACGGGCGCACGCGCTTTCATTTTGATCAAAATGTCGAGCATGCCGTAGCTGTCTTTGCCGCCCGACATGCAAACCATGATGCGGTCGCCTTCTTCAATCATGTTGAATTCGCTGATGGCCTGACCCACCTGGCGACACAAGCGTTTTTCTAACTTGTGCGTCTCGCGTTCAATTTTGAGGGCCTTGGCTTTTTGGGCGGCTTGATCTTCGGCCTCATCGGCCACGGCTTCTAGCCAGCTGTTTTGTGTGGGTGCATTCATGGTTTCACCATTGTCCTGTTTCCATGCGAATGGCAACTTCGCAATCTTCAAAAATTTCTAATTTGGCTATTTTCACGCGAACACCTTTCACACCATGCAATTGCATGAGACGGTGCGAAAGTTTGCCAATCAGGCTTTCGAGCAAATTGACATGCTCAGCCGTGCATTCATCGATGATGATTTTGCGCACCTTGCGGTAGTCGAGCACGTTGCTGATGTCATCGTCTCGCGGTAGCAAAGGTTGCGGCCCGAGGTTGAGTTCAGCATCGACTTGAATGGGCTGGGGCGCCTTTTTTTCGTGCTCCAAAATGCCTAAGCTCGCGTCAAATCTGAGGCCTGTGAGCGTGAGCGTTTGCTTGCCTGAAGGGGCCAGGCTGTCTGCATGGGTGGAAGTAGGGGCAGTCATGCGGGCTCACATCAAAGAAAAATCGCGCTCGAACTTCATCAAGTGCTGCCCGCCATCCACCAACAAAGTGGTGCCGGTCATGGCGCGGTTGTGCACTGCAAACACCACGCTGCTGACCACATCTTCAACCGTAGAAGAGCGTCCCAAGGGGCTGAGGGTGTGAAGTTTTTGAAATTGATCGTCGTCCAACATGTGGCTGGTGAGCGTCAGGCCGGGGGCCACACCAACCACACGAACCAGCGGCGCCAGTGCTTGGGCCAACAAGGTGTTGGCCGCTTCCAATGCGGCCTTCGACAAGGTGTAACTTAAAAAATCGGGGTTGGGGTTCCACAGCTTTTGATCAAGCATGTTGATCACCACGGCTTCGGCGGCTTGTGCGCCGCGCGCTTGACAGTGCTGGTGCAAAGCCTGCGCCAACACAATGGCCGCGCCCGTGTTGCTGGCCCAGTGCTGCGCCATGTTGGCATAACTGAAACTTTGAACATCGTCGTGTTCAAACAGCGCTGCGCTGTTGATGACGGCATCGACGCGACCTAGTTGGCTGACCACTTGCGGCAGCAGTTTGCAGGTGGCTTCTTCGTTGGCCAAATCGGCTTTGAAAATGAAATTTTGCAGTTGGAACTGAGTGCCTGTATCAGCAACAGAAGCATTGGAAGCATCAGAGGCATTGGCTTTTAACCCGGCTTGTGCCTGCCATTGTGCAAAAGCCTGCAGGCAATCGGCCGCCGTTTGAAGCGCCTCTGCTTCAGAGCTTCGGTAGTGCACCGCCACACGCCAGCCTGCCCGCGCCAGGCCCAAGGCAATTTCTCGGCCCAAGCGCTTGCCGGCGCCTGTGACCAGGGCCGTGCGAGGGGTAGAAGAAAAAGAAGCCGACATTCGGGGACAATCAAGGGCAATGACAGAAGCGCATAGTTTAACGACCGCCATGCTGGTGCGGGTGCACAAGGCCATTTTGGCGGCCCAAGGCTGGCTGCCGTTTGATCAATTCATGGCTTTGGTTCTGTACGAGCCGGGCTTGGGCTATTACGCCAATCAACAGCCCAAGTTTGGCACCATGCCCCATTCGGGCAGCGATTTTGTGACGGCACCCGAGCTTTCGCCCTTGTTTGGCGCGGCCTTGGCCCAGCAAGTGGCCGAGGCATTGAAGGCCACGGGCACCGATGAAGTTTGGGAGTTTGGCGCAGGCAGTGGGGCTTTGGCCCACCAATTGCTGAGTGAACTCAAGCGCATGGGTTGCGCGGTGAAGCGTTACAACATCATGGATGTGTCCAGCACTTTAAAAGCACGGCAGCAATCCCTTTTGGCTGAGTTTGGCGACCAAGTGAAATGGTTAAGCGAGTGGCCCGAAAGCCTGCAAGGCGTGGTGGTTGGCAATGAAGTGCTCGATGCCATGCCCGTCAAATTGCTTCACAGAATCAAAGGCGAGTGGCATGAGCGGGGTGTGGTGATGGCTCAATCAGACCCCTCAGATGGCTTGGCTTGGGAAGACCGGCCAACCCATTTAAGGCCGCCCATAGAGCCCGTGGGCGAACACGATTACCTGACCGAAATTCAGCCACAAGGCGAAGCCTTTGTGGCTAGCTTGGCCGAGCGATTGCTGGCCAGCGAGAAGGGTGGCGCTGCGTTTTTCTTGGACTATGGTTTCCCTGAGGCTGAGTTTTTTCATCCGGAGCGTCACATGGGCACTTTGATGTGCCATCAGGCGCACAAGGCCGATGTCAATCCCTTGGAAGCGCTTGGTTTGAAGGACATCACGGCCCACGTGAACTTCACTGGCATGGCCTTGGCGGGTCAAGATGCAGGGCTTGAGGTCTTGGGTTACACCAGCCAAGCCAGGTTTTTATTGAACCTAGGCCTGGCTGAAAGAATGGCCGAATCTGGTTTGGCTCAGCGGGCGCAGGCCATCAAATTGATCAATGAACACGAAATGGGTGAGTTGTTCAAAGTGCTGGGCTTTGCCACCCACGCGCATTGGCAGGCCCAAGGTTTTGCTGTGGGCGACCGCAGCCACAAACTGTGAAAAGAGACTCAGCACATGCTTAGATGGGTCATCGTGACCTTTTTGGCCCTGCTGCTGATCAGTTGGGTGCGGCCCTGGCTTGAAAAAATGGGTTTGGGCAAATTGCCCGGAGATTTTCATTTCAAATTGTTTGGCCGAGAATGGTTCATACCCCTCACCAGCACCTTGCTTTTGAGCTTTCTTCTGACCCTGATTGCCAAGTTCTTATAAAAAGTAAGACGGCTTTTAAAACATTTGTGTTACAGTTCGGGCTTGTGACCAACCGCTTAAGGCTACTGAATGGGCGGTCACAACAAGCGCAGTTCCTGCTAACTGTCTGAATCAATGGGTAATTTCTCGTGAATTTGTCCAATTCAGCCTCATACAGAAGAGCGGCGCACCCCCAAATACGGGTGGGTTTGATTTCACGCTTCCCCCTTTTTCAGTGCTCAGAACCAGGCCATTTGGATTCAAATGCAAGCGCCCATGTGCGTTGGCAAGGATCTAATGTGTTGCTCTGTACACACCAATTTTTTAGCTTATTAGATGATTCATACGATT
>Ga0214919_10008393_pt1 | contig 13621 bp, 5 predicted proteins | sample LL1503_MetaG_FD_177994 | JGI IMG/M metagenome (GOLD analysis project Ga0214919, IMG submission 177994) | Freshwater microbial communities from Lake Lanier, Atlanta, Georgia, United States - LL-1503 | ecosystem: Environmental > Aquatic > Freshwater > Lake | place: USA: Georgia | collected 2015-03-15
ATATATACTTCTATAAATGAAATAATTCCTAATAATATAATGACTATAGAATATTATAACAAATTTGAAATAAATTATTATGAACTTAATGAAATTACATTAACTGATATTGATAATGAAATTATTTTATTATTAGAAAATCCATCATTAATTTTTAATAAATATTTAGTAAAAAATACTTTTAATAATGTATCTTTATTAATTAAACTATCTATTAATAATATTACTGATATTACTAAAGAAAATCTATTAAAATATTTTTTATCAATTTATATTGATAATATGAATACTAAATTGTATTATAAAATAATATGTTTAATCCATATTCAATTATTATTATTTAAATGTCATAGTGATATTGATTTTAATGATGACTATTGGAAAATTACATCACAATATAAAGAAAAATTAGAAATATATAATTATTTACAATATCAAACACCATCTATTAATATTCAAATGTTAGATGAATTATTTACTAATATATATAAAAGTAATGAAATTAATCAAAATAAAGATAATTTTATATCAACAATATTAAATTTATTATCTACATTATCTGAAAGTAAATCTTATCTAAATATATTATTAAATAAACATAATATAAATATTGAAATAGATAATATACAATTTATTACTATTAATAAATTTATACAAAACTTATTAAATATTACATCAAATTCTCTTACTTTTCAAAATAAATTAGATAAATCTAAAATTTATATAGCAACTTATGATTACTACATTGAAATAATTATGAATAAGGATGATAAAATAACTGAAATAATATATAATAAAAATAAAGTATTATTATATGAAAATATAAATGAACCATTTAAAAAAATTATACCTTTAAATTGTTTTCATTTTATATATAAAATAAAAAATCAATATCATGTTACTTATTTTATTAATAATTCTTTACAAATACCAACAAATGAAAATATTTTAAATGATATACAATACAATAATTTATTAAAGACTATTAGAATTTCAAAACAAAATAATTTTTTTCCAATTACTGATGATATTAAAACATTTATTATGTTGATTTATAATTATGGATATAATATGTTAAATTTTAATTATATACAGAATGAAAAAAAAATAGGATATTATATTTCACAAAATGAAATTGATTATATAAAAAAAAAATTTATAATTGATTATAAACAAAATATAAATATTGAGAATAATGAATTTACATTAGTAAATGAAAAATTTACTTTAGTAGATAAAGATAAACAAATTGATAAATTGGTAAAAAAAGATGATTACTTAAAATCATTGGTTAAATTAAAAAAAAAAATAATAAAATATCAATTTAATGATTTATCTATAATTACAGAATTAGAGCAGAAATATTTAGAATTCTTTTCATTAAAATTTAAGGAAAGTAATAAGAAAATATTTGAAAAAATAAATTCATCAGATAAAAAATATTTTTTTATTAATAATATAGATGAATTATCTAATTATATAATTTATTTAAAAATTGTAAATTCATTAAATGAAATTATAAATAGCAAAAATAAAGAACAAACTATTAAGATTTATATTGAATTATTTAATAATAGAAAACATAAATTAGAATATATGTTTGAATATATATTTGAGTTTTTATATGGATATGAAATATTAGATGAACAATTAAATAAATATAAGGAAATAATATCAACTTTTGAAACATTAGATAGTGAACAATATACAAAAATTAGAGATGTAAAACAAAAACACTTATTTAATATTACTTATCCTTTTCAAATAGGAGGGACTAAAAAACCAATTAGAATTGATAAATTTATGATGGGTAAAGGTAAATCAGCCGTATTAACACCACTATTAGCATTATATTTTAGTATAATTCATAATAAAACTGTTTATATTATAGTTCCACCACATTTAAAAAATCAGACTATCCAGACAATGAATCAATATATTTATTTTTTTAAATTATTAGATAAAATAATAATAATGACTGACACTGAAATAAAACACTTATATTTATATCAACAAGTTGACAGCATAATAAATGAAAATGAAAAATCTAAACTTAAAAAATTATTATTTAAAAAAAAAGATTTTGATAAAATTAAAAAAATTGAAGTTAATGCTGTAATGTTAATAGATGAATTTGATACCATTATTAATCCATTAACAAGTAATTATAATGTTAAATTAGAACAAGGTTTATGTATTGATAGTCATCTATTTGATTCTATATTAGATAAAGTAGTTGATAATAAACCTATAAGTAATGAAAAAAAAATAAATAATGAAATTGAATCTATTAAACACTTATTAGATAATGACATTTTAAAAGAAAATATTAATTGGGGAATACATCCAAGTAAAGGATATGCAATTCCTTATTTGAATAAAAATAAACCAAATTTAAATGCTACTTTTTCCTCAATAATAATGAGTATTTATTTAACATTATATTATTATATTATTATACAAAAAAAAAAATTTAATTCTTTTATCAAATATTATGTAATTCATAATAATATTTTAGAAACATTATTTAATAAATATATTTTATCTGTTTCCGATAGTCATATATTAGAAATATATGATGATACTGATACATTAACACCAAGTAAATTACTAATAATAAAAAATATTATTAATAGTATTAAATTAACGCATTTACAATTAAATATTTCATTTATTGATATCTTACTAATTCCTGATATATATAAAATTGGTTATTCTGGAACATTAAATATTAATTTACCAGAATCAATAATAGTTGGCGAAAGTTATATTCAAAATGATGATTATGATGAAATTGTTAATGTAGAATATGCTATAAAAAATTCAAATGCTAATATAATTCATATTTCTGAAAATATGACAGAATCAATACTAGATATTTTTAATTCTAGATACAATGCTTATATTGATATATGTGGTATATTTAGACATTATATTAATGAAAATTTAGCTTTAGAATTATATAAAAAATTTAATAGACCTGTAATTTTTATTGATGAAGATGATATAATTAAAGTTGCACTTAATGAAAAATTAGTTACATTATTTGATAATGAATTATTAGATAATCCTATATTTTATTATGATCAAGCCCATATTGTTGGTATAGATATAAAACAAGAAAAATATCCTTATCTTAAAGGTTTATGTATTATTGATGATAAAACAACATATACTGAAATAGCTCAAGGTATATTTAGATTAAGAAAAATTAATATGGGTCATTCTATTGATATTTTTATTAATTCTAAAGAATTATTATCAAAAGATAAATTATTTGATAAATTAAATGATAATGAACGAAAAACTTTAATTAATAAAAAAAACTTATTAAATTTTCAAACATATAAATCATTATTAAGAAAAAAGAATTCTAATACTTATACTAATACTAATAAACATCATCATGAAGAAAAAGTTAAATATTATTTTAATGATGATGATGATAGTATTGAAAAATTATTAGAAAATATAATTAATTTTGATGAAGACTTATTAACTCAATTAAAAATAAATGATAAAAAATTATTATATGATTTAATTTATAATGTAAATTTTAATAGTAATCAATTTGAACAAGAACAAGAACAACAACAAGAACAAGAACAGAAAATAGAAAATAATTTAAATCAGAAATTATTAGATGAATTAAAATCTTTAATTAGATATCCATTTATTATAATTAAATTTCAGGATATAGATAAATATATTAGTTCTCCAATATTAATTGAATTTAACGAAATATCCGCAGTGTCTTCATATAGTTTGCGTAAACCATATAATATATACTGTTTACCTAATATATTTACTTGGAATTTAACAGGATTAGCTTTCGTATTAATTAATAAAAAAAAATTATTATTAATTCCTGGATATATGATAAAACAATTTATAACTTATAATAAATTTGCAATATTTAATATTTATTTAAAACAAATAAATAATGTTACATATGATATAAATGACATAAATTATTTTAAAGAAAAAACACCATTATTTAACATAATTTTAAATTATAAAATTGATGACTTAAAATCATTTGACAACGCTAGTTTATATATTTTATTAATAATTTTAGTAAATGATATTTCAAATAATAATTTTTTGGACATAATAATAAAAATTAAAGATAAGCTTTTTGAAAGTTATCACATCATATATCCTGAATCATTTATTAAGAAGAAATTAACAAATCTTGAGTTAATCCAAAATATATGTTCAATTAAATCAATTATATATGATATATCTGATTCTTCTTTCAAAAAAAAAGATTTTATTGATAAAATTCATATTTATCATACACAATTAAGTGACAAGACACAAATAATTAAAAAAAAATATATTAAATATAAAAAAAAATATTCAATTTTAAAAAATATTTTAAAAAATATTTAAAAAAATTTTTTTCTTATTTAAGTATATTAATGTTTAATTTACAATATATTAAAATTAATAATAATAATAATAATAATCAAAGAATAAATTTAAAGACTAAAAGTAAATCAAAAATAATTTATTTAGGCATGAGAATAATTAAAGAATTTGATAATAATTAATAATTAATTTTATTTTTTTAATATTATAATATTAAAATATAATATTAAAAAAGTAAATATATAATATGATTATTTATTAATATAATGGTTAAAATATAATATTATTATTTTAAAGAATAAAATAATATTATATTTTAATAATGACTACAATTTTATCATTTGATGTTGGAATAATTAATTTATCTTATTGTATTTTAAGTTATGATTTATTTATTAATAATGATGGTAGTCATCATAAAAATTGGAATATTATTGAATGGAATATTATCGATTTAACTAATAGAAGTAATGAATTATGTTATTGTGGTAAGAAAGCAAGTTTAAGTCATATTATAGATGAAAATATTATTTATTATTGTAAAGTGCATAGTCGAAATGTGGAAGTAAAAATTGATACATTTTGTAATGATTATAATAAAATTAATGATACTGATAAAAAATGTTGTTATAATAGTAAAAAAGAATGTGTAAATAAAGTATCATATTGTGAAAATAAAAATAATAAATATTTTTGTTCAATTCATGCAAAATTACAATTTAAAAATGAAAATAAAGAAAAAGAAATTAAAAATATAAAAAAATCACATATTAATTTTGATGATATTAAATTTAAAATTATTAGCGAACTTGATAAAAGAAAACATTTTTTAAATATCAATTACATAATTATTGAAAATCAACCTTCTTTTAAAAATCCAAAAATGAAGTCAATTGCATCAACTATATATGATTATTATTTAATAAGAGGTATATTTGATAAACAAATTAATAACTCTAATGTATTACAAGTAAAATTTCAGTCTCCATCTAATAAATTAAAATTAATCTCTGATGCAGATAAGGAAGAATTAACTAAATTAAAAAATGATTCAAAAATATATAAATTTACTAAAAATTTAAGTATTAAATATTGTGAAGAATTAATAAATCATTTACCTTCTATGTTAGAATACTTTAATAATAATAAAAAAAAAGATGACTTAGCTGATTCTTTTTTACAAGGAGTATATTTTTATAATAGTTTATATAAAAAAAAATGATTTCAGCGGGAATTAATCTAAATGACACAATTTATTAAGTAAATAAAAATCGTTTAATATCTTTATCAATAATCATTACTATAAAAATTTGGTTATATCCTATCGTGAAATAGGTATGAATTCTTAAGTCGTTTCTACTACCAACCTACTAAATGTCAACGGTCTTTTTTATGTTTTCTTTATAGTATCTACTATAAATAATATATTTTGACTGCTAATAAAATCATCATAATTTTTAATTATTTTTTAAAATTCAAAAATATAAATAAAATTAATATTTAATTAAAATTTGACTTTAAAAAATTATCGTAGCTGCGGTTTAAAACTAAAGTTTTATTACTATTTAGTAAAGCTCTTTCGCCTACTTAAAAGTATATTAAATTTATTTCAATTTCCTTATCTAATAAATGACTACTATTTTTCTACCATTACCTAATTCTATAATAAAAAAAATTTATGAATTTTTAGAAAATAAAATTAGATTATTTGAATTAAAAAAAATAGATACTATTAATTTTGCATTAATGCTATTTAATTATAATATTTTAATAATTGATATTACTTCTAGAGTTAACTTAATTCATAAGAAATCAAAACTTTTAAATAAAATATTTTTTAATTTTACTAAAATTATTATAAATACTAATAATATAAATAATAGTCTTTATCGACTTTGTAAGAATATATTTTACTATTCTTTAAATTTATCTTATCTTACTTTTGATATTAACATATTTAATAAATCCAAGTCTTTAACATATTTATTAAATAATTTAAAAAATTTAACTTATCTTAATTTTGCTGGTAGTAATTTTAATCAACCTTTAAAAAATTTATTAGATAATTTACCAAATTTAACTCATCTTTTTTTTATTTGTATTTTAATCAACCTTTCTCAAAATCATTAGATAATTTACAAAATTTAACTCATCTTACTTTTGGAGATAGTTTTAATCAACCTTTCTCAAAATCATTAGATTACTTATATAATTTAACTTATTTTTTGGATATAGTTTTAATTAACCTTTAGAAAACTCATTAGATAATTTATCAAATTTAATTCATCTTGATTTTGCTAGTAGTATATTTAATTAACAAAAAAAAAACTCATTAGATAATTTATATAATTTATCTCATCTTTGATTTTACTGGTAGTATATTTAATCAACCTTTAGAAAACTCATTAGATAATTTACTAAATTTAACTATCTTGATTTTACTAGTAGTATATTTAATCAACCTTTAGAAAACTCATTAGATAATTTACTAAATTTAACTATCTTGATTTTACTAGTAGTATATTTAATCAACCTTTGAAAAAATCATTATATAATTTAAAATAATTAACTCTTAAATTAAATAATAATTTTAATTAACAACTTAAGTTTATTTTAACTACTAAAAATATTCTTTCTATTCTGCTGCTACAAAAACTAGCAGTTGTAAAAAGTATAAAAAAATTACTATTCATTTTTTATCATTTATGTAATCAAATTTTATATTTATTACTCTTCTATTAAATTAATATATTAATTTACTAGAATTAATGTAAATTGCTAAACATATACTTTTTTAGTAATTAAAAATTATTAAGAAAATTGATAATTATTTAAATTTAGTTAATTAAATAAATAGCTGAATACCTTAGTCCAGTGTAAAAACAAGTTTTTTATTACCACTTAGTAAAACTTACAATACAAATTTATTAAAAAGTATATTTAATTTGTTTCACTTTTCTTATCTAATAAATGACTACTACTTTTCTATCATTATCTAAGTCTATAATAAAAAAAATTTTTAATTTTTTAGAAAATCCAATTAAATTATCAAAATTAATAAAAATAGATACTATTAATTTTGCATTAATGCCCTTAGATTATAATGTTTTAATAATTGATATTGATTCTGAAATTAATTTAATTCATGATAAAAAAAATATTTTAAATAAAATATTTTTTTATTTTTATAAAATTATTATAACTACTTGTAATATAAATAATATTAGTCTTTGTAAAAATATATTGTGCTATTCTTCAAATTTAACTCATCTTACTTTTGATATTGTAAAATTTGAAAAGATACCATTAATATATTTATTAAATGAATTACCTAATTTAACTAATCTTATTTTTGGATGTAGCTTTAATCAACCTCTAGATAAATCATTAGATAAATTACAAAATTTAACTCATCTTACTTTTAGATATAGTAGATTTAATCAACCTCTAGATAAATCATTAAATAAATTACAAAATTTAACTCATCTTACTTTTGAGGAAGGAGACTTTAATCAACCTTTCTCAAAATCATTAGATAATTTACATAATTTAACACATCTTAATTTTAGTAGTAATTTTAATCAACCTTTCTCAAAATCATTAAATAATTTACATAATTTAACTCATCTTTATTTTTCGGGTAGAGGTAAATTTAATCAACCTTTCTCAAAATCATTAAATACTTTACATAATTTAACTCATCTTTATTTCTCTTGTGATTTTAATCAACCTTTAGAAGATTCATTAGAAAATTTAATAAATTTAACACATCTTACTTTTGGTAAAAAGTTTAATCAACCTTTAAGAGATTCATTAAATAGCTTACATAATTTAACACATCTTATTTTTAGCGAAAATTTTAATCAACCTTTAAAAGATTCATTAAATAACTTACATAATTTAACACATCTTGAGTTTGCTTGTAGTGATTTCAATCAACCTTTAGAAAAATCATTAGATAATTTAGAAAAATTAACTTATCTTACTTTTGGAGTATTTAATCAACCTTTCTCAAAATCATTAAATAATTTACAAAATTTATCTCATCTTATTTTTGGTCATCATACTTTTACTTTTAGTTTTAATCAACCTTTAGAAAACTCATTAGATAATTTATTAAATTTAACTTATCTTACTTTTGGTAAAAGTTTTAATCAACCTTTATCAAAATCATTAGATAAATTACAAAATTTAACACATCTTACTTTTAAAGAATGTTTTAATCAACCTTTATCAAAATCATTAGATAATTTACAAAATTTAACTCATCTTACATTTGGGCAAAAATTTAATCAACCTTTAAAAAAATCATTAAATAATTTACATAATTTAACTCATCTAATTATTGGAGATAGCTTTAATTATTCTTTAGAAAACTCATTAAATAATTTACATAATTTAAATTATCTTATTTTCGGTTATGATTTTAATCAACCTTTCTCAAAATCATTAAATAATTTACATAATTTAACACATCTTACTTTTGGCCATCGGTTTAATCAACCTCTAACAAAATCATTAGATAATTTAAAAAATTTAACTCATCTTACTTTTGTGGGAGAGTTTAATCATCCTTTTGAAAAATCATTAGATAATTTACTAAATTTAACTCATCTTTCTTTTTATAGTTGTTGTTCTTTGTCTAGTTGTTGTTTTAATCAACCTTTCTCAAAATCATTAGATAATTTACATAATTTAACTTATCTTACTTTTGGCAATAACTTTAATCAACCTTTATCAAAATCATTAGATAATTTACATAATTTAATTCATCTTACTTTTGGCAATAACTTTAATCAACCTTTCTCAAAATCATTAGATAATTTACATAATTTAACCCATCTTACTTTTGGTGAAGAATTTAATCAACCTTTATCAAAATCATTAGATAATTTACATAATTTAACCCATCTTACTTTTGGTGATAAATTTAATCAACCTTTATCAAAATCATTAGATAATTTACATAATTTAACCCATCTTACTTTTGGTTTTGATTTTAATCAACCTTTCTCAAAATCATTAGATAATTTACATAATTTATCTCATCTTACTTTTGGAAACAGATTTAATCAACCTTTCTCAAAATCATTAGATAAATTACAAAATTTAACTCATATTATTTTTGGTGAAATGTTTAATCAACCTTTCTCAAAATCATTAGATAATTTACATAATTTAACTCATATTACTTTTGGTATTGATTTTAATCAAACTTTTCATCAAAAGTTATCTCATCTTACTATTGATTTTGGGTATTAACCATTAGAAAATGTACAAAATTTATCTCATCTTACTTTTTATGAATATTTAAATCAACCTTTCTCAAAATTATTAAATAATTTACAAAATATATCTCATCTTATTTTTACACATAAATTTAATAAACCTTTAAAAAAATTATTACATAAATTACAAATAGATGAGATAATAATAAATGTATTATTACTATTATTTTACAATAAATTCTATATAATAATGGCAAGATAATATATGATTATGAAATTAAATTTAATTAACATTTCTTAGTAAAGAATAAGGCACTGTTTTTTTTTAATTATAAAATAAGCAAGTATATTTTATCAGTGAATTTGGTGTAATATCAATATTTAATAAATATACAATATTATAAATCTATATATATAATAAATTTAAAATATATTTAATAAATATTTTATAAAACGCATAAAAATGAAAAATATATTATTTAAACAATAATATATAAATATAGTTAATATGGAAATTTTAAAAATATCAATCCCAATTACTACTAGTTCAACTAGTATGAAACCGGATAATATTGAAATTTTAGGTATTGATAATGATAATATTCTTAATATTAAATATACTGTTAATGAAGTAATTATGTATTTAGAATATACATTAAATATGAAAATTTATACTCAATTATTTTTTGAAATTATAGAAAAATCTCCTTTATGGTATTATACAATTAAAATATTAACACATACTGGAAGACACGTAAATTATGCTATACATGAAATTAATTTAAGTATATTAATAAATGAAGAATTAATTATACCTTATTTAGATCAATCATTAGCTTTAAATTATATTATAATAGAAAAGTTTATTGATGATTCATTATTTGTAAATACTGATTTATCTAATAAAAGTATTATTCCATTACATATTAATGGAAACAATTTTGTATTATCAAATACATTTAGATTAACTCTTTATAATTATCAAAGTAAAAGTTTAGAAAAAATGATTTCATTAGAAAATCAAACTAATGAATTATTTATTGATTATTCTTACAAAATGGATTTTGTAAATATAAAATTAATTTTAGATCCATTTACAAAAACAAAAATAAATAATAAATTAAAATTAAATATTAAAAGTAAAGGAGGTATATTAGCTGATGAAATGGGTTTGGGTAAAACAATAACATCAATAGCATTAATAATATCTAATCCATCTCCTAATAATTTACCAAATATTAATATGAATAATAAAATTAATTCTAAAGCAACATTAATAATATGTCCATCACATTTAGCAAAACAATGGGAACGTGAAATAAAAAGATGTGTTCCAGATTTAAAAATAACTACTGTTTTATCAAAAACTGAATATAATTATTTAAAATTTAAAGATTTTATTGATTCAGATATTATAATAACAAGTCATCAATTTATTATGAATTTTAAATTTTATCCAACTTTATATTATAAACCTTGTACTTCTACATCATTTAATAGTATTGAAAGAACATCAATGATTAATCGTTTTGTGTTGGAAACTATATGTGATTTATCATTTGAAGAAATTAGAGAACTAAAACAACCTTTATTTGATATGTTTCATTTTCATCGTATATATGTTGATGAAGGACATGAAATTTATGGAGAATCATTAAAAAATAATTCAGTAGCTAGATATATGTCTGATTGGATATCATCAATTAATTGTACATATACATGGTTTATTTCTGGTACTCCTTTTATTAATTATTCAAGTGTTAAAAATGCCGCTAATTTTATTAAATTAAGCTTACATGATTATGAAAGAAATATATCATTTACATATGATTCATCAATAAATAGTAATGCTATTAATAGTTTTATTCATAAAGAATATTTATGGAATAATATTTTAGAAAAAATATGTATTCGTCATAGAAAATGTGATGTAGAAGATCAAATATTGATTCCGGGTTATATAGAAAAAATTATATGGTTAAATTTTACTGATATTGAAAAACAATTATATGATGCTAAAAAAGATAAAATGACTGATTCATATTTACAACAGTTATGTTGTCATCCTCTTGTAGTTGAAACAAGTAGAAAAATCTTTGGAAATGCGGAAGTAGATTTATCAGTTATGCAGGATAAATTAATTGAATTTCATAAAAAAAATTATGATAATTATAAAATAAAATTAGAAAAGTTAATTCCTGGAAAACCAGAGTATCATATGTTAAAAAAAACTTATCAAAATCAAATTAGTGAATCTTACTATTTATATTCAATGTTAGAAAAAATGAAAGATCCTGAATATATTGATAAATTAAGACAAGAAATATGTTGTATATGTATGGATGAAATGAAATTACCTGTTATGACTAATTGTGGTCATTTATATTGTAGTTTATGTTTAAATGAATGTATTACTCAAAGAGGTGAAATATGTCCAATGTGTAAAGCAAATTTAAAAGGTAAAGAAATAATTGTTGTAAAAAAAAAAACTAATTCAAATGATAATTCTGATAATCCATTAATTAAAAAGTATGGTTCTAAATTAGGAAAATTAATATCATATGTAAAAAGTCTTGTTGAATTAGATGATTCTAGAATTATTATTTTTTCTCAATGGGATGATATGTTATCATTAATTAGTAAAACATTAATAGATAATGATATTAATAATTCATTTGTTAAAGGTAATATATGGCGTCGCACATCTGCCATTACTAAATTTCAAGAAGGTGTTGATAATAAAGTTATTATGTTAAGTTTAAAAAATGCTGCTTCTGGAACTAATTTAACAAATGCAACGCATATATTTTTTGTTGAACCAATTAATGCATCAAAAGAAGAAATTAATGCTATTGAAAGTCAAGCAATTGCTAGAGCTTGTAGAATTGGTCAAAAAGAAACTGTTTCAGTTATTAGAATTTTAATTAAAGATACTATTGAAGAAGAAATATATAATCAATATTATGTATGAAAATTAAATTTTTTTTAAAAAAAAATATATTAAAAAATTAAATAATTTTTCATAATATTTTTTTTTTCTATATATATGTATATATATAGTATTAATGTATTGTAAAAAATGTCTTATAAAATTAAATAATTCTAAATGTCTAAATTGCAAGTATAATAATGTATCTATTAGTAGTATCGGTGGTGCTCGCCGAGGAGGTGCAGCTGAACCTGAACCAACTTGTTGGTCTGATAAGGACATTGAAAAAAAATTAATTGCTATTGGAGATTTAGAAGGTAAAAATATTGATGATGCATTACAAGGTATTCATGAAATGGAAAATATCCAAGTAATAATAACTGGAGATATTATGGATTCATGTGCTTCACAGAATCATTTAGATCCAGAAACACTAACAACCTATTGTTCTTTAAAATATAAACCCGTAGGCTTACCAACAGATGAGGGGAATAAATTGGATAATGCTACACAAGAAATTAAATATAAATCATATAATATACATAATCTTTACGAAATAATTGTAAATAACTATCAAGTTATTTTGGGTAATAGAGAATTAGTGAAACTAAAATCTTATATATTATATAATATAGAACCAACGGAAGCTACTGATAGTGATGCAATAAGATTTGTAGATTCTTTTAATAATAAGGAATCATTCCCATACAATTATTTGGATTTTAAGGCTATTAAAGAAAAAATTCAATTTAAACACGGAAAAAAATATGACGAGTGTGCAAAACGTTTTTACCAATTTATGGACCCACCCCGTCTGCAGAGAAAGATACACTTATTAGGAAGTCCCATTGACCATGATGAAACATTTAGATTTTGTTTTGATGTTGCATTTAGTGATGTTGGTGCACCATTTATCCAATATACTATTATTCATGAATTACTATTGGATTTGAATTTAGATAAAAAAAGTGTCTGGTATAGTTGTTTGGAACACGCTGATAAATTTTTATGTGATGAATATAATTTTAATAAGAAGTATCCAACGTATAAAGAGGATGAAGCATCTTCTGAGTTAAAACAAGAAAAGAAA
>Ga0214919_10008394_pt1 | contig 13621 bp, 5 predicted proteins | sample LL1503_MetaG_FD_177994 | JGI IMG/M metagenome (GOLD analysis project Ga0214919, IMG submission 177994) | Freshwater microbial communities from Lake Lanier, Atlanta, Georgia, United States - LL-1503 | ecosystem: Environmental > Aquatic > Freshwater > Lake | place: USA: Georgia | collected 2015-03-15
ATGGTTAGATCCCGCAACAGGAATGGGCAATTTTCCAATAGCAGTATATTTAAGATTAATGGAAGGATTGAAAGATGAAATTAATGATGTAAAAGAAAGAAAGAAGCATATATTAGAAAATATGTTATATATGTGTGAATTAAATAAAAAAAATGTGTTGGTATGTAATCAGATATTTGATATAAATAATGAATATAAATTAAATTTATATGAAGGAGATACACTAGAGTTTAAACCATTTGAAATATTTAAAGTAAAACAATTTGATGTAATATTAGGAAATCCACCATATAATAAAGGAGGCATTCGTTCTCATACTGGAAAACAATTAGGAGAAAAGAATGAAACAATTTGGACAAAATTTATAGAAAAAGCATTTAAATGGTTAAAACCAAATGGATATTTAGCATATATAAATCCATTAAGTTGGTTAAAAAAATCACATTCATTACATAATATAATGTTAGAAAAACATATTATTTGGATAAAATTATGGGATAATTCACAATCAAAAGGAATGATTAATGCTGATATACCAATATTATTATATGTTTTATTAAATAGTTTAAATACAAAAAAAAAAAAAACCGAAATAACATCAATATTAAAAAGAAGAAATTTAACAACAACATCAAATGAATATTTAAATAAGGATTATTCAATACCATTAGCATATCATAGTATATTTAATAAGTTAATAAACTTTATAGAAACTAGAAATTTAAAATTAGAATATTATACTAAAACAGTAAAATCATCCGGAACGAAAACCAAAATACCATCAAAATATAAATTAGAAGATATGTTAGCAATTGATACATATACAATTAAAGAAGGTATAATGATTAAAAAGACAATTGAAACACATCCAGATGCGGATAAAAGAAAATTAATTATAGCAAATAAAGCAAGTTTTAATGGTGCTTTTATAGATGATGGTAAATTATCATTAACCGGAAATCATAAATTTTATATTATGGGTAATAATTTAGAATTAATAATTAAAATGTTTGATTATAAGATTATAGATATAATTGGTCATTATACTAAATATGGTCAAGATTTTTTAGATAATGAAGCATTTACATATTTACCAGATATTCGTAAATTAGGAATAGAAGATATTGATGAAAAGAAATTGTATAAATTAATTGGATTAACACAAGATGAAATAAAATTATTTGATAAAAATAATATAATTAATAATGATATAAATAGTCAAATAAATGAAAATATAACTATATTTAAAAAGAAAACATCAAAATTAAAAATAGAAACTAAAAATACTAATGAAGATAAATAAATTGATGAAATTTGTAAAAAGTATTTAAAAAAAGAAAACATCAAAACCTAAAATAATTAATAATGATATAAAATACTAATGAAAATAAAATTGATGAAATTTGTAAAAAACTATTTAAAAAAAAGAAAACATCAAAACTTAAAATAATTAATAATGATATAAGATAAAAATTATAAATTTTTATATATTAAAAAAAGTAAAAAAAAAATAATAATAAAATTTAATAAACTTTATTATAAATTTATTTTATTTATTAATATAAATTTATAATTTTATATTTTTCATATATTATTTTATACTTATAATCATATATAGCAATTTATATTGATTTATATTTGAACTTATATACAAATTATTATAAAAAAAATTGATTTATTTAAATTTAAGTATATATTTATATATACCTATATGACTCCCAAAGAAAGGAACTTTACCAATATGAATATAAAGGATTTTATTGATTATATTATAACTTTTGATAATGTTAATGATATTTTAGATAATTGTAAAAACCAATCTGAAAAAGGTTTTATTTTTGAAAGATTATTTGATATTGTTATTAAATTTGGTTTTTGTGATATTTTTACTAATTCTAATTATAATCATTTAATTGGTAATTCTAATAATGGTAAACTTAAAATTTTAAAAAATATTAATCAATATCTTAATGAAAAAGTAATATCTGGTAATTCTAGTGGATGTTCAGATATTACATTACAAAATAAAAATGATGATACATATATTTTTATTAGTTCTAAATATCCTAAATCAAATGATAATATTAAAAAACAAAAATCAGTTGATTATTATGATATTCAAAATATTATTGCAATGATTGATGATAATAAATATATTTATCTAAATTATAAAATATATTTAGTTGTTCCTAATAAGAAAAAAGTTTTAGATAAAGTTAAAAATGCTAATGAATCAAGTAATTATATTACTAAATATACTAATGAAGATAATATTTTAGATAATGATGATTTGAATAAATATTTTTTAGCATTTAAGCAAGATATAATTAAAAATTATGATGGTGTTTGGAATGAAATATATTTATCATCTAAAGAAAATTTAAAATTAAGATTTCATCAAGAATTAATTACACAAAAAACAAGTACGTTAATTGACTCAGGTAATAAATCTTTCTTATGGGGTTGTAAATGTCGTAGTGGTAAAACTTATATGATTGGTGGTGTTATACTTAAACAATTAGATATTATGAAAAAATTAAATGTGTTAATTATTACACCAGCACCAACTGAAACATTACCACAATTTACTGATGACTTATTTAATAAATTTAAAGATTTTAATAAATTTAAAATTCATCATATTGAAGGATCTAAAAAACTTAATTCATTAGAACTTGATAATAATAATATTTTTGTTATGTCTAAACAATTATTACAAAAATACATTAATGAAAAAACAATTATGACAATTAAAAATTTAAAATTAAATATTATTGCATTCGATGAATCACATTTTACAGGATGTACAGATTTATCAAAAAATATTTTAGATTCATATTCATCAAAAAATACAGTTAAAATATTTCTAACAGCTACTTATAATAAACCATTACATGAATGGAATATTTTACCAGAATGTCAAATGTATTGGGATATCGAAGATGAACAAATTTGTAAAAGTAATTTAGTTGATATCACTAATTTAAATAAATTAAAAGAAAAACATGGTGATGAATATATAGAAAAAACTATTAAATATTACAATAAATTAGGATTATCATTAGATAATATATTTAAATCTTATGAAAGAATGCCCGAATTACATTTAATTACTAATATGTTTGACTCACAAAGATATGATATAATTAAAGAAAATATTATGGGTAATCATTATGGTTTTAGTTTTGATGTTCTTTTTAGTTTGAATAAAGATAAACAATTTAATTATAAGAATGAAGTTAAAACTATACTTAGATATATTTCAGGTTCAGAAAAAGAACAAGATTTTAAAATAGGTGATAAATCTATTTTTACAAGAATAAATAATATCTGTTCAAGAACCCCATTTACACAAATTTGGTTTTTACCTTCTGATAATATTAATTTGATTTCTCAAAATTTAAAATCATTAATGTTTGAAGATAAAATCCTTAAAAAATATAATGTTATGTGTATTAATCGTGTAAATAATGATTTAGCAAAAGATATTAAAGATGAAATAATGAAACAAGAAATTATAATTAAATCTGAAGGAAAACAAGGTTTAATTCTTCTCGCAGGTAATATGTTAAGTTTAGGTATTACTATAAATAGTTGTGATATTGTTATGTTAATGAATAATACTTTATCGGCTGATAAAGTAATGCAACAAATGTATAGATGTATGACAGAAGGACAAAATAAAAAAATGGGTTTTGTTGTAGATTTAAATATTAGTAGAGTTTTACAAACTTGTATTAATTATACTGTTTATAAAAATAGTAAAAATGTTGAAGATAAAATTAAATACTTAGTTGAAAATCATTTAATTAATATTGATATTGATATGATGCAATCAAAGAAACTAAATAGTGATGGAATAGTAAAAAAATTAATGGATATTTGGAAAGGTGATCCTATAAATAATTTTAGATCTCTTCTACAAAATTTAGATAATGATTGTACTATATTTGATAATCCAACACAAAAATTATTAAATACATCATTTACAAATTCATTAAAAGATAATAAAGTTAATTCAACTGTTGAATTTAAAGACGATGATGATGAATTACAAGTTTTACCATCTGGCAAGGAACGTGTAGAAAAAAATAAAGATAGGGCTTCTGAAAGTGATGATAATATAGAAGATAAAAAAGAGGAAGAAATAAAAATATCATTTACAAAAGATGTATTACCTTATGTTATCCCATTAACATGTATATTAACTATTGAAGATAAAAACAAAGACTTTATAAATATGTTAAATAATATAAAAGAAAGTAAAGAATTATTAGAAATATTTGATGACCAATGTTTAATATGGTGGAATAAAAAAGGTTTAATAAATATTATTCACGATATTATTGTTAAATATTTTGATAAATCTTCTAATACATATAATATATCAGTTCAATTTAAAATGTCAATACAAAGTTTATTAGATAGACCAAAAGAATTATTAGAATTAATTGGTGATTGTTTGAAACCAAAAGCAATAGAAAAGAAAACATTTGGTGAAGTATTTACACCAATGGATTTTATAAATGACAAGATGTTAAAAGATATCTCAGAATATTGGATGAAAAAACATAATGAAAATATTTGGACAAATGAAAAATTAACTTGGTATGACCCAGCAACAGGAATGGGTAATTATCCTATTGCAATTTATTATAAGTTAATGGAAGGATTAAAAACTAAAATACCAAATGAAGATGAAAGAAAAAAATATATAATTGAAAAACAATTATATATGGGTGAATTAAATAAAAAGAATTGTTATGTTGTAAAACAAATATTTAATATTAATAATATTTATAAATTAAATTTATATGAAGGAGATACATTAAATGTCAAATTAAATGAAGTATTTGCAAAAACTAAATTTGATATTATTATTGGTAATCCACCATATAATGAAGAATTAACTCGTGTTGGAGCAAAACCATTATACAATAAATTTATAGAATATTATGTAAATAAATGTAATATGTTATCATTTATAGTTCCATCCAGATGGTTTGCAGGAGGTAAAGGATTAGATAAATTCAGAGAAATGATGATAAATAGAACAGATATATTATATATAAAACATTATGATGATGCTTGTAAAATCTTTGGTAATAGTGTAGATATAAAAGGAGGAGTAAATTACTTTTTAATTGATGATACCTATAATGGATTATGTGATTATAATGGTTCAAAAGTTAAATTTAATACATTTGATGTTATTCTTGATAGTAAATATTATGGTTTAGTAAATAAATTTTTAGAAAATGATAAAATTACAAAATATTATATAAGTCAAGACTATTATAAGATTCAAACAAATGACACAAGATTAATTGATGAAAATAAAAAAGATTATATAAAATGTTATGTATCTCAACAAAAAGGATTTATTAAATATATTGATAAAAATGAAATTAAAAAAGATGCTAAAAGTTATAAAGTTATTACTGCTCGTGCTGCTTTTGGTGCAAATAGTAGTTTTGGAAATACATTTATTGGAAATCCTAATGAAGTACATACAAAAAGTTATATATCGTTTAATCTAAGTTCAGAAGATGAAGTGAAATCATTATTAAGTTATATGAAATGTAAATTACCTAATTTATTATTAAGTCTAAGAAAATCATCACAAGATATCAGTGAAGCAACTTGTAAATGGATACCATTGCCGCCATTAACTGAAGATTGGACAGATAATATGATTTATAAATATTTTAAATTATCAGAAAATGAAATAAACTTAATTAAAGAAACTAAAGTTAGTGGTTATAATGATGTTAAACCAATTGATATAAATGAACCAAAAATAATTAAAGATGGACTTAAACAATATTATTTAATTGATAATAAATTATATAAAGTAAAGAAAGATAAAACACGAGGTGTTTTATTTGGTAGTTATAAAGATGGTAAAATTATAGAAGGAATTGAAAAATGATAAAATATTAACTATATCAAAAAAGAAAAATAAATTAAACTTTAAAAAATATTATTTTTTTATAAATTTTTTTATATATTATTATATATTTATACTAATATATAAAAAAAAACTTATATATAATTAAAGATTTTAAAATTATTGTTTCTGCTTTGGAATAATTATTATTTATATAAGTATTGTTTTATTTAACTCATACTTATATAAATAATGATATGTATCTAATAAAAGATTTGGATAACACATATATGATATAAATCTAATAAAAAATTTGGATAACTCATATATGATATGTATCTAATAAAAGATTTAGCGAGTCTCAAACTTTATTTGTGATACATTTATTTGCGATACATGCTCAAAAATAAGGTGTCTAATTCCAAAGCGACAAAAAAGACTTTAATAGTATTTGGTTAATTAAAATATAAAGAAAATTTATTCATTTACACTTAACCATATTGATCCTCCTGAAAAAGTTTTAATATTTGGATTATTTTTTTTTTCAAAACAATTTTTTTGAATAAGTTCTAATTCATTAGGATATTTATAAAGTGAATATGAATTACAAAATTTAATACTAAATTTAGTATTATATTGTAAAAATGTATATAAAAAATATTGTTCATTCCAAAATCTACCTTCTTTTAACCATTCTAATGGATAATCGTATGGAAAGAAAATATCATGAATATGTACTAAAACATTTTTATTTAATAAAGGAAATATTTTAGTAAAATAAAACATAACATCACTATCTAATTTACCAACATGACTTGAATCAATAAATAATATATCATTTTCAGTAAGTTTAGTAAAAATATTCAAATCTACATTTTGTAAACAATTATTTATTAAAGATATTTTACCAGTATTATGTAATTTAATCAAAGTATCCGATGGATATGGTTCAATACATATTATATCTAAATCTAAATTAAATATCTGTTTTGTGTTTAAAGTTAATAGTGTCGAATTTCCTGAACCAATTTCTATTATTTTTTTTGGTTTATTTTTTTGTAGAAAATAATATAATAATCTTGCATCCATCCATTCAAAATATCCATTTAATAAAGTATATTTAAAATTATCACCTCTTTCAGTTACATTTGTCTTACCAAATTCTTCATCAAAGTTTGTTAAATATTCACTAATTTCATCTAATATTATTTTATGACTTGCTTCATTAAAATCTAAATTTAGAAATTTAGTATCATTTTTATTATAATCTTTAGTTATATTTGGAATTACTGAATAAAAATGTCCTGGATAAACACATTCATTAATCATTATAATTATATAATAATACTTTTTATAATAAAACGCATAAATAATTATATTAACTATTGTTAAAAATATTTAATCTTTAATATAATAATGAAATTAAATGATATCATTATTGAAATAAAAAAACTATATAATAATTATTTTCTTTACTTAAATACAATTATTATTAAAACTATAAGAAATTTTTTTCCTAAATTAAATGATAATGAATTAAATATGATAATATCATTAACAATATTTATTTTATCTTTAATATCAAATAAATACAATATATCTGAAAAATATTGGAATAATAATACTAATGATATTAAAGCTATTGTTTTATTATTATTACCTTTTATTAATGATAAAAATAATGGTGAATTATTTAATGAATTAATAAATTTAAATCAAATTTTATATAATGATTTATATGCAATGAAAATATCAAAGTATATTATGAATATTAATCGTAAAGAAATTTTACCAAAAAATTTTAAATTTAGTAACATTAGTTTAGGATTAATAAATACTAATACTGAATTTGATTTATATGAAAATGATGAACCATTAATTTATAAATTTATGCATCATAATTTAATTGGTCTATTAAATACTTTATATATATGTAATGGTAAAGGATATGTTAATTGGAAAAATATATTACCAATAAATATTAGCGAATATTATAATATCGATTTATATTTAGAAACAGTAAATACAATAGAAATTTTATCCGATAATATGAATATAACTGAGTTTAAGATAATTTTAACAAATAATTTATTAAATTATAAAGGTTTGTGGTTTGGTGATATATATAATGTATTAAGAATTAAATATTTTGAAAACTTTAAAAGTTTAATTTGGTTATTGCTTCCAGATGATTTTTCTGAACAATATTTAATTCATAAATTAAATGATATTTTTAATTTAGAATATATATTAAATTTAAAATATTTTGTATATGTTGATTTACCAGATATTGAAAAACAAAAATTTATAAATTTATTAAATAATATAAAAATCAATTTAGAAATATTAAAACCTTTTTTATTATTTTTTGCAAAATATGATAAGTATGACTTGATAGATGATGACCAATTATTAATAAATTATTTTAATTATATTATTAAAAATAAATACAATTTAATTTGGAATATATTAAAAAAAATAATAACCACTTTTTCTGATTCAGTATATGCTAAATTTATTATGACTGATTTAAAATTTAATAAAAATTATTATTTTAGATTATTTAATAAAAAAATAATAATTGCTGAAGATATAGATATTAATTTAAATTTATATATTATTTTTAATATTATTAAATATTTAATTTATAATAATGTTGATGAATTTAAAATAATAAAAACTAATTTGTATTTAGATTTAAATTATATATCATTAGATATAAATTTTCAATATTTATTTTTTAGTAGATTATATAATAATAATATATATTTAACATCATGGCTAAATTTAGAAAATATTATACCTACTGATAATTACAATGACAATTTAAAAAAAATTTTTAATTATTTTAAAAGTATTTTAATACCTTTAGTTTTTGAGGAATTAATTATGACTGGAATTTTAACAAAATTTTCCGAAGAAACTAAGTATGATTTTAAAAATACTCATGAATGTTATTATTATTTAAATAATAAAAAATATGAATTAGATTACATAGATTTATTAAAAAATAATAAATTTCAATGGATTAATTTTTATGCAATGAATTGGATATCACAAATAAATTTTTTTCAACATTATATTTACCATCAAGTAATTTATATAACTGGTGCAACTGGTCAAGGGAAAACAACTCAAGTACCAAAACTTTTATTATATGCATCAAAAGCTATAGATTATAAAACTTATCCTAAAATTATTCAAACTGAACCAAGAACAGGACCAACAGTTGATAATGCCATAAGAGTAGCTCAAGAACTAGGTTGTCCGATTGATAATAAAGGATATAGATTAAATAATTATAATATACAATTTAAATTTAAAGATGATAATCATGAATGTAATAATTTTCATAAAGGATTTATTAAATTTATTACAGATGGTAGTATATTAGAAGAAGTAATAAATAATTTATCAATGTATATTACTAATAAAGATAAATTAATTAATAAACCTTTATATGATATTATAATAATTGATGAAGCCCATGAACATAATGTTAATATGGATTTATTAATAATTCTTTTAAGAAATTCTTGTTATATGAATAATAAAATTAGATTAATTATAACTTCAGCCACAATGGATATGGATGAACCTATTTATAGAAGATACTTTCAATGTATAAATGATAATTTATTATATCCAATAAAAAGTTTATTAATTCATCCAATTATAAATACTGAATTATTTTTACCACAACCAATTTATATGGATAGACGATATCATATTTCACCTCCTGGTAAAGGCACCCAATATACAATTACAGATAATTATAATGATAAAGATTGTACATTAGATGAAGCTCATGAAGAAGGTATAAATAAAGTATTAGATATATGTAATCAAACTTTAAGTGGCGGCATTTTATTTTTTACAGTTGGATTTGCTGAAATATTTAAACTTTTAGAAATATTGAATATGAAAATGCCAGTAAATTGTGTTGCATTGCCATTATATAGTAATTTAGATGAAAAATATAAAAAAATAATTACAGAAATTAATATAAATATTAAGAATATACAAAATAAAAGAGAAAATATTTATAAAGATTGGGCAGGTGAATATATTGAAAAAACCGAAGTACAGAAAGGAACTTATGATAGATTTATTATCATAGCAACAAATGTTGCTGAAGCATCAATTACAATTCCTGATTTAAAATATATTATTGATACAGGTTATATAAAAAATAATAAATTTGATTATAAATTAAATATAAATTATTTTATTCTAAATAAAATTTCAGAAGTTAGTAGAATACAAAGAAGAGGAAGAGTAGGTAGAATAGGTCAAGGTATTGTATATTATATGTATAACTATAGAAGTAGAGAAGTTATTGATCAAATTTATCAAATTACTGAAAAAAATATAGATATATCTTTATTAAAATTATTAGCTAATAAAAATACTGATAAACTTTTAGATAATTATTTTAATCCTAATATATTTAATATTTATAAAAAAATTATAAAATTAAATGATAATTATAAATTAAAATATTCTATTATTAATATTTTTTTAGAAAATTATTTTATAAATAATAAAAATTTATTTAAAATTTATTTTAATGATTTTATTGTGCCATATGAAATTTTTTATATTTATAAAAATGGTTATAGTTTAGATATAATTAATGATAGAAAGGGTATATTTTATTTTATTCATCCTAATGAAAATAAATTTATTAGAAATATATTAAATGAAATTATATCATTAACTTCTGAAAATATGTATTCAATCGATAATTTAAATAAATACAAATTAATTGATAATAATAATTTAATTTCTGATTTAGGTAAATATTTATTAGATATAACTAAAGATAATTTAAATGTAAATGATGGATTAACTATTTATCATGCAAATAAAAATAATTGCAGTGCGGAAATAAAAGAAATTAATAATTTTTTAATAAAAATTAATTTTTCTTTATTAGATATTATAGATAAAGAAAATATTGATTGGATTAAATTTAAATTAATTTATAAGAATTATACTTCGGATTTATTATTTATTTATGAAATCATAAATAATATTAAAAAATATTTTAAAGAAATACTTGATACTATTATTAATATTAATATTGAAACAAAATTAAATATATTAATTGAAGAAATAAAAAATAATTTTTTAAATAATAATTTTTCATTATATCCAGCTAATTTATTTAATAAATTAAATCAATTAAAAAATAATGGATTATTTTTTAATAAATATAAAATTATTATTTTTAATAATTTATATATTCAAAATTATTTAAAAAATTTAATAAATAAACATATTAATCATATTAGCGATTGGTCAGCTAGAAATTTTATTAATAATAATATAGTTTTATTATTTTTACAATATAAAGTTGTTAGTTCATTTAAATTTATCAATAATAAAATTATATATACTAAATTATTGATTAATGAATTAAGTAATGTTGAAAATATAGTTAAAAGTTATTATAATGGATATAAATATAATATTATATTTCCTAATAAAAATATTGATATTAATAATAATAAAATAATTATTGCAAAAAATAATAAAATAGATGAATTAATAACATTAATAAATATATCATATACTAAATTATTTTTTATAAATGCTAGTTATTTTAGTGAAGATATAATTAATGTTAATTTATTAAGTAACTATTATAATGAATGGTTAGATTAAATTTTTTTTTATTTTTTTTATATAAGTTTTTTCTTGATTTGTTAATTTATGACCTAATTCAGTAATAATTTCTACATCATCAAATTTATAAGTTGTTGTATCATTATTATCATTATTAATAAGATTAATTTTATTAGTTTTTGAATTTTCTATAATAATTAATAATTTATCAATACATTTATCTGATAATAAATTTAAATTAATAAATATACCATTACTATTACTAGAATAATTATGACCAATATCTTCTATAATTAAATTGTAAATTTTTATTAATGATATATTACTCATATGATTTTCTAAATTACATTTTAAATTTTGACGAAATACTGTATTATATTTACGAATTTTTTTATTTTCCATTAATTAATTAAACTAAATTTTTTTTATTTAAAACATACTTTATTTATGACAAAATTAAAAATAAAATTATTTTTAATTTTGTGCTTTTTGTCTGAGATTACTGTATGCTCAAAAAAACAAGTTGCTCAGACGAATCAGCTGAACACTAAAACTCCCACGAAAATTAGGTACTTGGCCAGAAGTGAGTTGATTACTGTACCTAAAAGATCGTTGAGCTACTGTGGTGAAACATTATACTACTGTACGTACTGGTATGGTAAGACCTTCCAAATCCGAATTGAACCACTTGGAAAGTCCAAATGTCTGTTCCGAGTTCACTGTATTTCTGCATCAAGTGCTTGTACCAGTTCCCATACTGAGACTAACACCTATCTTAATCCACTATTACCTAGGAAAAAGTGGTTGCGCAGTTGTGTCTGTACTTTGGGACTGGAAGGTCTACTAAAACTAGAGGCGTTAAAGGCTTACCCAAGACTTTAAAGGCTCTAGCAGTGGAATACATGGTTTGAAACTCAAAGCTGTGTGCTTTGGCTTTGGTTTATTCCCGACTAGCAACTTATGGGCAATGGTGCTGTAGCCCACTGGATGAAAAAATGCTACAGTTGCTGATGGGATGGCTTCTTGTGCAGTCATGGTTGCGAGCACATTGAATATGCACCTTGGGGTGTCATCATTGGATGCTGCATCTGATACTGCCCCTGATGTTGAACCTGAGCTACCATCTGCGGCATCTGATGCAGAGTCTGATGCATTGGCTGTGCTCCCGAAGCCGACATCATCGGCTGGAGCAAGTGTTGCGGCACTCTCGGAGTCGCCATCACCTGTGCACCTTGGGCAGACATCATTGACAGGGGCAGTGCTCCCTGAGGGGGCATCATTTGATAGGGCATCGGCTGTGTTGGCTGAGCCAAATGCATCTGCGATGCTCCTGCAATAGACATCATTGGCTGCTGCATCTGCGATGCGCCTGCAATAGACATCATTGGCTGCTGCATCTGTGGCTGTTGGTGAATTGACTTCAAGACAGCTTCAACTGCTGCCTGGACAGCTGATTGAAACATACTTGATGTCAGAAGTTGTTCGCTCACACCAGTGTCAAATGGTCCCATTGTTCCAGATGCTTCCATGGAGATAGATGGCTCTGAATAGCTTGAAGCACCCATGGTGTTGGGTACTCTTGCTACATCGCCAATGATGACGGATGCCACATGAGGAGCAGTGTTTGGCATTTCTGCTGGCTGGACAACATACACATTTCCTTTCATGTTTGAGGCATCTGTGGTGCTCTCACATGATCTTTGGATGTTTGTATGTGCAGTATCGTACTGTCCTTGTCGCCATCCAGCTTGATAAGCTTCATGTACCTCATCACTACTGTACATTGGCTCTTGAAACCTACAGGCATCTTCAGGCATGTCATGCTTGACAAATGGACTATCGTCCACACTGTGACAAGGTGATGATGGATTGGTGCCAACTTGAGTCTGCGGTGCATCATCTGGCTCTTTGGAGAGCAGTGCATCATCTGGCTCTTTGGAGAGCAGTGCATCATCTGACTCTTTAGAGAGCGGTAACTCACCAGCCTGAAGATCGACGATAGCAGCCAAAGTTTTTTCACCTGCATCAAGGTCTTTGGCTGTGTCTGATTTCTCAAGCAGTGGTAGGTTCTGACTATACCAAATCTGCTCTCCTTCGCTA
>Ga0214919_10008395_pt1 | contig 13619 bp, 9 predicted proteins | sample LL1503_MetaG_FD_177994 | JGI IMG/M metagenome (GOLD analysis project Ga0214919, IMG submission 177994) | Freshwater microbial communities from Lake Lanier, Atlanta, Georgia, United States - LL-1503 | ecosystem: Environmental > Aquatic > Freshwater > Lake | place: USA: Georgia | collected 2015-03-15
ATGACGGACTACTTGTACCTTTAATCGTACTGCGTGTCGAAATCATGGCGGTTACGTTACGATTTGGCGAAAGTCGCTTGTATGCATTTTGATCGTAATTCGTGGTTGCAGAGAAGCGGGTAGATTCTAGTTTCGGCACTTTCACGCGAATGCAGTCTCACGGCCCGAAGCGCGTCTACACACCGCACTCCCTCGAGTTTTGGTTTGGAAAACTCGAAAACGACTGGTCCGAGCGATTCAGCTCCACCCAGCTGGAGTTGGGTCGACAAATCTATCGGGACGGGCAGGTGCGTGAATTGGAACTGACGGATCGTGATGCGATCGTGCATCGCCGCATCGATAAAAAAGATGAATACGCGGTGATTGAGTGGGGTGAGGACAGTTTTTCGGTGCGTTCTTCAACGACGGACTTGGAAGTAGCGCATGCCTTGGCGGTGGCCGGTTTGCATGAGATCGAGGAACTCGTCGCCGACGAGATCTCGCCGCTGCCTGAGGATTCACACCGTGGTCCCTCGGGCGAGGCGCCTCGCGGAGCCTTCACCGGTGGCGCGGCCCCATCAGTCGCTACCACGGGATTTGTGCGACCCGGCTCACAACAAGTTTCCTCCCCATCGCCAACCCATGCTTTTGCCCCCGGTAATGGCCACCCGCCGGCGCGTCCACACGTAGTCCCAGCGGCTCGTTTGAATAGCCCTTCTCGGCCGTTGTTGCTCGTATTTAAAACGCGCACCGCGGGTTTACAATTTCAGGCGTTCTGGGTCGAAGCGGATAAAAAAACTCGTCATCCAGCCCTTGGGCCGGATGCGCATTCGACCGGCTCAAATCATGTTTCCTCAGGCGAGCGCGCCAAGCTCATCGGTCTGGCGGCTTATGCGCGCAAGGCTCACTTTCATTATCAACACGACACCGGTGCCTATCTGTTAGAGTCGTTAGTGGAGATCCCCAATTTTCTAAAGACCACGCTCGCGCCGTGGCGGCGGATGTTTGCAATCGAGCTAGATGACAAGGCGGCCAATCTGATCAAGGGCACGCGCGCGATCGAGATCGAGGCCGTGGCGGAACGCGCCACCGGACCCTCGGGCGCTGGCGAACATGCAGCGCTTAACCTGCGTTGGATCTTCCGCGCCGGCGAACGGATGCTGACCGACAGTGAAGTGAATTCTCTGCTCAAGCGCGGTGGTCAGCCCGTGATTATCCCGAGCTTGGGTATCGTCTCGCTGCCGGCTGATCGCTGGGAATCTTATCAAAACTGGCAAAAAAATATCACCGAGACGCAAGGCACGCAGCCAACTGCCGAAGGCGGCGGTATCTCGCCGTATTTAGTGTTTTCGTTGTTCAACGACGCCAAACTGAAACTCAGTCTTTCACCCGAGATGGAGGCGTGGCGGCACCGGGTCTTGGCGCCGCCGGAAACGACGCCTGAGCTGCCTGAGTTGTTGCGGCCTTATCAAAGGCGCGGCGTGGAGTGGATGCACCATTTATGTGAAGTCGGCTGTCACGGCCTGCTCGCCGACGAGATGGGTTTAGGTAAGACAATCCAAGTGCTCGCTTTGCTTGCGACCCGCCGCGTGCCGGATCGCGCGAGCCTGATCGTGTGTCCAGCGAGCGTGGTGCCGGTGTGGCGCGAGGAAATCGCGAAATTTTTTCCAGCTTTGACGGTCGATGTGCTCAAGAGTGGTCACGATTTTACCAATCAACCGGCGGCGGCGGTGTGGATCGCCAGTTACACGCAACTGCGCAAGCATCGCTCGTTGCTGCCGGGGATGGAGTTTGGCTACACAGTCTTGGATGAGGGACAGTTTATTAAAAACCCTGATGCGAAGATCACGCAGACGTGTTTTGCGGTGCGGACACGTCATCGGATCGTGTTGACCGGCACGCCTCTGGAAAATCGTCAGCTCGATTTATGGAGTATTTTTCGCTTTTTGCTCCCGGGCTTGCTCGGGTCGCGCCCGGCGTTTGAATCGTCTTTGGTGGCAGATCGCGAGGGCACGCTCGGTCGATTGCGTGCCCAACTGGCGCCATTTATCCTGCGGCGTACGAAAAACGAAGTCGCTAAGGAGCTCCCGCAGAAAGTTGAAATGGATCTGATTTGCCCGCTTACCCCGGTGCAGCGTACCGAATACGCGCGCATTTGCTCCGAGGGACTCGATCGCTTGGGCGACGATGTCGGCTCGGCGATGCGGGAAAAATCCTTTGGCTTCCTCGCCTTGCTGACGCGCTTGCGGCAGACCTGCTGCGATCCTGACATGTTGCCTTGGATGGAGGCGCCGTTGACCGACTCTGGAAAAATTAATTTGTTGCTGGAAAAGTTGGCTGAGATTGTGGGCAACGGTCACAAGGTAGTGATCTTCTCCCAATTTGTGATGCTGCTGGATCGGGTGCGTTTGGCGTTGGCGGCGCAGTTTCCAGATTTACCGCGTTACGAGTTGACGGGCATGACGCTCGACCGCCTCAAGCCCGTGCAACAATTTCAAGGTGCGCAAGGCGCGGCGGCGATGTTGGTATCGCTCAAGGCGGCCGGCACAGGAATCACCTTGCACGCGGCGGACTACGTTTTTCTGCTCGATCCGTGGTGGAATCCCGCCGTTGAAGCCCAGGCGGTTGATCGCGTGCACCGCATCGGGCAGACCAATACAGTCTTCGTCTATCGCATGGTCACCGCGGGCACGATCGAGGAACGCATCCAAGCCTTGAAGGCCTCCAAGCGCGATCTATTCGACAAGCTCATCGGCGGACTGGGCGGAGATTTCGACCTGAGTCAGCACTTCAGCTCTTTGAAAAGTTTGGTGGCTTTGACGGCTCACGCCGAACAGGAGCAAGATCAGCCCTACACGCTGGATTAACTGCACTGCCGGTGCTGCCCACCGCCTTTAAAATTTTGCGCGAAAGAATCCTTAACCCACGCTTGTTTCAGCAGCCGACATCCGCACGCTCTTCTTAATTGAACTCTCCGTTTGAACTCATCGCCTCGCCGGATGCCGTAGTGACCGATCTGCGGGTTAACTCCGGCGAAGAAGCGATCCGGGCGCTTCACCAGCGCCTGCGGGCGTCGACGCCCGAGGTGCGCGATGCAGAGCAATTCATGCATGATTTGCTCGAACGTGCTGCCCTCTCTTCTGTTTGTATCGCTGATGATGTGGCGTTGCCGCACGCGCGTACGACCGCAGTTGGCCGGATCGTGCTGGCGGTGGCGCGCATGGCTGGGCCCGTAGCTTTCGATGCGGAGCATCCGCGCGTGCGCTTGGTGTTTTTGATCGGGACGCCTAAGGCGGCGGTGAGCGAATATTTGCAAACGGTGGCGGCGTTGTCGCGCATGTTGAAAAATGTAACCACGCGAGCGGCTTTGCTCGGCGCGCCGACGGAGGCGGAGTTCCGGGCGGTATTGGCACGGGCGCAGCAGCGATGAAAGTCGTCACGGATCCGGCGAAGCTTCTGCTAGAGCGGATGCTGCGGTTATTGCGTTGGCGGGTGTGGGTGCAGGAAAAACTCCAGCCCACCGAGTGGCAAATCACGTTATTGTGGGCCGGATTTGCGGGCTTTCTGGGCGCGTTAAGTTCGCTCGTATTTCAAGGTTTAGCTGAAGGAGCGCACCAGCTGTTAACCGGTTCTAATGCGGGTGTCGTCGAATCAATGAAGCAGTTGCCTTGGTGGGCGGTCTTGGCGTTGCCGGCGGTGGGCGGCTTGCTCGCGGGTATCGTGCTTATGCTCGGTAAGCATCTCACCAAGGGACAAAGTTCGACCGATTACATGGAAGCTATTTCCATCGGCTCGGGGCATGTGCCGATTCGAGCAAGCTTGGTGAAGAGCACGGCGGCTTTATTTTCTATCGGCTCTGGTGGCTCCATCGGGCGGGAAGGTCCCATGGTGCAACTGGCCGCTGTGATGGCTTCGTTCATCGGGCGTTGGCGGCAATTTACTCCGCCACAATTGCGCTTGATGGTGGCGTGCGGCGCTGCGGCCGGCATCGCCTCGGCTTACAATGCACCGATCGCGGGATCGTTTTTCGTCGCAGAAATTATTCTCGGAACCATTGCGATGGAGAGCTTGGGCCCGTTGGCGGTTTCGGCGGTTGTGGCGGCGATGACCGTCCGGGTACTCACGAGCGAAGCGCAGCTTTATAAGGTGCCGGAGTTTCGTTTGAGTTCGCCGCTGGAGATGCCGGCGTACATCGCACTGGGGGTGATCGCCGGGGTGTTAGCGCCGTGGTTTTTGCGTTCATTGAAGCGGGCCGAGCAAATTTTCATTGCGACGAAGTTGCCGCTGGTGGCTCGAATGACGTTGGGCGGATTGATCGTAGGCGCGTTGGCAATCCAGGTACCCGAAGTGTGCGGTAACGGTTACTCGGTGGTCGTCACCATTCTCAAAGGACAAGTGTTGTGGACGACGTTACTACTCTTTGTTGCGTGTAAGTGGCTCGCCACGGCCTCCTCGTTTGGCTCGGGCGCCCCGGGCGGTGTGTTCACGCCGTCGTTGTTCATGGGGGCAGGGGCGGGGTTTCTTTTTGGCCAAGCAGTGCACGCGATCTGGCCGGGTGGGGCGGTGGATCCGCGGGCGTTTGCTTTGGTCGGAATGGGGGCTTTCCTGTCGGCGGTCAGTCACGCGCCAGTCATGGCGGTGATTATGCTTTTCGAGATGACTTTGAGCTACGATATCATCCTGCCTTTGATGCTATGTAGCGTTGTGGCCTATTACACCGCCAAGGGGCTCGAAGGTCGTTCGCTTTACAGCGAGGTATTGAAAAAGAAGGCGGCGGAGGTTTCCGGTGATGCGGGGTTTGGTCGCGGGCAGGTGGCCGAGTTGATGAAAAGCAAACCTCCGACCTTAACTCGCAACGCCCACTTCGCTGAGATCGCGCGGATGTTTTTGGCGACGCGGGTTAATAACCTCTACGTGACTGATGCGCAGGCGCGGTTTCTCGGCGCGGTTTCGCTGCACGATATCAAACCTTACCTCGGTGAACCGGAGCTGGCTGAACTCGTGATCGCTAACGACATTTTGCGGGAAGAATTTCCGCGCGTGGGCCCCGAATCGACGTTGAGCGAGGCGCTCGGGCGCTTCTTGAATTTTGAAGGGGAGCGCCTGCCGGTAGTAGATTCGAGCGGTAAATTGCTCGGGAGTTTATCCAAAGGCGATCTGTTGCTCGCCTTGGTCGAGATGCGTAAAAAGCCCCTCGTAGTTTGAGGTGCAGTAACGTAATTAGCTGCTACCGCCCAGGCCGCGTAAATAAAGCTCCTCGACCTTCTGGCGCGCCCAAGGTGTTTTGCGTAAAAACTTGAGACTAGAAGTAATGCTCGGGTCGTAGTTAAAGCATCGTACGTCGATGCGCCGGCCCAGTTCTTCCCAACCATGCCGGGCCACGAGCTCGGTCAGGAGCGCTTCAAGGGTGACGCCGTGGAGCGGGTCGTTAGATGGTGGGAGGGGTTCGTTCATGCAGTTGCGTGCTGTTGGAGCAGGGACAAAGGCACGACTTCGAGCGAGCGGAAATGCGTCGAGGCGAGCGCCACCGGCGCCGCCACGCCGGCGTCGAGCGCCTCCTGCCAGCGTGCGGCGCAGACGCACCAACGGTCTCCTGGTTTCAACCCTGGAAAATCATACTCTGGCCGGGGCGTTGAGAGGTCGTTGCCCGCTGCGCCGCTGTAGGCGAGAAAGGCTTCGGTGACTTCAACGCATACGGTGTGGCAGCCATGGTCTTCGGCGCACGTGTCACACTGGCCGTTACGGAAAAAGCCCGTTAGCGGATTAAGCGAGCAAGGTTTGAGGGGACCGCCGAGGACGTTGAGCGAGGGCTGAGGATGCACAGCAATCAAGGTGTGGGTGTCGCGACTAGGTGCAAGACCGCGGCGCGGTTGCCGTCTCGACAAGGTCGCTCTCTGCGCCACGCTACTTACATGTCTTCCATCTACGAAACCCTCCGTGCCGACATCATTGTTGCCATGAAAGCCCGCGACAGCGTCACCACGACCGCGTTGCGTACCGCCGATGCCGCGATCAAGCGCGCGGCCATGGACGGTAACAAAGAAATCGATGACGTGCTCTCGCTCGCGACTTTGCGCAAGGCGGTCAAAAATCTCGCTGATGCAAATATCGAGTTCACCAAAGGCGGTCGCGCCGACCTAGTCGCCACCAACGAGATTGAAATCAAGATCCTCCAGAAATATCTACCTGCCGGTCTCGACGCCGCCAAGCTCGACGCCTTGATCGCCGAAGCGATCGCGAGCACGGGTGCGACGACAAAGAAAGAAATGGGCAAAGTAATCGGCGCGCTCAAAGCCCATCCCGACGCCGCGCTCATCGACTTCGGCGCGGTCAGTAAAATCGTCCAGTCGAAATTGGTCTAAGTAAAAGTAAGCTGCGCTAACAAAAATTAAAACGGCGCCACCGGCTTTAATCCGGGGCGCCGTTTTTTGCTATCGATCGGTCTAGGGCTTTACGCCTTCTTTTTGCGGCCGGTCTTGGGCTCAATGTTCAAGTAGGTCTTGTTGAGCATCTGGCTTTCGTAGAGTTCGAGCAGGCGGACGCCTTCGCGTGGTTTCACGATGTCTTTCTTCGTGGCGAGATCGATCTGCGCCTTCATCTTGCGGCAGAGTTCTTCCTGTTGGTATTGTACACCTTCGAGCACGTCGGCGATGCGACTGCCGCTCAACGCTTCTTCGATGTAGAAGCCGTTGGGTTCATCGTCTTCGAGGAAGACGTGGACTTCGTTGACGCGGCCAAATAGGTTGTGGAGATCGCCCATGATGTCCTGATACGCACCGGTGAGGAACACTCCGAGGTAGTAGGGTTTACCATTGAGCGGGTGTAGCGTGATGTAGTCCTTGGTGTCCTGCAGATCGATGAAACTGCTGATCTTACCGTCGGAGTCGCAAGTGATGTCAGCGAGGATGGCGTTGACCGTGGGCTTCTCGTTGAGGCGGTGCAGTGGGGCGACAGGGAAAAGTTGCTTCAGCGCCCAGTGATCCAGCAGCGATTGGAAGACCGAGAAATTACAGACGTATTGATCGGCGAGGAGCTTATTGAGATCGTGGAGTTCCTCTGGCTGATAGCCGGCTTTCTGGCCTTCTTTGGCGATCTGTTCGCAGATTTTCCAGAAGAGGGATTCGGCGGCGGCGCGGTTTTCGAGGTCGAGATAGCCGAGGTTAAAGAGCGAGAGCGCTTCTTCTTTTTTCTGCGTAGCGTCGTGGAAACGCTCGAGACGACCGAGCTTGGTCTTGTTTTTCAACATGACTTCAAGGTCTTCGACGACTTTGTTTTTGACCTTGGGCTGGTGCTGCTGGCCAAGGGATTCACGTTTATTGATGCGCTCGAAAACTTCGACGACCAGAAGGGAGTGGGGTGCCACGATGGCGCGGCCGGATTCGCTCACGATGTCGGGTACGGCGACGCGCGAGGCGGTGCAAATCTCGCGGATGTTAAACACGACGTCGCGAGCGTATTCCTCCATCGAGTAGTTCATCGAACTCTCGAAGTTCGTTCGTGAGCCATCGTAGTCGACGCCGAGGCCACCACCCACATCGAGATAACCCATCGGGAAACCCATTTTCGCGAGTTGGCAGTAGAAGCGCGTGGCCTCGATGACGGCGTTCTTGATCGTGATAATGTTGGGCACCTGCGAGCCGATATGAAAATGGACGAGGCGCAGGCACGATTCGAGTTTGGCTTCGCGGAGCTTTTCGCACGCGAAGAGAATTTCGGCCGTGTTGAGGCCGAACTTGGCGTTGTCGCCGGTGGACATGGCCCATTTGCCTTCACCGCGCGTCTGGAGTTTAGCGCGGAAACCGATCATGGGCTTCACGCCGACTTCTTCAGAAATTTTGATGATGTCGTCGATTTCTGAGAGCTGCTCGACGACGAGGATGATTTTTTTGCCGAGCTTGCGGGCGAGCAGCGCCAGGCGGATGTAATCGTGATCTTTGTAGCCGTTGCAGATGATGAGGCGGTTGGCGCCTTCATGCATCGCGATGGCAATCATCAGCTCAGGCTTGGATCCGGCTTCGAGTCCGTAGTTAAAGTCTTTGCCGGCGGCGACGATCTCGTCTACAACTTCACGCAGTTGGTTGACCTTGATCGGGAACACTCCTCGGTAGCTGCCTTTGTAGCCCTCTTGTTTGATGGCTTTATTGAAAACGCCATTGAGCTGGGCCACGCGGTGGCGCAGGAGATCCTGGAAGCGGATCACCAGCGGGGCCTTCAGGCCCATGCCGACGGCTTCGTTAATGACGTCGAGCGCACGGATGCCGCGGCCATCGGCGAGCGGCTGGACGTTCAGGAAGCCGGCGTCATCAACAGAGAGGTGGCCGGAGCCCCAGCGCTTGAACCCATAGAGTTCTTCGGACTTGGCGGCGGACCAGGAGGAGGCAGATTTACTTTTCAATGCGGATCGGGAGGAGGTGATAGGGCTTGCTTTTGCAGTCTTAGAATTGATTTCCTATACGTTTCTTTTTTCAAAATCCGCAACACGCAATGACGAATATGCATTCCTTCACCGCTTCCTTCATTCATTTCGCCCAAACCGCAGCCCCCGGCCAAGCTCCCGGAGCAGCCGGCCCCTGGTGGCAAATGCTGCTTTTTTACGGCCTTATCGCTGGCGGATTTTATTTTCTTTTCATCGCCCCGCAGCGCAAGAAACAGAAGGAGCATGAAAAGATGCTCTCTTCGTTACAATCCGGTGACGAGGTCCTCACTAATGGTGGTATCTACGGGGTAGTCACTAATGTGAAAGACGATCGCTTCATTGTGCGCATTGCCGATAACACCAAAATCGAAGTCGCCAAAGGCTTCATCTCCGCGGTCACCAAGAAAAGCGGTGCCGAGGAAACCAAGTAAGCCTCGCACCTTCGTCTCGCCCGCCCACCGGCTGCGCTCACCGCGCGTCCTCACGGTTTCGCGCCTGCCCTAAATCCCCAAAAAAATTTAAACCAATACGACCATGCTCAAACGCAACCTCTGGAAAATCGTCCTATCCGTCCTCATCGCGGCCTGGGCGGTTGCCGAACTGATCCCGCTCAAGGATGTACCCTTCGCTGTCTACGCGAAAGAACACACCACGGCGAAATCCGCTGACTTCAATAAGCTCCTCGACGAAGCCGCCGCGCGCAAGAAATCCGGCGCCGCACCCAGCGAGTTCGTCGCCTTGAAGCAGATCGGCCTCGAGCGTAAGCTCGATCTCTCGGTCTATTTCCCCGACATCCGGCTAGAAGACTCGCTCAAGAACGTCGGCAAGCGTAATGAGATTCTGCTTAACGAGCTTCTCCGCCGCTCCAAGGGTCGTCTCCAACTCGGTCTCGACCTCAAGGGCGGCGTCGCCTTCACCCTCGAAGTTGACGAAAAGGCCGCCGGCAAAGACGCCGACAACACCCGTCAGGAAAAACTTAACAAGGCTATCGAGATTATCGGTGCTCGTATCAATGCTTTCGGCGTTGCCGAGCCTCTGATCCGCCCGATCGGCAACAACCGCATCGAAGTCCAGCTCCCCGGCGTCAACACCAAGGACAACCCGGAGGTCGTCGAGAACGTCAAGAAGCCAGCTCAACTCTCGTTCCGCATCGTCAACTCCTCGCAGTTCCCGAACCCCGCGGCTCCAACTGATATTCCAGCCGGTTACGAAGTCCTCTCCCTCGACTACGAAGGTCGCGGCGGACAGAGCACCACCGAAGAGATGTTCGTGAAGCGCATCCCAGAAATGACCGGTGAGATGATCTCTAGCTCCTTCGCCCGTCCCGACCTCTACGGTAAGCCCGAGGTCATCCTCCAATTCACCAACGAAGGCAAAAAGCGTTTCGCCGAGGTCACCCGCACTATCGCCCAGTCCGGCCAACAAGCCGGTCGTCTCGGCCGCCTCGCCATCGTGCTCGATGGCAAGCTCTACTCCGCGCCGACTGTAAAAGAAGAGATCAATAGCGACTCCGCCGTCATCTCTGGTAACTTTACCGACCGCGAGGCGATTAATCTCTCCAACGTCCTCAACAACCCGCTCGACCTGCCTTTGATCGTCAAAGAGCAATACGAAGTAGGGCCCTCGCTCGCGCAGGACGCCATCGATAGCGGCGTGAAAGCCGCCGTCATCGGCACGCTCCTAGTCGCTGCGTTCATGATTACCTACTACCGCGTCGGTGGCGTCATCGCCGTGCTCACGCTGGCAGTTAATATCGGTATTATCCTCGGGGTCATGGCCAGCCTAGGTGCCACCATGACCTTACCCGGTCTCGCCGGTATCGTGCTCACGATCGGTATGGCCGTGGATGCGAACATTCTTGTTTTCGAGCGTATGCGCGAAGAACTGACCCTCGGTAAGAGCCTCAAGAGCGCCCTAGTCGCCGGTTACGACAAGGCCTTCACGACCATCGTCGATGCCCACGTCACCCAGCTCGCCATCTGCGCGATTATGATCTGGCTCGGCACCGGCCCCATCAAGGGCTTCGGCGTCACCCTCGCCATCGGCGTGTTCTCTACCATGTTCTCCGTGCTTGTGACCAGCCATCTCATCATGGAATGGCTTATCGAAAACGACATCGTGAAAAAATTCCCGATGATGCATCTCCTGCACACCGAGAAGGTCGATTTCATCAAGTACGGCAAACCTGCCTTCATCGGTTCGTGGCTCATCGTGCTCCTGGGCGTCGTTGTCGTGTTCACCAAAGGTGATCGTATCTACGGCGTAGACTTCGCCGGCGGTGACGTCGTTTCTATTTCCTTCAAGCAACGCCTCGAGCCCGGTCAAATCCGCACCGTGGCCGACGCCGCCAAGATCGGTGAGGTCAACTCCAGCTACGTCAGCCCCCTCGGTGGCGGCGCGGAAATCCTTAAGCTCGAGACCGCCTACGACAAATCCGGCCCGCTTTTCAGCGCGCTCGAAAAAGCTTATCCCAAGGCCGGTTTGGAAAAGGTAGGCGAAAACCGCATCGGGCCCTCCATCGGTAAGGAAATCGAGTGGAACGCTTTTAAGTCCATCGCTTGGTCGATGGTCGTCATCTTGATCTATGTCGCGTTCCGCTTCGAATTCGGCTTTGGCATCGGCGCGGTGGTCGCCTCCGTACACGACATCATCATGACGATTGGTATCTTTGTACTTTTCGGGCACCAATTCTCGGCTCCGATGGTTGCGGCCATTCTCTCCATCGCCGGTTACTCGATCAATGATACCATCGTCGTGTTCGACCGTATCCGCGAAGAGTTACGGCTCAACCCGACGACTAATCTGCGCGACGTCATCAATCTCGCTATTAATCGCGTGTTCTCTCGTTCCATCATGACCAGCGTGACGACCTTCCTCGCCGCGCTCGCACTCTTCATCTTCGGCACTGGCGTCATGAAGGATCTCTCTTTCACGTTCCTTGTCGGTATCGTCACGGGCACGTTCTCTTCGATCTACATCGCCGCTCCTATCTTCTATTGGTGGCATAAGGGCGACCGTAAGCACGTCGAGGCGCACCAAGACGTCGCTCCGAAATACGAGTGGACCGGTTCCAGCAAGGCTTCGGAATAACTCTGCTAGGGGTAGGCGGATCCTTGTGATCAGCCACGGTCTTCGGACCGCATTCGTCCCCCGTGGCGCGTTTGGTACTGCGCGCTCTACCTCGGAGTCATCCCACCATGCGCTGGATTTATACACCGCGTCCGGCCGCTGAGATTGAGACCTTGGGCCTAGCCCTCGGGCTCAATCCGGTGTTGGCCGAGCTTTTACTCGCCGCAGGCATCACCGAGCCTGGTCCGGCGGCCGAATTCATGCAGCCCGCGCTCGCGGCCCTGCGTGATCCCTTTCTGCTGCGCAACCTCGAGGCCGGCGCCACCCGTCTTCGCGCCGCCATCGCGGCACAACAATCCATTGTCGTCCTAGGCGACTACGATGTCGACGGCGTGAGCAGCACTGCACTGCTCGTCTTGATTTTAAGACGCTTCGGTCTGAATCCCCGTTTTGTCGTACCCCGGCGCTCCGAAGATGGTTACGGCCTCTCGCGCAGCGCAATCGATCGCGCCCTCGAAGGCGGCAAACCCGCTTTGTTTATCGCCCTTGATTGCGGCACCAATTCTCATGAGGAGGTCGCGTATCTGCGCGCGCAGGGGATCGATGTGCTCGTCGTGGATCATCACCGCTCCAAAGAAGCGGCCCTGGCCGACGGCATCTTGATCAACCCCCACGTCGAAGCCGATGAAACCGGCGCGGATGCAGCTTGGCGCAATCTGTGCACGGTGGGATTGGTCTTCAAGCTGGTGCACGGGCTGCTCAAACAACTGCGGGCGGAAAACAACCCCGTCGCCTTTCGCATCAAGTTGCGTGATCACCTTGATCTCGTTGCGCTTGGTACGATTGCTGACCTTGTGCCTTTGACCGGGGAAAATCGTCTGCTCACGCGCCACGGCCTGCGCATCATCGAGGAATCGCGCCGCCCCGGTCTGGTTGCACTCATGGAAATCGCCGGCGTGCGCCCAGGCCAAGCCGTCAAACCTTCCGATATTTCGTTCCGCCTCGGCCCGCGCATCAACGCCTCCGGCCGACTTGCCGATGCCGCGCTCTCCGTGGAATTACTCCTCAGTGATGACCCGTCGTTTTGCGCCGAGACCGCGCGCCAACTCGAAGGTTTTAATCGTGAGCGCCAAGACATCGAACGCGGCATCACCGAAGAAGCCGAGCGCATGATCGAGTCTGAGTTTTCCGCCGAACCCGGCATCGTCCTGTTTAGCGAAAACTGGCACCCTGGGGTCGTCGGCATCGTCGCGGGCCGCGTCACGCGCAAGTACAACCGCCCCTGCGTTGTCCTCGGCAACGAAGGCGACACCGCCAAAGGCTCCGGCCGCAGCGTCGATGGCATCAACCTGGTCGCCGTCTTGGGTACCTGCTGCGAACGTCTCTCCAGTTGGGGTGGCCATCCGATGGCTGTCGGCATCGCTCTTAATAAAACCCACCTGCCGGAATTTCGTGCCGCTTTCTCCGCTGCCGTCCGCGCTCACGCCGGCGGTGACATCGCGGAGGCCAAACTCAAGATCGCCGCGTGGCTCACGCCCGGACAAATCCGGGACCGCCTCATGGAAGAGCTCGAATCGTTGCAACCCTTCGGGCAGGGCAACCCTGAGCCCGTGTTTGGCGTGAGTGGCGTCGTTTTGCGCCAACGCCCGGTCATCTTTAAAGACGTGCATTTCCGTTTCAGCATCGAGGAGCCGCAAGGCCGTCGCTTGCACGGGGTCGCTTGGAAGATGGCGCACCGTATGCCGCCGTTGGGCGTACCTTTGGATTTCGCTGTCGAGCTCGCTTGGAATCATTTCAACGACCGTAAGCTCCTCCAACTCGAGCTCATCGACTGGCGCGAAGCCCAGCGCTGAGTCGCGCTCGGCCTGCGACACGCAGCTTCGTGCGCGGTGGGCTGGCGCACCGCGCTACCCGGCAGATGCCCACTGGTCGTGCAGCCCGCAAATTGATTTTCATCTCAGGGTAAATTCTCTCTTGCTCTGCGCGCGGAATGTTTGCTTCTTTTCTCCTTCTGCTACGCGGCCATAGCTCAACTGGATAGAGCGCCAGACTACGAATCTGGAGGTTTGGGGTTCGACTCCCTATGGCCGCACCATTTTTCGACGACCCTGCGCGATCGTCCCTGTTTTAGGATTTTTCGTTTTATCCCTTCGTT
>Ga0214919_10008396_pt1 | contig 13618 bp, 15 predicted proteins | sample LL1503_MetaG_FD_177994 | JGI IMG/M metagenome (GOLD analysis project Ga0214919, IMG submission 177994) | Freshwater microbial communities from Lake Lanier, Atlanta, Georgia, United States - LL-1503 | ecosystem: Environmental > Aquatic > Freshwater > Lake | place: USA: Georgia | collected...
TTGAATATTCTATTAAATTTACATATGATAATATATTGGGAACCCATACTTTATTAGAAGCTTGTCGTAAATTCAAAAAAATACAGAAATTTATTCATGTTTCTACCGATGAAGTATATGGTGAGTCCATGTTGACAGTCGATGAAAAACATAAAACGGAACATTCTATTTTATGTCCTACAAATCCTTATGCTGCTACCAAAGCAGGGGCTGAATTAATTGCCCAGTCTTACCAACATTCCTATAAAATGCCTATTATTATTACAAGAGGTAACAATGTATATGGTCGAAATCAGTATCCTGAAAAGTTGATTCCTAAATTTATTAAACTTTTGAATGAAAATAAAAAAGTTACCATTCAAGGGAATGGAAGTTCAGTAAGAGCATTTTTACATGCTTATGATACCGCAAAAGCATTTGAAATAATATTAGAAAAAGGTGAAATTGGTGAAATTTATAATATTGGTTGTGATGAAAATATGGAGTATTCTGTATTGAGTATAGCTAAAATATTGATTTCTATGATTAAAAAAACAGATTATTTTGAAGATTGGATTGAGTTTATTGAAGATCGCCCATATAATGATATGCGTTATTATATTAGTAATCAAAAATTAAAAGATTTGGGATGGAGTATTGATGTAGATTTGTTATCAGGATTAACGGACTTGATTAATGTTGATTATAAAATAAACTTAATTGACTTACAATTATCTGAGAGTAAAACAGATAAATTATCTTACTTTGGGAATTGGATTCATAATGTCAATAGTCTTCAAAAAAAATTCATTGATGCCGAACCATTTGATCATATTATTATTCCCAATTTTTTTAGTCATGAATATGCAGAAATTTTATATAATAATTTTCCTGAAGATATTGAATCTGGTAATTGGCATAAATATAATAATCCATTAGAAATAAAATATGCATATGATGATATTGAAAATCTTCCTTTATCAATAAAGGACTCTTTCTATTTATTATTTACACAAGAAATTATAAAAAAGTTTCGATTACTTTCTGGCATTACAGACTTGGAGTTTGATCCTTATTTACATGGAGCAGGATTACATATTCTTCCTAATAATGGTAGATTACATATGCATTTGGATTATGAAAAACATCCATTTTTAGAGAAAGAAAGAAGACTAAATGTAATTTTATATTTGAGCAAAGAATGGAATGAAGATTGGAATGGTGAAACTCAGTTATGGAACAAGGACTTAACTGAATGTGTGGTAAAATCTCCAGTAAAATTCAATACAGCAATAATATTTAAAACCACAGATAAATCATGGCATGGTTTACCTGAACCTATTAAATGTCCAGAAGGTGTTTATAGAAAATCATTAGCGTATTACTACATAAGTCCTTTGGTTAGTAAACCAAGTAATGAAAAAATAGGTAATGATGGTTCTGGTTATAGAACGAAAGCTACCTATAAAAAAAGACCAGATGATTTATATGATGAAAAACTAGAGAAGTTGTATAAAATAAGACCTCAACGCCGTATTGAAGAGACTGATTTTTTGTAAAACTTTGGAATCGAATCACTCTGAAATTCCTGTCCATTCTGGAAATATAAAAATGTCTCCATACCACGTATTTTTTTTATCCTTTGGGTAATAAATATTTTTAGAATAAAAAGCTAAAAAAGCAATAAGCCAAGAATAAGTACCTCCTGATAAAACAAGGTTATTACAAGTAGAAGCAAACATAATTGTTTCTATGTCATCGCAATTGATTACTTCCAAATTGTATTTTTTGATTAGACATTTACATAATTCTGAAGTGATAGTATCACTAGAAATATAACCTTTATGAAAAGATATTGTTTTTATTACCTTGTCATAGTATTCATAACTGCTACTTTTACTATTTTCAATATCTCCTAGTCTCACATGAAGATAAAGGTCATTGTTATTATTATATCTTTGTTTAAATACATTTTTTTCTATTACTTTTCCTCTGATTTTTTCTTGGAAAAAATAATCTTTCAAAAACCAGCAAAAGTTTATTTTTTGACACCACATTTCGTTAATGAATACTAAATTTTTATGATTTTTACCTGTGTTGTCCATTATCACCTTCATAAAAATATCATCATTTAATTCTATTGTTTCTCTGAAAACTCTATTACCTTTATAAAGGTCAATGCCTAATTTCATGAATTTATCATAATATTTGTAGTCGAAATTCAAATTACTTTTTAAACAAATAAAATGTGCAGCCATATTTATAAAAAATAAATTTCCAAAACGCCCTTTATGGATTTTTGAATTATTTATTTCCGAAATAGGTCTTTGCTCTTTTATTCCATTATTAACCCAATGATCCCATGCTAAATTTTTATTGTTTATACCATTTTTAATCATATCATCATTAATTACTATATAAGTTTTCCAATCAAAATTTTGATAAGTAATATTTGATGTCATTATACTATTTTTCTATTTTAAAATCTTGTTATTTACAAATAATTATAACCTTTGTAAATAATTATATCCATAATTTATAAATGTCATCTATTGAAGTTAGTTATGAAAATTCGAATTTTATAATAACAAAAAGTGATGGAAATAATATCACGTTTCAACTGCCTATAGGTGAGTTTAATAATCCTGAACAACAATTAATCATAAGAAAATTGGATTGTATAAAAGATGCTTTTAGTATAAGTAATACTTCAAAAATAAAAATAATGAGAGATATTTTTCGTAATATTGATAGTAACAATAAAGTTGATTTAGATTTTTTCAAAAATGGTGTTATTTTAGAAAATAATAAAGACAAGATTGAACCATATTCCTGGTTGAAATCTTCAAGTTTAGGTATTAGTTTTGATATAAAGTATGTTTTTCATGAAACTGGATTAAGTCCTGAAGATTATATAAAAAATTTAAAATTTACTTCTAATTCTCCTTCTTTTGAAATGGTTGGTTCATTTCAAAGCGAAATTGGAGATCCTTTTAATCGTAAATCTGAAAAAATATCTTTTCGTTACCCATCTATTAATACCAGTCTTACTTTTGATGAAAGTTTTATGAATTTTTTTGGGTTTGAAAATACTACTTATAGTTCAACTTTAGTTCAAGATATAAAAGGAGAATCAGGTGTTTATGATTATAAAATTACATTAAATAATGGAACAAATGTATTCAGTTCTAAAGGAATAAGTAAAGAAAGTACAGGTACTTCTACCCCAAGATTTCCTCAAACTCCAAATTTAGAAGTCGAAATTACTGATTGTAAAGAAGGATATACTGTAAACACTGATTCTCCTGTTACAGGAAATGAATACTTCAAGGGAAATACTTATAAAAATGCTGTTTCACAAGCCTTGTATAATTCTACCAAAGGAACTGATCATAATATAAATGAAATTAAAAGGTATATAATTGGAAAAGAATTAGGGGATGTTATGCAGGTTTTATTAATGATGATATGGCAAAATGATTATTTGAATTCAATATCGTCACAAGAAGAAAAAAATAAAAGTTTTTGTATGTCATCCAACGATTCTATTGTTTTTCTGCTTTGTAATATGATGGAACAACCCTGTTTTTATACTAGTAGTTTTAGTAAAGAAGATCATTTTAAGTTGACTGGTAAACAAAAAATAGCAGCAATAGAAGGTAAATTTTACAATGTTTATTATTACACTCCAAAAAGCATTACTTCAGAAGAGAGAATGAAAACGCGTTTCGAACAAACTTATAATGAAATTAGAGCAAATAACTTAAAAATACAAAAGTATGTTAATGTTGTTTCTTTTGAAAATATTATTTATATTGGTAGTAATAAAATTGATTTTAGTAACAATGCTAATAAAAAAAATATTATTCAAAATAATTTTTTGACACCTATTAAACAAGTAATTGAAGATATTATCAAAGAAGCGAATGATTTTTTTGAAGAAAAAATAGCGAACAATACTATTGAAAATCTAGATATTGATACAATGGCTAGTAAATATTTATTATTACCTTTTATTTCTTTGGTATCATCTGGTAAAGGCTATAAAAAAATAAATAAATTCTCATTTAATCCAAAAATTAAAGATTATACTGCTTCACGTAAACTTTTATATAATGAGAACCAATATTCATTTCAAGATTTATTTATAAGATTTAATTCTGGAACTATGAAAGGTGGTTCTACTGTTAATGAAAGAACTGTGAATATATACGGCAATGAGGGTATTAATTTAAAGAGTAACTCTTCTGAAAATATTGATAATCCTCTTGAAAAATCATCTTCATTTATTGAACCAATTAGTAAGGATGAAAAACAATCCTCGCAAAACATGGGATCTGAAATGGTAGTTGAAGAAAACGATGAATTTTTTGAAGAAATTGAAAATTTAAGTAATTTAATTCCAATGGAAAGTGAAGATACTATTTTAGATTCTGAACCTGTTTTTAGTAATGATATTTTTACTGATAAAGTTTTTTTAACTTTTATTAATCAAGTAGTTGAATTCATTGATAATCCTTCCAATAATTTGTCTCTACAAGGGTTTACTATAGAGTCAGATGCCGAAGAATATAGTTTTGATGATTCATCTGTTTTTTATTTTTATTATAATTTGATTTGTTATATTTGTTATATTCATAAACGTGTTTATTACGATGATGAATTACTAAATTTAATGAAAAGTATTCAAGATTATTTCAGTAATAAAAAAAGTATTCAAGACCTTATAAATGGAATTTATATTATTCCTTCTAAATATGAAACTGAAATTCCAATAAATGTTACATTACCAGAATGTAGTATTACAAATTCAAAGTCACCAAAAGCAATTCAATATACACAAGAATTATTTGACACTTTTCAAACTATTAATGCTGAACCATTAGATACTTTTCTTGAAAATTATAATAACCAAGAAGAAATGGATATTGATAATCAAGAAGAAATGATTAATGTTAATCAAGAAGAAATGGACATTGATAGTCAAGATAAAAACGATATTAATAATGAAATAACACCTGAACCAACAAGATCTAGTAGCTCTGATAAACAATCTATAGGAACTAAAAGATCGAGAGAAATAGATTCAGATGATGAAGATTTTGCCAACTTTAAAAAGGGAAGAGGAGGTAAAACCATCAAACGAAAAAGAAGCGTCAAAAAACACAGAAAAACACGCAAGGGAGGTTCTCACAAAAACAATAAAAAACGTTCCATGAAGAAAAAAGCTTCTAGAAGGAAAAGAAAGAGTGTTAAAAAGGGTCTTTAAGTAGGAAAAACATTAATATATATTATTTTATCAAAAAATCAAAGAAATATGTCTGGGAAAGTCATTCAAGAATCCCATTTTGGACAAGAAAAAAATGTCCAAAATCGGAAAGTCGCAAAAGACTTTTGGAAAAAACATGATTTTACTGCATAATGAAAAATTATGCTTTGGTGATTTTTTAAAAAAAATTATTTTGTGACGATAATTTTTTTTAATATTTTTGAAAAAGGATTTAGGAGTTTTTTTCTATTTCCATTATATGGAAGTATTGGAAATAAAAAAAGCGCTAAAAAGCGCACAAAAATTCGAGTGTTTATTTTGTAACTTCTTTACGTGTAAAAATAATGATTATAAACGTCATTTATCTACTAGTAAACATATCAGGAAATCAAATTATAGTGGGATGGAAATAAAAAAAGCGCAAAAGGCGCAAAAGTCGTCAAATTATGATCTTACATGTAATTGTGGTAAGGTTTATAAATCATATAGTGGATTATGGAAACATAAGCAGTTGTGTATAACTGATTCTAATAAATGTTTTGAAGAAGAAGAAAAAATAGATGATGATAATAGTGTAAAGGAAAATAAAATTACTTTAAATAACGATGATATTATCAAAATATTTTTAGAACAGTCCAAGGAAAATAAAGATTTGAAAGAATTACTTGTAGAGCAAAATAAATTGATAATGGAGATGGTAAAGAGTCAACAAGGTTTAACTAATGTAACCAATAATAATAATACAACCAATAATAATAACTTTAATATCAATGTTTTTTTAAATGAAAAGTGTAAAGATGCTTTGAATTTGATGGATTTTGTGAATCAAATCAAAGGAAGTATAAAAGATTTAGAAAGCATTGGTGTTTTTGGTTTTGTAGAAGGAATATCCAAAATATTCATAAGAGAATTGAAAAATTTAAGTGTTTACAAAAGACCTATTCATTGTACAGATGTAAAGAGAGAAAAAATATACGTAAAAGAAGATAATAAATGGGAAAAAGAAGAAGATAACAAACCGAATATTATAAAGGCAATCAAATACATTACTCATAATAATATAAAAATATTACCTGAATGGCAAAAAGAAAATCCATTATTTTATGATAGTAGATCAAAAGATAATGATAAACATAATCAAATTATTTTACAAATAATGTCAGATGAAGAAAAACTTTACAACAAGATTATTTCCAATGTCAGTAAAAATGTTGTAATTGATAAGGAAAGTGTATGAAAAATAATTACTTAAAATATAAATATAAATAATATATATTATGACTAATGAAAATATCCAAATATCCAAACAATTATTTTGTTGTGAAACTTGTAGTTATGATACGTATAGTAAAAAAGATTTTTTAAAACATACTCAAACTGGTAAACATTTAAGACTAAATAATACTAATATTAGTAATTCTTTTCAAAAAAATCATGAATTTAAATGTATTTGTGATAAAAAATATAAACATATGTCTTCTTTATGTAAACATAAAAGAGATTGTATTAAAGTAAATTATTCAGTTAACGAAAATACTGAAAATAAAGATATTTTCTCTCTTATAAATGAACAAAAGAGAGAAAATAAAGAAATAAAAGACTTATTAATAAAACAAAATAAACTTATGGAACTAATGATAAAGAATAATATACTTCTTTCATCTCCTCCATCTCAAAATGAATTTCAGGAGGAGTTGGCCATTCAGAAAAAGGAATTGCCTTTGTTGTAGATTGGGATAAAGAGAGAAGATTCTTGAGAGCATTCATTCTTCTCTCTAAACAAGATTTTCCAAAAGGAATTTTTCTTGTAATTTGTTTCCAACGCCATTCAAATTGTAAAGCTGCTGACCAATCAGGAAATCCAGAAACATAACATACTCGCTCCCATATTTCTCCTTGTTTTACTTTTGCGGAAGTTGCATGTGCTCCCCCTTTTATTTCTTTATTATGTTGTCTTAAGCGTCTGTCCAAGTCAATAGTAGCACCAACATAAGTATTTGAATGACTACTTGTAACTAATAAATAAACAAAGGACATATTTTTATAAACATTTATTATAAATGTTTATAAATACTTTTTACTAAAAATCATGGTCTGTATAGAAAACTAAATGCATGGAATCTGGAATGAGAATCGGTGAAAAAAAATATTTTTCTTTATATTGTTCTAATATATTATTTATCCATTCTACTGCTTTTTTCGTATCTTCATATCCTTCTTTTTCAGCATCAGATAAAGGTTCATCACGTAAAGAATCACTAATTTTTTTTATGATTTCTAATGTTAATACAGAATAAGATTTGTTACCATCACTCATTCGTTCTTCTAATTGATAACTTTCATTGTAACCTTGATACTTATAATTTTCAATTGAAAAAGGCGTTTTATAATATCGTAACTTACCTAAATAAAATTCTTCAAGAATATTTTTTTCATGATCACATAAAAGTAAGTAATGCTCATCGCCTGCCATTATAATAGTACGTATTGAAATATTTATATTGTTTTTATAATTATGAATGAATCAAGTCATTGTATTCATCAAGTAATAAATTTAAGGAAGTAACTTCTTTTTCATCCTTGTAAAAATACTTGATAACTAAATGTTCTCTCTTTTCATTATAATTATGATTAGCATAAGTACATGGTAATTTGTATACTTGATCTAAATAAATATCATCTACAGTAAACAATACAGATTTAGGATTTGGATTATCTTTTTTTATTCTTAACATGAACTTGGAATGAAAACGTTGAATAATCGAATAAATTTGTTTATTATTTAAGGTGAGGTCCATTTTTATAAAATATGTTATTGAAATACTTTTAAATAAATAAAATATTTCAATTTTTTATTCATTTTGTATTTCTACCTTATCATAATAAGGAAAATTTACAAAACCGTATTCAAATTCTGCTTTCCCTTTTTCATAAAATTCTCCGTGATTATAAACATCTATAAATTTAATAAAGTAACCTAATTCGTTTTCTTTATTATTATCAGTTTCCATTTTTCTCTCAATAATGCTAATAGAATCAGTAAAAATATATTGTTTTTCTTTGGAGAATTCCGTCATTTTATAAAATATTGTGTTTATGTTTATGTATATTTTATAAATTATTTAGATAATAATGAATAATATTATATAATGTGTGATATTATTCGAAAATTACCAGAAGACTTAATCAATCGTATTATTCCTTATACTTATTCTCTCCAATCCAAAGAATTAAGAGAGGATATTATTTCTTATTTTAACGGAAAGAAAATAGTTAATTCTATTTATTATGGATTTTGGATTAATAATAGTGACAAATATGCTGATAAATGCTGGTTAATAAATGACCTTTTTGCTTTTGCGAATGATTACAATCCAACTATGTTTGGATATAATGAAAGTTTTTATAAAATTTTTTCACGTAATATCATGTTGAAAAACGATGAAAATAATGTTAATAATTATATCATTCATTTAGAAAGTGAAGAGATAGATAGTCAAATTAATATTTTCTGGGGTTTGTTTACACCTGAAGAGAGAGAAGATTTTATTGATATTGCTAATATAAAAATTAGAATAATTAATTAAAAATAATTTATATATTATAATTATAATTATTTATGAAGAGAGAAAGTGTTTATATTAGTAAGCTTTTTTTAGAAGAAAAAAATAATATTTTTAAAAAAGAAGAAGAAAAGAAAATAAAAAAAGAAATAGAACTAAAAACTACCAAAATACTTTTACAAAGTATAGAATCTGGAAAAGTTACCAATCCTATTTTAGAAAAGGATGAAGATCACCAAAGGCATAATGTAGATTTAATTCAAAGTGTATTAAATTCAGGAGCAAAAGAGTTTGAAAAAAAAATGGGAAGGGGAATGACTTATGGAGAAATGAGAGAAATGTTTGGATAATTATTTATCATTTATTTTTTGGTTTTTACAACATTTGTATTTGAATCCTCTTTTTCTTCTTCTTCTTCTATTACAACTTCATATGCTTTTGCTTGACTTAATCCAGTATAACCAGGTTTCATTCTTATATTAACTCCTTCATAAAGATCTTTGATAGTAGCATCATAATATATTTTTTTAGATTTATTTTTACATAAAGGAGCAACTATGACATGCCAATCATCTATTTCTCTATCTTCTTCGCCATGAAATGAATCATATATTTCCTTACATGTTTTACAAATACTAATATTTTTATCACTATAATCATGATATTCTGTCATTCTTATTCTTAATAAATATTTTAATGGTGAATAACATGGATTATACAAAAGTATATCAATTTTTTATTATAATAAATAAAATTGATATATTTTATTACTAATATTTAAATTTAAACTTTATTATAATCTAAATATGGATTTTTTACAATCACAATCACAATCACAACTCGAATTTCCAAACGTTGGAACTTGTAAAAGAAGTAAGAGAATATTAGACAAAAGTGAAAAATTACTTTCTTCTGTATCTTGTGATATATCAAAATTAATAGGAAATTGTAATAACTATAATAATGTTAAAGAAAAATTAACTGGTTTTATTAACATATACGAAGTAATTAACAAAAACTTTGAAATATTTGGTCAATTTGAAATACTAATCACTCCTCATTCCTGTAGTACAAAAAGATTTCTCTTTATAGTTTACCAAAAAAAAGAAGAGGTAATTAATAAATTAAAAAAAGAAATGGAAAAAGGAAAAAAAATAAAATTATTATACAATAAATTTTTAAAAGTTAGTTCGGTTTTCGAGAGAAAGTATTTTGATAACATATTCAATTCCATGAAAAATAAAAAAAATTCAACTGTAAATATAAATGATTGTCCTATTTGTTTAGAAGTTATTGAAAAAAAAGAAATAGTAACTACTAATTGTAATCATTGTTTTCATAAAAAATGTTTACTTTGTTCTCTCATTAATAAAAAAGCATGTCCTATTTGTCGTTCTACCATTTAACTTCATAATATTTAAATAAAATTATTAAACCATTTTTCATCTTCAATTAGTTGATAATAAGTAATAAATCCAGATAAAGAATACAATATATATATATTTCCATTTATAGATTTATATAAATAAAACAAAGTAGACAGATTCGCTGGGTAAGCAAATATTTCACAAGATGGACATGGAGCATTTAATAACTCGTTATAAATACATAATCCACATTTAGCTTGTGAAGTAGTTATAGAACGTGTGATTACACTTTTTTTATTTAAGTAATTGAATTTTTCTTTTTGAATAAAACTTTCTATTTTTTGTATATCTTTTTCACGTAGTTGAGTTTCTGGATTTGGACAAGTTGAAAAAGTAATATTAATATAATTACCCTCTTGTTTTCTTACCAAGATTTTTATTCCTGTTTCTACGATTCGTTCTATTTCTTCTTCTGATATATTTTCATTTTTATTTGGTACATAAGTTTCATCACTCACTTTTGTGAAAAAGGGCGATAATTGGAACAGGGAATTTTTAATGAGTAATTGTAATTCTTGTTTGGATATATATAATGGATCAGTACAAGGTTGATAATTATCAATCATTGTATTAAAATCTAATTCTAATAAATTGGAAATTATTTCTTCACTAGCATCACTCCAGTTCTTTGTTTCAATAGAAACAATGTTTTGCTGGATAATATCGATAATTTGTTCTGTAAATGACATTTTATTTTATTGTTATTTAAGGTGTTTAAATTATATTTCAATTTTTTTCCATACTTCAAAAAAATTACACTTACATGGTGGATTCCATTGTGGATCATAGTCTAGTCCTTCTAAATAATCCAAATAGAAGTTATTTTTTATAAGAATTTCATTAAAGTAAAGTTTTTCTTTTAAACTTAAAAAATCATTTTCAATAATAATTAAATTAATATTATTTAATATTTCAGGCATATCCAATAAAATATAGTAAATAGCACCTTCACAGTCTAAAATTAATGTATCAAACTCAATAAGATGTTTAGACTTTAACTCCTCTAATGTAATTGTATTAACCCATTTATAACCATCTAATAATACATCACTTTCGATAGTATTCCAAACTTTTTGAATTAATTTTCTTTTTGATAAAGCAGCATTCACAATTTGAAAATTCATATTATTTAAATCTCGATTTTCACGTAGATGATTAGCAATGTTTTCATCAGATTCAATTGTCACAAAGTTATTATTATTTTTTTCAGCTAGAATGCTAGCAATTATTAATGAGTTTCTTCCTATATTACTACCAATTTCTAAAACTTTTTCATTGCCAGTTAAATATCTAACTGCCATTTTTTGTTCTGGTACTTCTAATTGAAAGTCACCGTGATTTATTTTTAACTTAGATTGTAAATTAGTTAGTTTATCGATTATTACTTTATCATTAACATTTATAGTTTTTATTGTTTTATTTATTGTATCAATTTTTATTATCATTGTGTCATCATATTCTAATATTTCACTATTATCATCCATATTTATAAATATACTTTTTTTTATACAATGCGCTGGATCTGAAAAAAGTGATGCTCTTACATGATCATGACATGAAATAATTATAGTGTTATTACAAAAAATTAAATTATTATAACAAAACTCTGTAACGTCAATATTTTTTTCTAAAGTTCCATATTTAATTTTCATTTGAAATATATAATTATTATATTTTTAATTAAACAACTAATATTTCAAACTATTTACTTACTTTTATTTTTTTTGCCGGTTTTTCTTTTGGATTAGTTTCAATAACATTATTTTTTATTTCAGTGAAATGAGATTGTGTAATTAAATCAAGATTTTCAATTACTTTATTTTCTTCATCAAGTATAGAAATAAATTCTTTATTTTTCGGATTTAATTTACAGTTTCTAAGATGTGCTGCCAAACTTGCTTTATTTTTTCCAGACCATACATTACAGAATGTACATTTGAACTCATTATCATTTTCAATATTTCCTATTTTAATAAATAATTTTTTCAATTTTGGAAGTTGTATTTCTTCCATTTTATCTAATAATTGTTTATTAACTAATTTTATTGTATCTATCATTTGCGTTTTTTGATTTATAAAAAGTCTATATTCTTCTATAATATCATCCATATCTTCTTTACTTATAGAATATTCATCACTTGAATTATCAGAAGACATATTTTCTATTTTTAATGATAAATTATCAATAACATCAATTGCTAATTTAATTTTATCAACATCATATTCTGCATTTGGAATATAAAGGTGAATAAGTCCATTAATAATATCAATTTGAAAATTATTTTTAAAGGTAATTGGACTTTTTTGAGAGACAAATATACCATGAATTTTTTGTATTTGAATATCTCTCTCGAATTTTTTTACTTCATCTGTATTTACGGAACGTCCATAATCTTTATTCTCAAATAAAATAGATGGTTTACCTTTATCCATTCTATTTACTTTAAAATCACATGTTGCTGTATCCGTACCTACTTTAATAATCTCGTCACTTGGCATAATGGACTGTAATATGTAATATAATTCCGCTTCTGAAATATTACCCTTGGAACTTGAATTATTCTTGTACTTATTTAAAAAATCATTTAGTTCAGAAGTTAATTTGCCTTGATTTGTTTGTTGAGTATTCAGAAATTCTTTTACTTGGTGTATTCCATTTGTTGTTCTCTCTTCGCTAGATTGTATAAAGGTAAAAATAGGTTGTTGAATAGTAGAAATCATTTTTGAAAATTGTGTATCAATATTATCTATAACATTCTTCATTGTACTATCATCTTTATTTGTATGTTCAAGTAGTTTGGTTGTATCTTGTGTAATAGTAGAGCAAAATGATTTAATACAATTTTCAATTTGTGTATAAATCTTGTCTTGGTTTTTCGGAATAACATCATTTATAATTAAGTTTGTCTTTGTTAATAACGTATCATTGTTTCTCTCAAAGAGAGAATTTAACTTCTCGTTATTAGATAAACTATTATTAGTTATTATTGTTTTTATATCTTCTATATATTCCTTCTTGGATTCATGTAGTTTAATGATAATATCAGATTTTATAGAAGATAAATTGGAATGAATATCTGTTACCATAGAGAGAATCTTTGAATTAATAGTTGAGTTTATAGTTGTAGAGAGATTAGATGATAAGCTTTTTAGTATTTCAATAAAAATATGATTCATTGTAACAATATCTATATTGCTATTTTCTTTATAATAGGATACGATAGCTTCGTCTGTAATTTTAATATAGTTATCTTCAAATTCCATTTATATTATTTGTTATTTTCTATTTAATATATTTTTACTCTAATTATTTAGTAATATTAGAAAATAATTAGAGTAATTTTTATATCATTATTTTTTTAGAGTAAAAAAAAAGCAAT
>Ga0214919_10008397_pt1 | contig 13618 bp, 13 predicted proteins | sample LL1503_MetaG_FD_177994 | JGI IMG/M metagenome (GOLD analysis project Ga0214919, IMG submission 177994) | Freshwater microbial communities from Lake Lanier, Atlanta, Georgia, United States - LL-1503 | ecosystem: Environmental > Aquatic > Freshwater > Lake | place: USA: Georgia | collected...
ATAATATTTTTAAGGAATTAGACGAATTTAAGACAAAAAAAGATGACTTGTATTTAATTATGTCGGCGTTAAGTAAAATTCAATTAGAGAGGCAAAATAGAAAAAATGACTAAGTTAAGCCAAGCAAAAAAAAATTCTGGTGCGACCCTTTGGAAGAAGGCAAAAAAAATTATCCCTGGAGGTAATCAGCTACTATCGAAGCGCGCCGAAATGTTTCTTCCAAATAAGTGGCCTGCTTATTATCGAAAAGCCAAAGGTATTGAAGTGTGGGATTTGGATGGTAACAAATATTTTGATTATTCAATTATGGGTATTGGTGCTTGCACTTTAGGATATGCAAACGCCGCTGTAGATAGTGCAGTTAAAAACGCTATAGATCTTGGCTCTGCTTCTACCCTTAACTCTTATGAAGAAGTTGCTTTGGCAGAAAAATTGCTTGATATACACCCATGGGCTGGAATGGTTAGATTTGCCAAAACAGGTGGGGAAGTAAATTCAATAGCTATCAGAGTTGCTAGAGCATTCAGCAATAAAGATGTAGTTGCTTTTTGTGGTTATCATGGATGGCCAGATTGGTATTTAGCTGCAAACTTGAGCAATGAAAAATCTTTAGATGGCCAACTTTTGCCTGGTCTTCAGCCGGCTGGAGTTCCCAGGGCACTTAAGGGAACTGCACTCCCTTTTCATTATGGAAATGTTGAAGAGCTTCAACAGATAATTAGCGAAAACCCAAATAAAATTGGAGTGATTATGATGGAAATTGCTCGCTACAGTGAGCCAGACATTGATTTTGTGAAGAAGGTCCAAGATATTGCTAAAAAAAATAAAATTGTATTGATTTTTGATGAAGTTTCATCTGGATTTAGGGCCTCAACAGGAGGGATGCATATTAAGTACAAATTAGAACCTGACATAGTTACCCTAGGAAAGGCTTTAGGGAATGGCTACCCCATTACTGCTTTAGTTGGTAAAACTGAAATTATGAATGAGGCTCAATCTTCATTTATTAGCAGTACTAATTGGACCGATAGGATTGGTTTTGTAGCTGCCCTTGAAACAATCAATCAATTTGAAAAGATGAATGTATCAAAGTACACCGTTGAACTTGCTAATTATGTTCGTAAGAAATTAGAACAGTTATTTAAGCTTTATAATTTGAAAATAGATATTAAGGGCATGCCCTCGATAATTTTAATGGCTATCAATGAGGACAATCCCTTGGTTATTAAAACTTTCATTACACAAGAAATGCTGAAGAGAGGTTATCTTGCGAGTACATTGATTTTTGTATCTTATGCCCATACAAAAAAGAGTTTTAATGTATATTTAAATGATTTAAAAGAAGTGCTCGAAATGATTGCATCTGCCATTAAATCTAATTGCCTTAAAGATTTACTGGATGATGAGGTATGTCATAGCGGTTTTGCGAGATTAAACTAGACCAATAAATAAAAGAAAGTTTTATGAATATAAAAGATTTTAAGATTGACGCCCATTCCAAGCCTTTAATGTTTGCTGAAGAAGGCCAAGCGAACCAAGGTGACATAAATATAGCGCTTCAAATGGCAAAATTTGCCTTACAAGCCGGAGCAGATGGCATTGAATATCAATTATTTTTCGCTGATGATATGTATGCTAAATATGATCCAGGACATAGTATATATAAAAGCCGCGAGCTAGATAAAGGAGAAATTAAAACCTTACTTGAGGAAACCCATCGGATTGGATTATTGGTTCAGATAGCTGGATTATCAACAAAAATTATTGATTTTGTTGCAAAGATTGGCATCGACGTATTTATTGTGAACGCTACAGACCTAAATAATCCTGAAATTATAGATGCAGTTCTTTCAACTAACAAACCATTTTGGCTCTCAGCATTAATGGCACCATTGAATGAGATAGATTGGGCAGTTGAATATGTTTTATCTAAAAATGCCAAAAACTTTGGAATGCTTCACGGGCAGCATATATTGGCTGGTGGCAATGGAGTTAGCTTTGAAAATTTACAGCTTGGATGCATTCAATTACTAGAGAGACGTTATAATTTACCAATTGGATTTGTAGATCATTCATCAACAAAGATTGTGCCAGCACTAGCAGTAGGAGCGGGGGCTCGTGTAGTAACAAAACATCTTAAACCTCATAAGGATTGGACTGGCCCCGATTCATTCATTTGCCTAGACCCTCATGACTGGAAAGAATCTAAAGAGATGTTTGATTGCTCTGTTTTAGCTAAGGGTGAATCAAAGGACCTGTCATTCGATGAATTAAAAGATAAATCCCTCGCTATGAGAAGTATCCATTCCACTAGAGCATTGAGTGCTGGTGACAAAATTTTGCGTTCAGATATGATCGCTTTGAGACCTGGCTTCAATGGAATACCCCCTTCATTAATTAATAATCTAATTGGAAAGACTTTACTAATGGATATTGATGAAAATACACAAATTCATGCAGAACACATAAAAGGTTTTAAATAAAAAAATTGGATTTAAATTTAAAAAATAAAGTTGCAGTAGTCCTTGCTTCTAGCGCAGGTATTGGTTTTGAAATTGCCTCAGCATTAGCTGCAGAAGGTTGCTCCCTTGCTATGTGCTCTAGACGCAGCGATACCTTAGAAGCGGCTGCAAAGAAAATCAGGGAAAAATATAAGGTTTCCGTAATAACAAAAATTGTAGATTTAACCATTTCCAAGCAGATTGATGATTTTTTTGATTTCGTTTATGAGGAATATAAAAATATTGATATATTAATTAATAATTCAGGCGGCCCAAAATCAGGAGCTTGCTTGACTTTAACTGACGATGATTATTACGAAGCTTTTTCATTAATTTTAATGAGTAAAATCAGAGCAATTAGAAGAGTTGCTCCGAAAATGATTCTGCAAGGCTCTGGTAGGATTATCAATATTGAAAGCACGGGAATAAAAAATATTATGATCAATATGGCACTGTCTAATATATTTAGGAGTGGCTCAAATGCCTTTGCAAAAACTCTTGCAGCAGAACATATTAGAAGTGGTATAAGAGTTCACACAATTATGCTTGGACCATTTTTAACAGACCGTCTTAAAGAATTGGGAGATGAAGCTGCTAAAAATTTAGAAATTGATTTTGAAACATGGAAATTGAAAGCTGCTGAATCAACCCCTCTTGGAAGGTTTGGAGAAGCGCAAGAGATTGGTCCGATTGTTACATTTTTAGCAAGTGAGAAATCAAATTATATGAATGGGCTTTGCTTAGCAGTTGATGGTGGAATTTTGCAAAGTATTAATTAGTAACTTTAGTGCCATTTCTTCTAAATTAAAAAAACGGATTGCATCACAGACTTACCCATTTAATAAACGGTGATTTAATAAAAGCAATTAATTAGGAAGTAATTTATGAGACTTGCTCTGATACCAGCTCGCGGTGGTAGCAAAAGAATACCAAAAAAAAATATTACGTCATTCTGCGGAAAACCAATGATTGCCTATGCCCTAGAGGCTGCTGCAAAATCAGGACTTTTCGATAAAATACATGTTTCAACTGACTCTCATGAGATTAGAAATGTAGTTGAAGACTTAGGGTTCCCTGTAGAATTTATGCGAGACCCTAATTTGGCAGATGATTTCACTGGCTTAGCACCCGTTCTTCGTTGGGTAATAGAGCAATATAAAGCCAGGGGGGAAATTTATAATGAAATCTGTTGCATTATGCCTGCAGCTCCATTACTTTCTAGTCAAGACATTATTAATGCTTTTGATATTTTCACAAATGAAAAAGGCAAATATCCTTTATTGGTTTTTACTAGATTTCCTGTCCCAATTGAATGGGCTTTTTATAAAGATAAAGATGGGCTAATGACTGCTTCGTCACCCAAGATGCTTATGGCGAGATCTCAAGACATTCAACATGCTTATTATGAATGCGGACCATTTAATATTTGGCGATCCGATCATCTCGAAAATAATAACCCACTTACGAATAAAGTACTATCCTACGAGATTCCCTCTGAAAGGGCAGTTGATATTGACACGCCAGAAGATCTCATTTATGCAGAACATCTTTATAATTTTATAAAAAAAAATAAGTGATTTCCTTCTATCATCTTAACTTCAAAGGAAATTCGTTAGGATGGAATTTGATCTCCAAATAGACCGAAAGGTCTTAATTCGAGCCGATGCTTCATCTAAAATTGGCATAGGTCACGTAATGAGAATGTTAGCACTAGGACAGCTTTTGCTGGACGATGGTTATAAAGTCTGTTTTGCAACAATACCAGATCATAACGAAATCTTAGATCGTTTAAGAAATGAAGGATTTACTGTTTATTGTTTAAATCAAGATGATATAAATTGCGCATCCTCAGATTTGACTCAGCTTTTGAATTTGGCCGAAAAGGTGCAGCCTACTTGGATAATTATTGACGGGTATCATTTTGATTGGGCATATGAAAAGCGTATAAAGGATGAGGGTTATAAATTGCTGCGGGTTGATGATATTCCTAAAGGGCATTATTACGCTGATGTAGTCCTTAACCAAAATTATGGGTCAGAAGATTTTAAATACAACACTGAAAAATATACAAAAGTTCTTGCAGGATTAAAGTATGTTTTATTGAGAAGAGAATTTAGAAAGAGTAGTCAGCAATTTAAGATCGTGCGAAAAAGAAATTCACTTCATGTATTAGTGAGCTTGGGCGGCAGCGCTAAAGTAAATAGTGCAATTAATAATGTTATTTCTGAAGGGCTTTCCGGATTGTCTGACTTATTAACAATGTCAATTTTAGCCGAAGCCTCTAACAGGAACATGGCAGAGGAAATGCTCAAAGCTGATTTGGCCATTGTATCTGTTGGCAGCACTATGTGGGAGCTTATGCATATGCATGTGCCATTTTTAGCAGTTTCATTAACGCCTATGCAAGATGATTATTTAACTTATATTGCTCTAGAAGGTTTGTGTATAAAGCTCGGCTGGCATGAAGATTTAAATTGTAAGTTAGTTCAAGAAAAAACCTTAAGTTTTATCAAAGACAATGATTCAAGAGAAAAGATGATAGAAAAATATGAGGCGTTAATTGGTTTTAATGATATTGGGGAGCATTTGTTAGCAACGCTTCGCCAAATGAGTTGAGTTAAAATGATAAAATTTATCAGGCTCGAAGAGAAGCATTTAAAACTAGTGATGACCTGGAGAGCTAATCCAGAAGTTGCTAAGTACCTCTTTACTAATATTAATCAAAATATTGATGAACAGTACCGTTGGTTCAATAAAATAAATATTGATGATACATACCGATGCTGGATTATAGATTATAACGGTATACCTATAGGCTTTTTAAACCTTGCCGCAATTGATCGAATTAATCTTCGCTGTAATGCAGGTTACTATATTGGTGAATTAGAATATCGTAGCTTGGGAGCATTGATTCTTCCTTACCTTTATAATTATGTTTTTAAAGTGATGAGCTTGAAAAAAATATATGGAGAAGTTATAGCTGAAAATTCAGCAATCCTAAAAATTCACGCACTGCATGGGTATAGGCAAGTTGGAATTTACAGAGAACATGTTTTGAAGGATGGTATTTTTTATGATACTATTTTAATAGAATTACTTGCAGAGTCTTGGTTACGTCAGAAAAGATATCAGCAATATGTAGCTATATTCGATTAATCTTACTTTTTGAAAAAATTATTTTAAGAAAAAAATGTTAAAAAAAGAAATTGTTGAAGATATAGTAATTTTGCTCAGAGGATTTTTTTCAGCGCCAATAATTAGCAGTCTAGGCAGATTGGGAGCCCTAGAATTAATGAGAACATCATCAAGCTTTACTCTTGATGATCTTGTTATGCTCCCAAACAAAAAGCTTTTAAAAGATACCCTACGGTATATGGCTAGAATTGGTCTTGTTGAAGATGTTGATGGAAAAAATCATATTTATCGCGCAACAGAATTAGGAGTCGAAATATTCCGTCGTGCAAATTCATTTTATGTTCCTCACTCGTATTACGAATATATGTACCAATACCACAATATGATTCAAGATGAATCATTAACCCTAAAACCTGAGGTTGAGAGGTTAGAAAATGTTATTGGTAGTGGTATAACGCACTTAAGGTATTTCCCACCAGCAGTATCATTTTTGAAGCGCAAAGCTCAATTTGACACGTTGATAGATATTGGTTGTGGGGATGGACATTTTTTATCGACTTTTATTAACGAGGTGCCTGGAAAGAAAATTGTTGGTATTGATCTCTCTAGCTTATCCACAAAAACTACAGATCAAATTCTTAGAAATAAATACCCTGAAATAAATCTAACAACAGTATGTTGTGACGCTTTAGACGTGAAAAAATGGAGCCAAGACGCACTTCGGGTAGCTAACGGAGGTAAGGTGGCAATTTCTATGTGGTTTCTGCTTCATGAAATATCAAGAAATAATCCAAAAATATTAATTGAATTTTTACGTCAAATCCATCAAATATTTCCCGATGCGCCCCTTGTGATCGGCGAAGTTGTTCGTCAAAGTGAAGATATATTAGTTAGTAATAATTTTAGAAGCTTATTGCCAGAATATTTATTCTTCCATGAGATTTCTAATCAAGGAATTTTATCGTGGCAAGAATATAAAGATGTACTCAGCGATAGCGGATATAACTTAATAATAGAAAAGCTTTTTGATGAGGCGCTAGATAGCAATGGAAATAAAATACCAAGCACATTTGTTTGGTGCTTGATACCCAAAGGAGATAAATAACCATGACGGAAAATGATGCATTAAAGATGATTGAAATGTCATTAGATAAGCTAAAGGCTTATAAAATGATTCCAGAAGACACTGTATTTTCAAAAAGCTTGCCGCTTTTAGGCCCTGGATCTCCTTTAGATTCAATTGGTTTTGTAACCTTTATGACCGACATAGAAGAGCGCATTAGTACTGAGACTGATAAAGAAATATATTTAGTGCTTAATGAAATAAGCGATTTCAATGTTAACCAAAGTCACTTGTTAGTAGAGCAATTAGCAAGATATCTTATTAAGGTGAGTGAAGAGACTTAACATGAAAGCTCCATCAACTAGCCCAGTCATGTTAATTACTGGGACAAGTAAAGGAATGGGGCGCGCTATTGCTGAGCACTTTGTGGCTAAAGGTTATCGTGTTGCTGGGTGCAGCAGAAGCAAAGCAACTTTAGAGATAAAAGGATATTATCACAGCGAAGTAGATGTTAGTGACGAGAGTCAAGTAAGATCCTGGGTAAGAAAGATTAGTAAGGATTTTGGCCGCATTGATGTTTTAATTTGCAATGCTGGCTCTGTGCAGTCTGCTTTGTTAATGACCGTTACCCCGAGCAACATTCTTCAAACATTTTTAAATACACATATTGCTGGGACTTATTATGTGTGTCGTGAAGTGTCCAAGATTATGATCCGCCACAAATATGGCCGAATTATTACCGTTTCATCATTGGGTGTTCCATTACACTTAGAAGGAACATCGGCATATTCTGCAACGAAGAGCGCAGTTATTGAGATGACAAAAATTTTGGCAAAAGAATTGGCTCCAGCAGGCATAACATGCAATGTTTTTTCCCCGGCTCTTTACATGACGGATGCTGCTGAAGCAATGGGTAAAGAATGGGCTGGACGATTATTAGATAAACAGACTATTAAGCGAACTGTGACAGTTGGAGAAATTTGTAATGTTATCTCTTTTTATTTGTCACCAGAGAGTGCGCCTATTACAGGTCAGGTAATTAATATGGGTTTAGTTGTTTAGACCGACATTGCATAATTTATGCCTATCTCTCCAAATGCTTTAACTATACCTTATCGATATAACTCATCAATCCTAAACTCCTTATAAATTTTTTTGAATATACGCCAAAAATTGCAAGCCTGTTTCCATTATATTTTTGTCTCTTGAGATGCAGGCTATTTTAATTGCAAGATTTTTCAAAGCAAAAATTTAGATGATTGTTCATATTGCAGATCACGAAATTGTAAATTTAGTGACTGATGTGCCTTGGTCGGAAAACTATTATTTTGTGCGGCGTTTATCCTCATTCGATACTTTACTTATTGATCCTGGGGACAATGGGGATCGAATTGTGGATAGCCTTCTTAAAGAAAAAAGAGATTTAAAGGCCATTCTTCTAACACATGCACATCATGACCATGTTGGTGCTGTTGCAGACGTGCAGGCGCAATTTAATGTACCATGTTATTTACATAAAAATGATTATCGTCTTTTTCGTCAGGCGCATATGTACGCTCTGAGATTTGCTGGAAAGACGATGCAGCCTCTGACGAAAGCTAACTTATTTGAGGATGATGATGGTGTATTGATTGATCAATGGCAATTTAGGCGCATTTATACCCCGGGCCATACCCAAGGGGGTGTATGTTACTTCTTCGATGGTTTTGTATTTACAGGGGATACTTTGTTATATCAGCATGTGGGACGCTCTGATATACCAGGCGCTGATCCAGAACAGCTGATTCGATCCATTGATTTATTGTTTAATGAATTGCCAGATGACACAGTGATTTTGCCCGGCCATGGACGCGCTTGGAATATTGCAGAAGCTAAAAGTTGGTGGCGTATTGTAAGGACGGACCCCCCGCAATACAAGGAATTCGGTGGGCTAAAATGAGGCTAATTAATAATGGTTAAAAATAACACAGGAGTTGGCGTGCTCGGCGCGGGTCGTTATGTGCCAAATAAGGTAATAACAAATCAGATGCTTGAAAAGTGGACTGGCGTATCTGCCGCGAAAATTGTTGAACGTATTGGAGTTGAAACTCGATATATTGTTGAAGACCATGAAACTGCTTCAAGCATGTCTGCTTCAGCGGCTAAACAAGCAATGGAAATGGCGGGTATTCAGCCTAGCCAAATAGGCCTGATTATTGTGTGCAGCTTCACGGGAGATTATGTTTTTCCGGCCATGGCGTGCAAAGTTCAGGAGTTAATTAAAGCCACTAACGCTGCAGCTTTTGATTTAATGGCGAATTGCACTGGATTTCAGGTTGGTGTATGCGTAGCATCAGATCGCATGAAGTGTGACCAGTCAATCAAATATGCACTTGTGATTGGCACCGCTTTGCAATCTCGCTATATAAATTGGTCCGATCCTGACAGTGCATTATATTTTGGAGACGGTGCAGGTGCGGTAATTTTGGGCCCAGTTCCATCAGGTTACGGGGTGTTAGCTAGCGAAATTTCTTCAAATGGCAAGGTCTTTGAGGCTGTTCGCATGCGTGGGGGCGGATCAAGCTTTCCGATCCGACCTGAAAACGTGAATGATGGTCTGCAGTATTATGAACTGAATGGACTTGAAGTTTGGAAGCAGGTTGTACAATATCAACCTCTAGCAATTGAACGTTCACTAGCAAAGATTTATAAAAAAACAACAGATGTTGATTTTTTTATTTTTCATCAGGCAAATCTACGTCTGATTGAATACTTGATGGGAAAAATGAAACAGCCAATGAGTAAAACATTTACTAATGTAGAGAATATTGGAAATACTGCAGATGCATCTATGGCTATTGCTTTGTGTGATGCTATGCAAGCCGGCTGTATTAAACGAGATCAGTTGGTCGTTATTTCAGGAGTAGGGGCTGGCTTCATTTTTGGTTCAACTGTTATACTTTGGCACTAAACTATGTCATACAATAAAAATAATATAAAAGTGAGCATGCTAGGTTTTGATGAAATTAAAGTTGGAGATGTTGCAGAGCTAAAACATGTTTTGACAAAAGACGATGTACAGACTTTCGCAGATTTAACAGGAGATTTTAATCCACTGCATGTGGACGAGGAATTCGCTAAAAGAACGTTATTCCAAAAGCCTGTTGTACATGGCATGTTATCAGCATCTTTTATCTCAACTATAATTGGAACATTGTTGCCTGGTGGCGGAGCTTTATGGATGAGTCAAACAATAGAGTTTCTTCGCCCCGCTTATATTGGCGATACTCTTACAGTTAAGGCAACAGTGAAACAAAAATCACCGTCAACAAGGGTGTTGGTTTTAAGCATTACTGTCTTAAGCCAGAATAGTGAAGAGCTTATCAAGGGGGAATCATCTGTAAAAGTTTTGGAGCTAAAAAAGGAGCTAAGCACAATGAGTTTGATTAAAAAAAAAACAGTTCTAATTTTGGGAGGTAGCGGTGGCATAGGAGCTGCTATTGCTCAGAAATTAGCGGCTGAGGGACATGCAGTTATAGTTCACTTTCATTCTTCCCTTGCGAGCGCAACGGAATTAGTAGAGTCCATAAAAAAAGTAGGCGGTAGTGCAATTTCCATTAAAGCAAATTTGGCAGAAGAAGAAGAAGTGCACAATCTATTTGCCGAGATTCATAAAAAGATGGGGCCGGTTCATGCTATGGTTTATTGTGCTTCTCCAAATAACACACCTCGAGCTTTTAATAATCTAGACTGGGCAGCTATGCAGGAGCAAATTGAAGTAAATTTAAAGGGCGCATTTACCTGCGCTCAAGCAGTATTACCCGGAATGGAAGAAGTAAAATCAGGCGATTTGATTTTTGTAAGCACTGTTTATACAGACGGGGTGCCACCTCCTCAGCAGGCAAGGTATATTGTAGCTAAATCAGCCCTAAGCTCTCTTGCCCGTTGTTTGGCTGTTGAGTATGGACCTTCAAACATTCGAATTAACGTAGTCGCGCCAGGTATGACTGAAACAGGAATGATTGCGGATTTGCCAGACAAAGTGAAATTACTTACAAAAATGCAGACACCAATGCGTCGTTTAGCAGAACCTGAGGATATTGCAGATACTGTTGTTTTTCTCTTGAGTAATTCGGCCAGACATATTACCGGCCAAACGATCCGTGTTTGCGGCGGCTCAGTAATGTCTTAACGTAATAACAAACAAAAAAGTAAATTTTATGAAGCAATCTACTAGTAGCTATCCAGAATTCATGAGGATGGTCGATCTTGTTTCAAATCTCAATCCTTTTCAAAGAAAAAGGATAAAGAATTTTATTGATAGTCAGGATATTGAATTTTGGGAATATGCAGAGTCTTTGTGCAATTTTCTTAGCAATTCTTTTTTAAAGACCGATGAAGAGCGCGCTGCCTCAGCAAAAGCATACAACCAGATGACTATGGATTTTTTGAAGGAGCAGATTCGATTTAAAAAAACAGGCACCTATCTTTTAAATGATGCAAGTTTAGCGAGAGAGAGTGTTTATGACAACCCAATAGTTATGAGGTATTACATGGTTGGTCTATGTTTGTCATATTTACTATGGCCGAATCATTACAAGATGCTGAGATTTTTTAAAAATTACCTGAAGACCTCTCCGGAAGTCAAAAGTTATTTGGATGTAGCCCCTGGCCATGGTCTTTTTGCGGCAGAAACAATGCGTAGGTTTCCAACGATCAAGGCTTCATTACTAGATATAAGCGCAACATCAATTCAAGTTTGTGTTCAGATACTTGAAAGTTTTCAGATTAAACCATCGCGATTTGATTTCATTAACGGAGATTTTTTAACTGTCCCTATTGATGGGGGTGAATATGACTTTATTTCAATGGGAGAGGTTCTTGAGCACGTTAACGACCCGCTTGGATTTTTGAAGCGCGCTCGAAATTTACTTAAAGATGACGGAAGAGTTTTTATGACAACCTGCACTAATGCGCCAGCGTTGGATCATATCTATCATTTTCATAACACAAATGAGATTCGTGAGCTGATTCATGAGGCAGGATTTTGTATATCAAGTCAGGAATCTTTACCTGCTGAAGATGTACCTGAAGAGCGCTGTGAAGAGGAGCTTGTTACGATTAACTATTGCTCTATTTTAGCGAAAAGAAAATGAGCAAAGAACGACTATCCAATGCGTTGAAGCAATTATCTTCAGACCAATCTTACGGCGCATACACGGAGGTGTCTAATGCGCTGGATCAATTAAATGCTGAAGATAAAGGATCTGCAATGCTGAAGTTGGCTTTGTTGCGCAATTTTACACTTGAGCCATTAGTGCCTGTGTTAAAAGGTGAAGTTTCTTTAGCAAATTTTCATCCTCATATTTACTTGGGAGGCTATGACACTATTGCGCAAGACGTGCTGGATTTACATAGTGAGTTTTATTCATTCAAACCAGATCTAGTATTCCTAGTGCAATGGCTAGAAACTCTTGCGCCAGAATTGGTTTCGCGCTTTGTGTCGCTATCGGAATTGCGTGTTATTGAAGAAATTGATCGGATTGTTTCAGGGGTGCGTCAGTTTATTGTTGCGATACGGAAAAATATTAAGACCCCGCTTATATTTAATAATTTTGTGTTACCAACTTTTCCTGCATATGGGATTCTTGATGCTCAATCTCCAACATCTCAAATGCAAGCTATTTTGAAGTTAAATAATAAGTTAAGTGAAATGGCAAGAGAATTTTCTGATGTTTATGTGCTTGACATCATGGGGCTGATGGCAAGAATAGGAAGTCAGCAGGGGATTGATGAGCGTTATTGGCAGCTTGGCCGTGCGCCAATTGGTCGAAATACACTTGTTCCTTTGGGGCGTGAGTGCGGTAAATTTGTGCGTGCTATTTTTGGTCGTTCACGCAAATGTTTAGTACTGGATTGTGATAATGTTTTGTGGGATGGTATTTTGGGTGAAGAGGGAGTTAAAAGTATTAACGCTTCATTTCAAAGAGAAGTAATAAATTTACATGATAGAGGTGTAATTCTTGCCTTATGCAGCAAAAATAATGAAGATGATGTCATTGAAATTCTCAGAAATCATTCAGAAATGATTTTGCGGGAAAAACATATTGCTGCAAAGCAAATTAATTGGGATGACAAAGTTACAAACTTATTGCGCATTGCTGAGGAGTTAAATATTGGGCTTGATAGCCTTGTATTCGCAGATGATAGTTCTTTTGAGTGTGATTTGGTTCGCGAAAGACTTCCCCAAGTTGCAGTATTGTGCTTGTCTGGAGACTCGTCGCTCTTTAGTTTTAAACTTCAAGAGCAAGGTTATTTTGATACGCTATCCATTTCTCCAGAAGATAAGCGCAGGAATCAAATGTACCAGGAAGAAAGTAAGCGTAAAAGATTGATCGCTTCATCAGGCTCAATGGAAGATTATCTTGTCAGTCTTGATATGGTTGCTGAGATTGGGATGGCTAATGAGTTGACTATTCCTCGTGTTGCACAATTAACACAAAAAACTAACCAATTCAATTTAACAACACATAGATATACTGAGGCAAATATTCGTGCATTTGCATCAGATTCGAATGTGAATATTTTTTATCTTAAATTAGTTGATCATGTATCTGATATTGGATTAGTTGGCGTAGTCATTCTTAAATATAAAGAACAATTAGCAGAGATTGATACACTTCTTTTAAGCTGCAGGGCTTTGGGCCGCGGCGTTGAGGACGCGTTTATAGCTTTTATAAAAAATATTGCTCATTCTCGAGGATGTCAATATTTATCTGGAAAATACATAAAATCGGAAAAAAATGCACAGGTTTCAAATTTTTACGAAAGATCAGGTTTTATGCAGACTAAGCAAAGTGACCATGGAAGTGACTGGGCATATACTTTAGGAAATAATGTTAATGTTGGGCCGCAGTGGATTAGGGTTAATATAATTAAA
>Ga0214919_10008399_pt1 | contig 13614 bp, 11 predicted proteins | sample LL1503_MetaG_FD_177994 | JGI IMG/M metagenome (GOLD analysis project Ga0214919, IMG submission 177994) | Freshwater microbial communities from Lake Lanier, Atlanta, Georgia, United States - LL-1503 | ecosystem: Environmental > Aquatic > Freshwater > Lake | place: USA: Georgia | collected...
GGCCCACGGCGAGCACTGATGTAAACGTCGCGAATCGTGCTTGTTTTTAATGCATCAATTGCATGGTCGGCCGTATCGGTTGTATCTAATTCGCTTGGTTCAAGTGCCAACATACGAGCAACATCCATTGCTACGTTTCCGGCACCAATTACAACCGCAGTGTCACAATCAAGTTCTACCTTCACATCCGCAAAATCTGGATGGGCGTTATACCAAGGTACGAATTCTGCAGCAGACATTGATCCAATTAAGTTCTCGCCGGGTATACCTAACTTCTTTCCCAGAGATGAACCAGTAGCGATAATGACTGCGTCATATTTTTCTTCAAGTTGAGCAATTGTTATTTCACTACCAATTTCGACGTTTGCAAATAAACGAAAGTTTGGGTCTGCGGCAATCTTTTCAAAGACTTTTGCCACAGTCTTAATTTTTGGATGATCAGGGGCAACGCCGCTTCTGACCAACCCCCATGGCGTTGGTAGCCGTTCAATCATGTCGATTGCAAACGTATGTTCTTCATCTTGTAAGTTATGAAGAGCTTGTGCTGCAAAGTAACCGGCTGGACCTGCTCCGACAATTGCGATCTTAAATAGTGGCACTATTTCTCTATTCTGATTTGTGCCGCCAGTTTACATCGGTTTGTTCTAACGAACTACTCGTGCACTTCCACCCGATGCCAATTTCTTAACTTCAGCTAATGTGGCCATTGAAGTATCACCAGGGGTCGTCATTGCCAATGCACCGTGCGCCGCACCAAATTCGACGGCATCTTGAATTCCCCCAATTTCCATTAGTCCGTAGGCAAGTCCTGATGCAAACGAATCGCCACCTCCAACACGGTCAAAGATTTCTAAATTTTTGCGTTTCTTAGATTCAGCAAACCCTTCGGTGCGAGACCAGGCAATTGCTGCCCAGTCATTTCTGGATGCACTATAAACACCACGGAGAGTCGTAGCAATCACTTTGAAGTTTGGATATTCATTTGCTGCATTATTAATCATTTTTCTAAAGCTCGATGTATCCAACTCTGTAAGATTCTCGTCCGTTCCATCGATTGAAAATCCAAGGCTGGCTGTAAAATCCTCCTCGTTACCGATCATCACATCTACATACTTGGCTAGCCGTTTATTGACTTCACGAGCTCTATCAAGCCCACCAATACTTTCCCATAAGGATGGTCTGTAGTTTAAGTCATAGGAAACTACGGTTCCATTTTCGTGCGCGGCTCTCATCGCTGCTTCAGCCACATCTGCAGTCGAATCGGAGAGCGCTGCAAATATTCCGCCGGTATGAAACCAACGGACTCCACGGGAGAAAAGTGCATCCCAATCAACGTCATTTGGCTGCATCTGAGAAATTGCTGTGTTACCGCGATCGCTAAATCCCACTGCTCCCCGTGCGCCGAAACCGCGTTCTGTAAAGTTCAAACCATTGCGAACAGAGCGACCTATCCCATCATATTTAACCCACTTCACATATGAGAGATCAAGTCCTCCGGCCAACATAAAATCCTCAACCAGTCGACCTACTTCATTATCGGCAAGTGCCGTGACAATCGCACCACGCAAACCGAAGCAGCGGCGAAGTCCGCGAGCAACATTATATTCACCGCCTCCTTCATACGCTGAAAAATTTCTGGCAGTGCGGACTCGACCGACCCCTGGGTCTAGCCGCAACATCACTTCACCAAGTGAAACTATGTCGAAATCACATTCATTGGCAGGTTTTATCACCAAAAGTGAATCGCTTTCTTTTTTTGACATGAACTACTCCTTAGCTTCTATCATTAAAAATCGCTTTTGCAAGTAGTGCGATTTCTTTCCAATTTTTGTCTTCAATCAACTTTGCTGGTGCTATCCAAGATCCACCAACACATGCCACATTTGGTAAGTTCAAAAAATCTAAATAATTACTTTGCGAAATTCCACCTGTAGGGCAAAAAGAAAGTTGAGGAATTACAGAAGAAACAGCTTTAAGCCATGCAACTCCACCTGATTCCACGGCTGGAAAAAATTTTGCGGTAGAAACGCCGACTTCAACTAAAGTTAGTGCCTCTGACACTGTTGCGCACCCTGGTAAATAAGGAAGTACAATTTCCTCTAAATGATTAAGTAGAGTCGCAGTTGCGCCGGGTGAAACTAAAAACTTTGCGCCAGCATTTAGTGCCGAGACCGCTGTTGCTCTATTAATAACCGTTCCCGCCCCAATAATTGCTTCTGGAACACCTTTTGCAATTGCTTCTATTGCTTTTAGGGCAGCTGGAGTTCGTAACGTAATTTCAATTCGCGGAAGACCGGCCTCAACAAGGGTTTTTGCTAGATCAACGGCATTATCTGCATCATTTATAACGACTACAGGTATTACTGGTTGGCTACTCCAAAACTCAGAACTCATATATTTTCCTCTCTGTAAGCAATTCCAGCTTCCTTATATTGCTGCACTCATTCGTTTACTTTTTTTCTTGCTATTGGCTACCGACAACAAGAGAATGCTTACTAGGAATATGCCCATGACAAGTTGCTTGATTCCCGATGCTAAACCGAAGTTACTTTGCGCTGAATCCAAAAATGAGGACATAAGGGTCATCATTAACGCACCAAATGACACTCCTAAGGCACTGGATTTTCCGCCAGAAGCTGCTGTCCCACCCACAAAAGTTGCGGCGATTGATGGTAAAAAATATGAGCTTCCCATGTCCTGAAAAGAGCCACCCATTACTGCAGCGGCTAATACCCCAGCTAAACCACTAATTAAGCCGCCAATAACAAAGGCAGTTAGAACGACTCGAGACGTTGGAATTCCAGCCAAATAAGCGGCATTTCGGTTTTGCCCCACTGCGTGAAGTTGTTTTCCATACTTTGTCCGGTACATGAGAATTGCAAGTACACCAGCAACGGCAATTGCTATGAATGTTTGCACCGACACTGAGGCATAGTTACGTGTAATAATTGAAACGAATCCCGGGATTGGCAATACTTTCATCTTTGAGGAAGCAACTAGTACTAGAGTCAAATATAAATACCCGGTTGCAAGAGTAGTTACCATCGCTGGAACTTTGAGGTAGACATTAATGACCCCATTAATGAATCCGGCCAATCCGCCAATCAGAACAGCAGCAAGCAATCCTAATACGGGATTAATAAACATTAGTGTTGTAGATGCATATGCGCACAATGTCAAAATGTAAATTTGAGATAAATCAATTGCGCCATCTCCACTTGTAACGACAACCATCTGTGCAAGTCCGAGCAGAAGGGCGAACGTGCTTAATCTTGTCGCAGTAAAGAGATACGATGATGAGTAATTGTGATTAAGTTGACCAATTAATATAAAAAAAATGATTGAGCCTATTATCGGCCAAGCAGCAGGATATCTCTGAAGGAACGATGTCATTCTTTTCATGCTGCTAATCCCATTTTCCCTCTGGTGAAGCGCCGCCCAGCCAAAACCGAGATAATAATTATTCCTGTCACTGCGATCTGATAATTTGAATCAACTTGTATAAAAATTAATAGCGAAGCGATCAGCGACATCGCAATACCAGCAGCAACTACGCCGAAGGGTTCTACAACTCCGCCTGACATTTCGCAGCCCCCTACAATCACGGTTGCAATACTCATCATGCAAAAAGATGCCGATGTATTAACATCAGCCGCCGAAGTGACTGCGGTAAAGGCCATTCCAGCAAAAACGACCATGAGCCCAGCAAAGGCGTAATTGATAGATTTACCGACTAAATATGACCATCCAGCGCGTTCTACTGCATCCTGACTATTCCCAATTCCACGCAGAACGATTCCATACCGCCATCTATAAATTATGAACCACGTGGCAATACCGGCAGCCAGGCAAAAAATGGCAACCATTGGGATGAAAGTAATATTTGCATTATAAATTGTATTTAGCCATTCTGGACTTTCACCACCCGGCTCAGGTGAAATCAATAGTGCTACGCCAAGCCAAATGAACTGCGCTCCGAGAGTAACAACAATGGCTGGCAAACGACGTAAATGGATTAAAGCACCCATTGCCACATATGCCAATATTAAAATAACTAAACTCACAACTCCAACAAATACGCTCTTGCTTAAGACAACTGCAACAAGAACGTTTGCCAAGGCAATTGAATAGCCATTACCCATGTCAATATCTCCTGCAGTTATAACAAACATCTGCCCGAGTGCAGCAAAGACAAGGGGTACGGCTGTCCCGAGAAGTAACCCAATGCTCATCATAGAAAAGACATTTGAATTAGCAGCAACATTCAATCCATAGATTAAGATCATTGCAGATAGAGGAAGTGTGAGCCGAGAATTCATTATTCTTGAAAAAATTGAATGATCTATTCTCTCTCGGCTTGCTGTTCGATCTACTTCTGTGAATGCTGCGCGCACTATATTCTGTACAGATACATCATCACCTTTAAATTCCTGAACAACTTCTCCATCACGCATTACATAAACGCGATCACAGATCTCCATTTCAGCATCCTCAGTACTATGCAAAATAATGGCCTTGCCTAACTGTTTAGCTTCCTGAAGTAGGCTGTAAATTTCCTGTTTCGTTTCAACATCAACGCCTGCAGTAGGGTCGTTAAGCAGCAGTAAATCCGCCCCAGATGCTAAGCCGCGTGCTATCAGTGCCTTTTGTTGATTTCCACCAGAAAGTGAAGTTATTGGGCTATCGATGCTTTCGGCTCGAAAACTCAACCTTTCAAACCACTTTTGGCCAATTTCTTTCGTCTTAATGCCGTTAACCAGACCATACTTGGTAAGTTCCCGCAGGCTTGAAATCGTAATATTGTCACGGATAGACCACATTGAGAATACGCCTTCGCGTGCACGATCACCGCTCACATATGAAATTCGACCATTAACTTTAATGTTTGAGCGGCGACGACTTTTTGAGGCAAAGATTCGCTTTAATAGTGTTGTCTGGCCACTTCCCACTAATCCGGACAGACCAACAATTTCACCTTGCCCAACAGTGAGGTTGATATTTCTTAATTCCCCATAGCTATAGTCAGTTATGGAGACAACTTCGTTTTGTGTGACGGGAACCCCGGTAATTAGCGTGCTCGCGCGGATCTGCACTTCGCCTCCCATAATTTGAATTAAATCTGTAGGAGTAAAAACTTCTGGATCAAATTCGCCCGCGTTTGCACCATTTTTCAAAAGAACAATTCGATTACTTACTTTTTGGATTTCTTCTAATTTATGGGAGATATAGATAACCGCAGTTCCTGAATTAGATATTTCTTGCACAGCTTTATGGAGCTGATTTGCTCTATTAATTGAAAGTGCGGATGTTGGTTCATCGAGAACCAAGATTCCTATTTTTTCGCCTATTAAGTTTTTACAAATCTCCACCATTTGTCGCTGAGCTAATGTTAAAGATGAAACAGGGAGGTTGACATCAATTCCGTTATCGGGGAAATATTTTTCTAATAGTGCCTTAGCTTGGTTTTTCTCTTTAGCGCGCCATCCAAATTTTCCCCAAAACTTATGGTCGGTAGTGAGAAGAGCAAAATTTTCATATACAGCTAAATTAGTACAAAGTGAAAGATCTTGGTAAGCACATGCAATTCCTAATTCGGCAGTTTCAATTTGTGTAATCTTCGATACTTCACGGCCATTGACAAGAATTCTTCCATCTGTTGGCTCTAATACACCAGTAATTATCTTCATCAAAGTGCTTTTGCCGGCACCATTCGGGCCGACCAAGCCAATAACTTCGCCAGGGTAGATTTTTAAACTTGCTCCGCTTAACGCTTTTGTAACTCCAAATATTTTTTGTAACTTTTCTAATTCAAGTATAGGAGCGCCCTTAAGTTGCATTTAATAACTCCCTGTTACTACGTCGTGGCATCAATTGTATAGAAGCACTCTCCCGACCCCCCTTAGGACGGGAGAGTGCTGTCTACTATTACTTGGTGTAGAGGTTCTTGCGCACCCATGCTCGGGTGTAAGTAGGAGTCGCCATTACAGTGTCATCAACATTCTTGTACTTCTGTACATCATCTTTGGTGATTACTCCAATTGGGTGAATCATGTTGTGGGGAATTTTGTACTTTCCGCTAAGAATGTCTACTGCAACATAAACTGCAGTTGCACCGTCCCATGGATTAGCAGATACAGATACTGTGTCATATCCTGCTGGAGCTGAGTTAGCCCACCACTTTAGGAAAAATCCGCGGTTATCTCCGCCAATTACTGGAAGTGGAAGTCCTGCTTGTTGGAAAGCCTGCACTGCTGCATATGCATCTCCGCCTTGGCTAACAACTCCACCAATATTTCCATTTTGTGCAACTAAGTTAGGCAATGCTGCTGCTAAGACAGCTTGCGCCTTTGAGCCAGTCCAATCATCATAAAGTGATGCGACTAGTTTGACGTTTGGATAAGCCTTGAGTGCATTGACAACACCAGCATGGGCGGCTGCATCAAATGCATCGCCTTCCATACCGCGAAGTTCAATGAGGTTTCCTTTCGATCCCATTACCTTAACTACGTAATCGGTTAAAAACTTCATTTGAGCACCTGCATCAAAACTGATTTGATATACAAGTTTTGCTGTTGACTTAATAGGCCCATCGTTTACAACAACCACGGGAATACCTGCGTTTGATGCCTTTTGTACAACTGCTGTAAGTGCAGTTGCTGAGCTAGGATCGACAATTATTATGTCTACTTTTTGAAGAATAAAACTTTGGATTTGTTGGATTTGCTTGTTTGGATCCTGGTTTGACTCAGCAAAAATTAGCTTTTTAACTTCACCAGTCTTGACTAGCGCTGCTGCAGCTTCCTTTGCATAGCCTTCCATTGCTTGGCGGTAGGTATTGCCATTAAACGAGTTACTAAAACCAATAACTATTCCCTTGGTCTTGGTGGCCGCAGATGCCTGGTTTGCGCTGACTGGAATCAACACGACTGCGAGAGACACCGCGATTGCGAGAGTTTTTCGGATACTGCTTCTCATCTTTCCTCCTGGTAGGTCGTTTGACTGCAGGTCATGACGGTTGTAACGGCCTGCATTTCTCATGCATTCACAAAGGTTCATACACTCAAGAGCATGTATACAACCTCTGTATCGTTGTGTCTAGCCTTGAATACGCTCATAAACACAATTGTTATCAAATTGGTATTTTCCACTTGGTTTTTATCTCAAATTGAGCAATACCTTGCTGCTCCCACCCCCAGCTGCCACGGACATCGCTTGCTCAGCGTCGGCTAATTCGAATTCGTGGGTAATCAATGGCTCAACATCTAAACCTGATGCAAGGGCAGCAATGGCATCGTCAATCTCAGCCGAAAATCGAAATGAACCCACCCAAGAAAGCTCGCGTGTCACCAAATCACCTAGAACAGCTTGGATTGCCGTTGAGGGCAGATTGCCAACTTGTACAACAGTCCCGCCCTTGGCTGTTGCATGTAGCAGGTTGCCTAAGGCTGCAGGTGCACCCGATGCATCAAATGAAATTGTAATCTCGTCGTCGACTAACAGGTTTGTTAAATCGATTACCTCATCAGCACCCATTGCACGTGCAACTTTTAATGCGTGTGGTGAAACATCAGCTGCTAATACTTTTGTGGCACCACTATATTTTAAGGCAGCAATGATGAGTGATCCGATTGCTCCGCATCCATTAACTAAAATTACTTTCCCTTTTACGTCTCCCGCTCTAACAACGGCATGAAGTGCAACAGCGAGTGGTTCTGCAAGCGCACCTCGACGAGTATCTAATCCATCAGGTAGCACTCGAACTTGATCAGCTTTCATAATTTTTAATTGCGAAAATAAACCATCGGTATGTGGATCAAACTGTGCCGATCCGCAATATCGAACCTGAGGGTAAAGATTTGTACGTCCTGACAATCGCTCCGACATGACTCCGTCACCGACTAATTGTGCGGGCTGGAATGTCACAGATTGACCAACTTGTAATGAAACAACTCCTGAACCTAAAGCAGAGATACGACCGGAGGCTTCATGGCCCAGAACCATTGGGTTTTTAAGGAGTGCAGTCCCAGATCGACCATACTTCCAATAGGCAAGATCTGAACCACAAATTCCGCCCCACTCCATGGAAATAAGTACTTCTCCAACTCCTGGAATTGGGTCTGGCAGTTCCTCTATACGCAGATCACCTGCGCCATGCACTACAACTGCCTTCATTATTATTCACCCTCCATAGAAGTCAACTTCATAATTGAATTTGCCCTTTTGATAATGCATCCATTTGTGAAACTACTCCAGATACAAATTTTTCTGACAAACTCAGGTCTGATGCACCAATCACTTGCAAGAGTGAACGTACTACTTCACTCGAATCTTTTTTATTTATCCAGCATTGCGCCGTTTTTGCTGCTAATGGGTCAGTGGTTCCAAATTGTTGCTGCCCGGAACTGTTTGCTTTCGTTGCATTAACCCAACCTGCAACTGCGAGTTCCGTTATGTATGAGTCTTTCTGCAACTCAATTAAACTTCGAATAGAACCCAATAATCTTTCGGGGAGTTTGAGAGTTCCATCAGACCCGATGACTTGTAACTGGTGTTTCATGGCAGGGTTACTAAATCTAGTAACCAGTGCATTAACATAATTAGTTATCGCTTCGGCGCTAATAGTGAGTGTTGGTGCAACTTCAAGTGCATAAGCGCGTAAGAGTTTTTCGCCCCAAGGGCTCTCGAGAGTTTCACTAATCGTGGTTAATCCACTGGCTAATCCAAGATAGGCAAGCATTGAATGAGATCCGTTAAGTAGTCTGAGTTTAAGGAGTTGGTAAGGGGCAGCATCCTGGACGATTTGAGCGCCAGCCAACTCCCATTGTGGTCGAGGGGCTACAAAACAATCCTCTAAAACCCACTGGCGATATGGCTCACCAAAAACTGCCATTTCATCGTAAAAGCCCAACTCCCCAGCCACTGCTTTTCGATCATCAGAGGTAGTTGGCGGCACGATTTGATCTACAACTGTAGATGGAAAAGCCACTGACCGTGACATCCATTCAAGCAACTGTCCTTTATCAACCCAGCTTGATTCTCTGATGAAATCACCTATGACATTAGATAGTGCTATTCCATTCTCAGTCATGTTGTCACAAGAAATTAAATTTATCGGTGCACCAGAATTTCGAAAACGTGAAAGCAGGCCGTACGCCACTGTTCCAACAACAGTTGTCATTTTATTGTTCGATTGTGTGGAATCTAAATCACATGAGATTTCATTTGCGGATAGTTTTAATCTTCTGGTTTCACTGTCTCGGTAATATCCCTTTTCTGTTATTGTCATTGTTAAATTTGAAATTTGATCGCTTTTAAAATGGTCAATGATATTCTCAAAATTCTTCTTCAAGTGAAGTGCATCAATCACAGAACCAACTACATGTGTGGTGGATGATTCCGTGGCTCTTTCCGTGACTGAATACAAGCAGTCTTGACTTTTCATCGCTTCTACTGATTCTGTAGATGTTGGAGCTATATCGATTATTCCCCATGTTTGAGAGCTCTCTAGATTTGAGCGCTCTGTGTACACCGCTTGGTGAGCACGATGAAATGCGCCAAGGCCAAAATGTAGAACTTTGGGTTGAAGAGAGCGGGGGTCTATTAGTGGCCTGGCATGGATAGGAATTTTTTCTATTGAAGCCAAACTCAATGTTTGAAACTCGGAAGCCGCTTTCAATTTGATATTTACCAATCGTGTACGGAGCCATCTAGACGGCGGGCCACAGGTAAATACTTGGCGTTATACGGGTACTTTGCAGCCTCTTTGTCATCATATTCAACGCCAAGGCCAGGCGCTTCGCCTGGATTGAGCATTCCATCGGCAAAAACCACATTATTTTTAAATACATTTAATGTAACTTCTTCGTGGGACATGAATTCCTGGATGCCAAAGTTTGGAATAGCAATATCAAGATGAACTGCTGCTGCCAAAGTTACTGGTGATAAGTCTGTTGCTCCATGCGAACCGGAGCGAACTTGATATAAAGCGGCAAGATCAAATATTCGCTTTAAGTGTGAAATTCCTCCCGCATGCACAACAGTTGTGCGAACATAATCAATAAGTTGTTCTGTTATTAAATGCTGTACATCCCAAATTGAATTCATGACTTCGCCAACTGCTATCGGCGTAGTTGTATGTTCACGAATAAGGCGGAATGATTCTTGATTTTCGGCCGGAGTTGGATCTTCCATCCAAAATAATTGTGCGCTTTCTACTCTCTTACCAAACCTTGCTGCCTCTATGGGAGTTAATCGATGGTGAATATCATGGAGTAAATGAAACTCAAATCCGAATTTTTCCCGAATAGCATCTAAGTAAGTTGGTGCAAATCGAAGGTAGCTTTCAGTGTCCCACGGTTGTTCATCAGGTAATGATCCAGTTGCTGGTTCATAAACTTTTCCCTTCCGGACTCCGTAGCTTCCACCAATCCCCGGCACTGCAGCTTGGGCACGGATTGCCAAGTAACCGGCATCGCGATATTTGGCAACATCATCTAGAAGCGATGCAGTGTCGACTCCGCTTGCATGCCCGTACACCATTGCACCGTCGCGACAGCGACCACCAAGTAATTGATAAACAGGTAGTCCCGCAATTTTTCCTTTAATATCCCACAGCGCAGTATCCACTGCAGAGATCGCAGTCATTGTGACGGGACCTCGGCGCCAATATGCGCCTCGATAAAGATATTGCCACATATCTTCAATTCGAGCTGGGTCTTTGCCTAAAAGTAGTGGCACTAAGTGATCTTTGAGATAACTGGCAACTGCCAGTTCCCGGCCATTGAGCGTGGCATCGCCCAAGCCACTCACTCCATCAGATGTGGTAATTCGCAAAGTGACGAAATTTCGCCCAGGAGCAGTGATAAGTACTTCTGCCTTCTCAATTACGCTCACGAAGTTATCTCCTCAAAAGGTTGCGAAAACATGTTCTTTGGTGCCATGCTTGTATACAAGTGATTTTACGCCCAATTGTCAAGGCCTTGACTCTTTCTGAAGGGAAAAATCTATGTGTGAACCACTTCTGCCAGTGGAAGCTGGTCGGATTTTGTTCGATGGTTTTAGTAGTAATCCGATACTAGATCACGCTGAGGGCTTGGATCTCGACCCAATCGATGGATCTTTATGGTGTGGTGGTGAAGCTGGTCAACTCTACCGAATTGATTTAAATACTCATGCAATTGAATTAATTGATCAGAATCCTGGTGGGTTTACTTTAGGAGTGAAATTTTCATCCGGTAGAACTGTCATTTGGTTAGATGCTGTTAAACGACAGGTCCGATCATTGGCAGTTGGTGATAAAAGTGGAGTGCACATATTAGTCGATGGGCATGTTGATGGGCACGCCCTTGTTTACCCTAACGCTCTCGACATCACTGTTGATGGCACGATCTATTTTTCTGATAGCGATGGCACCTCCGATCGCGCTGGTGGTGGAATTTATAGAATAACTCCTGATGGCCATGCCACCTGTTGGAGCCCTGGACCCTTCCATTTTGCTAACGGAGTAGCAATCTCACCCGATGGGCAATGGCTATATGTCGCCGAATCCGCATCACGAACTGTGTGCCGTGTAAAGATTCTAAATGATGGCTCAGCAGGAAAAATCGAACGTATTTGGAGTTTGGGTAACAAAGTTCCCGATGGTATAACAATTGGTCCCGACAACGGAATTTATGTTGCCTGCTATTACCCCTCAGTCATCATCCGACTAGAACTCGATGCAACAATTACAACAATTTATGAGGACCCGATTGGTCATACCTTAGCTAATCCTACTAATCTGATTTTTTCGGGCTCAGAAGCTTATGTAGCTAACTTAGGTCGATGGCATATTACTTCGATAAATATGCAATCGATAATGACATGATTGCTGCCACTTCCCGTATCATGGCGCCGTGCCAAACCCAGTAAAGCGAACAGGTCGTCGTGCTGTTTATAATGAACTGCGCCGCAAAGTAATTGAACTTGAGTTTTTGCCAGGAGCTCCACTATCAGAAAATGAATTGGCCGCAGAATTAGGAGTTTCGCGCACTCCAATTCGCGAAGCTCTGATAATGCTCGCACAAGATGATCTTGTTCAGGTTTTCCCAAAAATTGGCTCTTTTGTTTCTCGCATCGATGCCCAGCGTGTTATCGATGCGCAGTTCTTACGCGAATCAGTGGAACTTGCATCACTCGGCGATGTTCCAGCAAAGCCAGACCCTGCCTTAGTTCAAGAACTACGCGAAAATTTAAAATTGCAATTTGAAGCCGAAGATAATCGTGAAGAGTTTTTTAGGCTAGATGAATTATTTCACCAAGGACTGATGCGTCTTTCAAAACACGATGGAACATGGCCAGCGATTGTTGGTGCTAAAGCACATCTCGATCGCGCACGTTGGTTGGGCTTACAAAAACGCTCACTTAAAATGTTTGCCGAACAACACAGTGAAATTCTTGATGCACTCCTAAAAAATGGATCAGTGTCGGCGCGGCCACTTATGACAACACACTTACGAACTGTGTTTACGGATATTGAAATTGTTCGAGAGCGTTCACCCGAATGGTTTGCTTCACCTGCAGGTGCACCTACCCGCAGAAGTGTGGCGGTCTGGGAGTAAATTTCTGGCGGAGACGAGGAGATTTGAACTCCTGAAGGGTTTAACCCCTTACCTCGTTAGCAGTGAGGCGCACTCGACCGGGCTATGCGACGTCTCCGAGTACGGGTAAAGAATACAACCTCTATTGGGTAGAGGTTTACTTGCCTCTTCGAAGCCTGAAAAGTAAGCCTCCCACAACGATGACCAGCAGAAAGATCACGCCAATCCGAACTAATCCATTGTCTCTTGAAATGGGTTGAATCTCATCACCTGGGACATCGACTATCTGCTCACTCCCGACTGGTAATCCTTGAATTGTGTATGGGGCGTGATCATTGCCAACAAATTCAATACTCAGTAGTTGTTCTCCTGGCTTTGTAGAAAATTGAAATGTATTTAGGTGGAACCATTCATTATAAATACGCATTATTTTACGCCCATCTAAGTAGACATGAGCGTGGCCTTCTCCAGGAACATGTTGCATTGATGCCATTTCTGGGCGCCATACAAAATTTGTAGTTACAACTTGGACGTTAAACCCACCGGTTGGATCTTTTTGAATCTTAAGAACAGAGATTGGAGCAACCTCCGGTGAAATTTCATGAACTGTCACAGCTCCATTGCTGTGAGCATGCAAAGGAAGAAGGCTTGAGAAGGTCAAAATCCACCCTGTTGTAAAAATAGCAATCAGCTTCATTTAGCAAATGTATTACATTTACCAAAAATAGAATACTTATTGTGTTCACCTTCTGTTCACTTTAAACGTGTTTAACTTTTGACAGGCCCTTTAATGGATTTTATGATTTTGTAATGAAAACACGTATCTTCTTTCTTGCACTTATTCTTATTGGTTGTAGTTTCTCGCCCACCTATGCTGCAACCGTGACAGGGAAAATTCTCTATAACAAGAAAACGGTCGTTACATACACCGTTGTTGATTCACTCACTCTGGATCCAAATGGCTGTAAAGAGGTTTATATCAAATACACAATTGATAAGTCTTATTACTTCCCCAACGCATATGTGATGTTTGGTT
>Ga0214919_10008401_pt1 | contig 13612 bp, 10 predicted proteins | sample LL1503_MetaG_FD_177994 | JGI IMG/M metagenome (GOLD analysis project Ga0214919, IMG submission 177994) | Freshwater microbial communities from Lake Lanier, Atlanta, Georgia, United States - LL-1503 | ecosystem: Environmental > Aquatic > Freshwater > Lake | place: USA: Georgia | collected...
TTACCTGTTATTCTTGTAGGTGCAAGTGTGTTTGCAAACAATACATTAGCAATAATATTTGTTGCATATAAGTAAGATAATCCTGATAAGGTTCCACCTGTACCTGTGCCTATTGTAGCATTTCCAAATATTACTAAAGTATTACCAGTAATTACATTGGAAACTATCGAACTAAATGCAGCGTTGCCTGTAATAGCAATACTACCACCTGTGATAGTATTTGCATTGAATGTATTTGCGTTAACTGTTTCTTGAGATAATCTGCCAGTTACTGTTAGATTACCTAATGTTAAATCTCCGCCTGCCAAGGCAGCTAATACTCTAGCATTAGTAAAGTATAGATTAGCAGATGTTTCTCTAATATTAGCAGTTGTGAAGAACTGCTGTACAAATACGTTTACTCTTGCATTAGTATAATATTGATTTGTCGTTTCAACTACATTTGCAGTTGTCAATAAAGGATTAACAGCAGATACTACTCTACTATTAGTATAATAAAGATTATTAGATCCTTCTCTTAGAGCAGCTGTAGTATGATTATTAAGTGTACTTACATAACCAATTACATTACCAACAAAAGTTTGTGCTGCAATATTAGCATATCTAAACGTTACATTAGAAGTATCTAAATCATTTAATCCAGGGTCGGATGTTAGATTATCAAATACTTTAAATGTCTTATCGGTATGGTCTCTAAAGATACCGGCGTGTCTTTCTAGTGCACCATCATTATAGTGACCAAGAAATCCAAGATCAAAATTATCTGCAGGGTTTCCATATCCAACCTGAATCATTGGGTCATTGACAACCAATGTGTTGGAGTATACTGCAGCAATGTTACCTAGTATGTATAGATTGCCAGATAACGTTAAGTTCCTGAATTGAACACTATCTGTTGTTGCAACTGGCTGTCCAATAATAATTGTCGGACTTCCGTTTTGTGCATCACCATTCTCAATAGTAACACCTGTACCAGCAACAAGTGCTACAGGACCTATTGTATTAGCTGTACCATACTTAACTAATAAACCACTGGTAATATCACCAAATAAGTTTCTTCTTGCATTTGGAGCAGTATTTGCACCAGTACCACCGTGTGTTATATCAACATCTCTGGTACCCATGTAGGTATTACCTACAAAATGTCCCCTATTATCTAATACTGGAATGTTATTAACACTAACGACGTTTGTAGTAAATACTACATTTCCCGTACCTAATAATGCTAATCTTGTTGTAGAATTTGCTACATTTTCAAAATCATTATAGAATAATAAATCGCTTCTTAAATCTGGGCCATTGTCATATGTTTCAACAATTCGCATACCCGCAAATTTATTGCGATCTCCAGATTTCATTATACCTAAGTACAAGTTTCCTGAAGTTGTTCTTGTAAATTGCTGTACGTTACCGCCAATATAGCTGTTAAATTCAACTAATGGAAATACGTTACTATATACTCTATTAACCGATACATATTCTGTAGCTGCAACGTTAGATAAAGATACACCTGCCGCATTGCCGTATTGGTCTTTAATTTGTAATCCGCCACCAGCTGGATCAGCAGATATAGCAATACCACCTACAAATAAAGTGGTTGCGCCTAAGTATAAATCTCTCCACTGCTTTGATGCAGTACCTATACTATATTGTCCGCTTATTGCGGGTATTAAATTACCATTAATTGTTAAATTCTTACTTACACCAAAACCATCATTGGTTTGACTGTATGTAAAGTACGCGTTTGCACCCTTAATGTATAAACCAGAACCTTCTGCTTGTGATGCACTAACAGCAGAATCTGATAACGTTAAAAGTCTACTTTCCGTTCTAACATTAGATACATTTAATAACGCAAGATTTCCTTGCACAGTTAAATCTCCACCAACTGTCAAATCGTCCAGGGTGATATCTTTGCCTTGTATTGCGGCTTGTATATCTGTAGCTAATCTAGCAGTAGTGTAATAAAGATTGTTAGAACCTTCTAATAAATTATTTGTAGTAAGACCACTTAATGATAGTACAGTATTAGCAACATTTGCTCTCTCAGAAAATGCTGATCTTTGTGCATCGTTTACTGCGTCACCTGGAACCCAATTAGTGCCATTGTATACAAGTATTTGACCCGTATTTGCTGTACTGGTACTTACATCATAGAATGTGTCCAAACGCATTTGATATACGTTTGCGATTACTCTATCTTCTGTGAAGTATAGATTTACGTTACCTTCTCGTAAATCATTTGTAGTAAAATTACTTAGTGTGTTTACTTGAGAAGATCTAGCTGCAAGTGGAACATTTAATACAGTATTTGCAACTTCTGCATACGCAGCATAAGCAGCAACGTTTGCAATATTTGCGAGTACAACAAATCCTGCAACGTTAGCAAAGAAAGATGTATTTGCTTGATTTACAACTAATGCTGTATTTGCTATCCCTGCTCTTACAGCAAACAAAGCAGTTGCGGATGAACCAACATTTCCTACATTAGCTACATCTTGAGGATACCAATTACTACCATCCCAGGCTAATACGTATCCTCTTACTTTTGTGTTTGATGGCGTCCAAACATCTTTTAGATCATTGATACTTAAGTTAGCAACATTAGCTGCTACTCTTGCATCAGTGTAATATAGATTTACATTACTCTCTATTAGGTTTGCTGTAGTATGATTGCTTAGATAACTTACATAATAAGCAGTTAATGCTGTGTTTGCAACTTGTGCAAGTGCGGGAACAAAGGTTCCTGGCTCGAATGCTGCATTTGCATTATTATATACTAAAGTATCCCCTGTTTGTAATGGACGTAAAACCGTATTACCGTAGTTTACATCCTTCAAATCATTTAGAGATACTACTTGGCTAAGGTATGCAAGTACTCTAGCATTGGTGTAATACTTATTAACAAATCCTTCAGTCAATCCATCTGTGGTATTTGCGCCAGCGTTTGAAATTGCTGTGATGTTTGCTCGTACAGTACCAGCCGCCCAGTCAATTACGATTGTTGGGTCTGCTGCAGTTAATGCTGTTCTTGCTCTGTTGTTAGTATAGTAGAGGTTTAATCCACCCTCTCGTAGATCATTTGTACTATTGAATGCAAGATTTGCCTCAGTTCTGACATTAGCGGCAGTCCATACATTACCATTCCATACTAAGGCCTGGTTTTCTTGAGGAGTTATTAGGGCGTTGCCAACTCCTAAGTATTTTGTTTGTACATCAAATAAATCGTTTATACTCGCAAGGTTAATATTTGCGAATACGTTGGAAAATGTAAAGTATAGGTTAGATCCGGTTTGTTTTACGTTAGACGTAGTAAGAAAGGGCAGTATGGACCCTAACGTAATGTTACTCGATCCACCGCCATTTGCCGAACTTAAATTTTGCGAGAATTCCCGTGCTCTTGTCATAATTTCCCAGACTTTTTCTCTATTATTTATAATAATCTAAATTTGGGTTATGACCTCACGTACCCCCACTGTTGTTTATGTGTTTACATAATTATGGATAGACTCTTTCAAGAAATGCGAGGTCTTTTCTGTCCTCTTTCATTTCATACCATCCTTTTCCGGTATATACATTTAGCACATTTTGGAAATATTCTTCATATAATGGGGCAACTTTCTGAAGAGAAAAATTCTCACCCCATTTTCTACATTTATATGGATCAATTTTGTCTATTGTTTTTGCTGCAGTAACAAACTGGTCAAATGTTCTGCATCTATATCCTGTAACGCCCTGTAAGTTATTTTCTGTAAAAGAACCCCAATCTGTTGTTATTGTTGGTGTGCCCGATAATAGCATTTCAATTTGAACTCCCCCAAATGGTTCAATATACATAGACGGAGTAAATGCGGCCTTTGCTCTAGACATTAACTGTTTTCTTGTTTCTATATCTGCATAACCTATAAATTCTACATGATTTGGAAATTCTAAATCCTCGGGTTTTTGGCCTGCTATCTTAAGTTTTGCCCCTATTGCCTCCGTTACTTGCACAGCAATATGTATTCCCTTGCCCTCATATACTCTTCCTAAAAATAAGAAGTAATCTTCTTTTTCTTCGGGAGAAAAATTAAAATCTTCTAAATCAAAATAATTAGGAATAACTACATCATACCAATCTGAATTACAATGTCCAACACCGTTCATACCATAGTACGCATGCATTATGGCATAGGATTCCCATATTTTCCATCTGGCCCAATGTCCGCCAGCATATCCTATTCCGGGCTCAACTACAATCATATCATGTTGGTGAGCATCGCAAATATCCTTAACTCCACTCCCCCAAAATGGAAGCAGAAAATCATTTGGTTGTTTTCTTTTTTCTATTTCTCGTATAGCATTTTTATAGAATGTTTGATATGCATGATCTCCAGTGCTAAATTTAAAAAAATTCTTTCTCCAATCATGACTACCATAACTTATCTCAAAATCATTATTTGTCAGTACGCTAACGTGTTCTGTACAAACAAGATCAGAATCTTCGTGTCCATAATGTATAACAGTGTGCCCTCTTTCTGTCATCATTTTTCCAAATTTAACAACTTTTTGCGTATACGCGCAAGCGTTAAATTCTTTAGATGTTACAGTATGGGGCAATCCTAATATATGAAATCTCATAATTCTTTCTCAATCTCATCAAAAAACTTTATTCTAGCTTTAATCGCAGCTATTGCCGCTTGTTCTGCTTCATGTATCAAAAATGGATCATCTTTACAAAAATAATTTACAAGATGTTCCGCCATAGGACCATGCTCATCTCCATCCACTTCTATGTGTCGCTGTAAATAATAGTGAAACTTAGGTGCATCGGTTTCCGATATATTTATTTGTTTTAATAGCTTGCTAAACATCGAAGGTATAACAGATTCTCTCCCATAACAAAATGAAGCAGCGGCACAATGTGGTCCATCATCTATAGTTTTGAATGTATTGTCTACAAAATCCATAGCCAATGAAGGAGAAAAATGGCATCTTTCATGATGACCTAGTGTAGTTACTGTGGATAAATAATCCTTTATCGGTTTCAAATCTGCACCAATTTCCATCATTGCTTGCAAGTACAAATCAAAGTGACTTAATGATCCTGCACCATCTTTGCCTATGTCGCTTTCTTCACATAAAACTATTTCATTAATCATTCTAGCAATATCAGATCTAGTTCCTCTTGTTGGCAGCCACAACTTACCCGAAGGCACAATTTCATGCTGTAGTGTTTTTAATAGGCTCATAAAATCCCACACTGCAAACACATGATGTTTCATAAAGATTCTAAGATCATCCAAAGATTGTATGGTGTTAGTTACAAGCAAAGAATGATTTTCAAGTAACAATCTGCTCTCATTAATTTTACTAAGATTTAATTTCATGATTCAAATCCAAAAATAAATTCATTGGATCTTATTGGTTGTCCATATAGTGTTCTCGGTATAACATAATCTAATTTCTTTATTATTTCTGGCATATTGGAATCAGTAAATCTTTCTTTCAACATTTCTTGAACCGTATCTTCTGATACATTTCCGTAGTAATATAATATTAATTTATCGGTCTTTTTTCTCAATAAAACGTCAACTATTTTTGGGTTTGATCTTACAATTGATTCGTATATTTCAGGATAAATTTTTGATCCATTGTGCAATATTTCAGATTTTTTTAATCCAAGTATATATATTGCATCATCTTTTTGCTCAACAGCATCACCCGTTGAATACCATTCTGCGTTTTTCTTTTTACAAAATAATTCGTTGTCTATAATTTTATATTCTATATTAGGTAAAATTTTGATATCTTTTTCATCCACATTATATGATAAAGGAGTTAACAATTCGGAAGTGCTATATACATTGAACGGTATACCACCTTTATCTTTTATTCTTTTAAAGAGTCCGGGGGGAATAATCTCTCCAGCAAACATGAAAGATTCAATAGATGATAAATCTACATCTCTCCAAGAGCGTGTTCTTTCCAAAAGCGGAACTATATGTGGGATGAGAAGACTATGGGTAGGTTTATATTTTGCTAAAGAAGAACCCACACTAAATATTGGATTTTCCGTAAAAGGTTCTCCTTGATTTGGAAATTTTCTAATATCTATAATTTTACCGCCCGTTATCATTGAGGGTATCGCAACGAGAGTTAAAAAATGTATTGAAGGATTAATTACGCCATTGAAATATAAACTATTTGAATTTCTATTACTAATATTAGATAACTCTTCCGATGCAGACCAGATCTCTTCTATATCATAAGAAATTAATCTAGGTATACCACTTTTACCATTTGTAAAAGAACAAAATAATCCTGGCGGATTTTCTGTTAATGTATTCGACATAAAATAATCATCAACAAAATTACCATCTTGCATCATTTTTGTGCAAAATGAGGAATCTCGCAATAATGTGCCGCCACCCAAACCCGCTGATATAAAATCTTTTAGGAATTCTATAGAACTACTTTTTCTAGAAATCTTAAATTCGTTAGATTTATTTTTAATTGCAAAATCTACAATATCTTTTACTGTATATTCACCTTCATTTGTTTCAATCGTCGAATTTTTTGATACTATTAAATCGACAAAATCAACAAATGTTCTCATTTTCTTTTGTAGCTGTAATATTTTTTATTCCTAATTCCAACAATTCTACTTCCTCGCCGAGCAGTAATTGTAACGCTTTTCTTTGAATCGCACCATACCAAATTTTTTCTACTCTACAGTTCTGCAAAAATACTTCGTCAGGAAACTTAATAGGACAACTAGATTTGCATATTCGTCGAACATTACAATCGGAACAATGTGTCTTTTTTCTATCAAGATCTAATTGTATTATTCTTATTCCTTTTAGATTATCTATTTTACCCGCAATATATTTTTCACTAGTATGTGGACACAGTCTAACATTTCCTTGAATGTCTATGGACAATATGTCGGCGGCATCCGCGCCACACCCGGTGGTAAACGTTACTGGTACTTTGTGTTTATACACAGATGCGTGTTTCAATACCCCGTCTGTTCCATGAAAAATATTAGACATCATTAATGGTAAATCTTTTCGTATACCTTTTAATAATAGCTGATCCATATTTTTATTATGATATTCTTCAACGATATCTTTAAATAAAGGTATTTGCGTTGGGCCTATTACATGGTCTGCGCTATTTTGACTATTTGTTTCGTCGTATATTCTACCAAGAGTAAAACTTATTCTTGCATTATTTAGACCATACTTATCTCTAATATTACAAAAGAAATCATTAATAGCAAACAGATCAAAATTTTGAGCACTAACAACAGGATTAAAACTATATTGTATTTTTGGATATAGAGCATCCAATTTTTGTATTGTGGATACTACAGATTTATTATTAAAAATTTCATCGCCTCTTAACAATTCTTGCCCAGGGCCATCGTGGGATATTCCCATCATTACAGATGATTCTAATGTAGCAAAAAAATCAACATGCTTTTGTCTTAACGGAGATCCGTTTGTGGATATGTAGAAGTGTCTTCCCTTCTTATCCAAGAATTTCATTATAGGTATAATGTCTTTCCAATAAAGAAAAGGTTCTCCGCCCCATAATTCTATTCTTTCTAAATTTTCAAGATCTAAATATTTCTCTAAAGAATTTATAAAATCCTTTAGTTGAGTATTTTCTGGTCTTTCATCTGGGTTACCTATATCTTTTTGCATACAGTATCCGCAACTATAATTACACGCTTGACCTAGCAATATTCTTAGTGCTGTAGGTTTATTTGTCTTTTTCCTAGTGCCATGTATCGGCTTTACAGATTCATACCACTCATATGGAAGTTCTGGTGGCAAAGACAAAGGATCACCCGATTCGTTATATATCGCATTTTCTTCTATTTCGTAATAGAAAATTCTATTACTTTTTTTCATTCTAAATTTACTGTAACTCATTTGTTCTGCTCACTATTGATTTGACGTCTTTGCCGTTGGGATTGTATAAACCGTGTTTTGTTTTTATCCAACCTCTATCTAATAATTTATTACAATATTTACTGAACGGTGGCATCATAGGTCCAGGAATGTAGTTGTAATCATACTCAAAATTATATTTTTGGGTTGTTGAAAAATATTCCTGGAATTTTTTATTCTTAGTTCTAGATGCCCACATTTTATACAATTTTTGTTTTCCTTTGGACAAATCAACTAAAAAGGTTTCTGGGTCAAATTTATCTTGAAGTATGCTATATGCTTCAATTTCTTTATCAGAAGAGCCTTCATTAGAATAAAAGAATCTATCAAAAAATAAACAAATAGCCTCGTCTCCATATACTTGCATATTTCCCTCACTATCAGAATCCATCCAAGTAATCTGCGAATCTACCCAATCTTGTGTTAGTAGGTTCCTCTCATTATTAAAATCATAATGAAATAAAATTTCTATATTTAATTTTCTTGCTTCGTCCGCATATCTTTTTAATATATCGGGATTACCTGTATTAATAAGTTTTAATTGTTGTATATTAGATGACTCTAAAATATTTTTAAATGCTTTATCTAATTTTTGTGGATTTACTTTTTCTATAAAATATGAACTAAGTGATATACTGGAAATGCCAGCAAAATTTAATTCTTTCGCCAATCTTTCAAATCTAAATATGGCATTGTCTGTCATGCCATATTCAAATCTATGTCCATTACGTTTAAACCAATCATATTGAACAGGATGATTCAATTTAAGATACATCATATCGTCATCTGTTCTTAAATAATCAAAAAAACTAAAAACTTCTTCCCACAATTCTTCTTGCTTGTTTGTAATAATGGGATATAGGGTTTTACTAGAACTTTTTATGCTGGCTAAATTATCTTTTATATAACAAACATGACACCCGGCATCACAAAAATATCTAGTTCCCATACTAAAATAAATATCCCTTTTAATAGACTTTATACTATCATTAACCAACCAATATGTATCATAGTCCGTAACAGTTTCAAAATTACTTTGATATATCATATATTTATCTCAAAATCTTCTTTTATTCCTACCCAATGCAACATAGTTTTTTTCTCATGCATTTTTACAGTGTGCATTATTAGCCAGTCTAAGTATGTATAGAATTCTTTGCATGCTTTTGGTGTTTTGTCAAATATAGGATATAAGTATTTAAGACCACAACTAGATAGTTTGTCGCAAGTTAAACAACTATCTAATATTTTATCAGCATCGCCTAAATTTTTCCATATTTGTTTTAATTTCCAATCCCCAACTCTCATATTTTCTAGTTTATATTCTAAAAAATCAAATTCAGGATATATGTATCCGTCGGGCGAAAGAACTAATTTGGTGTGTTCGGAAAAGTATGCTTTATCTATTGCAGAATAGCATCCGTCTATGAATACTTTAATATTTTTGATGTAAAGTATTTGTATGAACTGCATGAAAGAATCTAAAAATTGAGGCAAATTCATTTCATCTATTATAACAGTAAACTTATCTTTACCTCTCTTATGTCTTAAAGGTATTAAATTTATAAGTGTACACTTTGTTCTATAACAAGTATTGACTATTTCTTTTATACTATCAAATGAGAATGCGGAAGGATCATCTATTGGAATAACATATTGCCATTGCCATTGATTACAATTCTCATTTAAAACATCCGCCATCTCATCAACATCTATATTTTCTCGATTTTTTTCCTGATAGCTAAAATCATAACTCACTGTCACATTCAATATTTTATTATACTTTATAAAAAAGTCTTCACATTCTTTAACAAGAGAACCATTTGTGGTCATACTTATTATCCAACCATTGTCAATGGCCATTGGGTATAACCATTCCATTATTTCATATATTCTTTTTATGAATAATAGTGGTTCTCCGCCATGAAAAGAAATTTGTTTAATTACATTTGTTTGAGCAATTGCCCAATTAAAAAACTCTCGAATGTCTTCCAAATTGGATCTGGTTAAATTTTGTCCACCGATATTTTCTATATATCCCCGATCACAATAAACACAATCAAAATTGCAAGTATTTCCTAAATATATTACTAGTAATTTAACCTTGTTTAATGGATTTTTATCATTAAATCTTATCGGTTTCATAAATTAAATTATCACTAAAAATTGTAGACGATGGAATATGCAAGTCTTGCAGGACAAACATATGTAGCATACATAGATAGAATGATCTTTGATGTAATGTTTCTGCTTTAATCTTGTTAGGCAAAGGTATATTATTTTTCTCAAGAAGATAATAATACATCTCATCCAACTCCATTTCGTCGTCAGTTAATTGATTAACAACATCATATATAAAATTATCTTTACTAAAATTAATAGTTTCTTTTTCTATTAACTTTTTCCATAAAAATATTAGCTGCTTATAATTTGTAATTAAATCTATATTAAAATGTACTTTTTCTAAATTAGGATGATAATTAAAATAGTAATAAAATATTAGATATGATAATCCTTTAGAATATGATGCATTTTCGCCCTCTATACTTGCGGAATTACAAACAATTTCATATTTTTGTCTAAATTGTTTCTTAGCAACATCTTCTTGCAAATCTATGTATAATTTAACAATTTTTTGACACATATCATCTGGCTTAAATAATCTACCACTTGTGTCCATATTTCCTGCGGGGCATTGATAACAGGCATTTTTATAATCACATGTTTTACATTGCTCTTCAATCTCAAACATTTTTGCATATTGTTTCTGAAAAGTCTTATATCTGTCTATGTATATTTTGTCTTGATATATGTTACCTAAGATAGTATCAGATGTAGGTCCGCCTTTCTGATTAGTAAAGAAATAGCACCCTGAGAAATCTCCAGATGCATCTATAGCAATCATGTCAGAACCAATCATACAGTTTTCTTCTTCTTTCTGTCCAACGCCTTCAGAAAAATGAATCTGTAAATCTGTATAAGTGCTCAATACACTTAATATATCTTTGTGTAATTTTTCCCATTCTGAATTATCCCATTTAATAAATCCTTGACTAGAATCTAAAGTTAAGGGATGAACAACCATTCTTCGAATACCTCTGTCGTACAATTTGTCAACAAAATCTATAAAATACGGAGCGTTATTCCTTGCCAAAGTACATCTAATAGTTATTCGTCGTTGTTCTTTTGGTTCAGCTGGCAAGTCTTGTATTTGTTGCATTAACTTATTAAGATTGTCTTGACCTATTTCTCTATGATCTACTTCTTCTCTATCTGTATCTAAAGAGATTAACATATTAGTATAATCATAGGAAAAGTATTCATCAACTAATGCTTGTGTCAAAAGCAAACCGTTAGTTACTATACCTATTGTTGTTTTATTTTCTCCACGAGAATTGCGAGAAAGTTCATCGTTATTTCTTTTTAAGAAATCTAAAATAATATCTTTGTGGATAAAGGGTTCACCGCCAAAAAATTGAAATACTTTTTTTTGGTTGTCATTTATATTTACTAAAAATCTATATGCAGATAAAAGACTTTCATTCGTAAATCTACCGAAATCTTTGTTGTGTTGTTCATAACAATAAGAACAAGAAAGATTGCACGCATTAGTTAATAGTAAATTCATTTGTCTCAATTCGTGAAACAAATATTTTACAGAAGAAGAAGATACTATAGTTTCATTGTCTTTGGGCACTACAGAAATTAACTTATTAGTTTTTTCTTTGCCCGACGGTGTTATTATATTTTTGCTATCAAATCTAAAAGTACCGTCTTCCGAATATTGTACTGTTGCTTTATGATCTTCTAATCTTTTCTTTTGTGCTTCTGTCTTTGCTATCCATACTATATTATTTTGCATTTATGCTACCCCGCGGCCGCACTGGCACTGGCACTGGCATTCGCATACGGTGTTGTAATCGTCATAGAATATATGTTGGTGTCCTGCTAAGCCCTCAAGTATGCTTACCATTTTAAGAAAAGTATCTGCAGATATTTCATCACCTTTGACTATTGTGCCAACTGCCGGAGCATTAGTACCCCCCGCAGAGGTTATATCTTGTGTAGTTGACATATCAATCTCCTATTCGTGTTACCACAAATTCTCTATAAAACCTATTTGTTCTCATAAACTTTAATCCCATTGCTGAAAGTGTATTCCATCTAATAATTATATATCCGTTTTGAGTATTTATATTAAAATGTAATCCTTTTTCATCTTTAGTATATTCATAGCTAGAAGAACATTTAACAAGGGTAGGATTAAAGAACCCTTTCATTTTTGATTTTGCAAACCAGCCTGCAAATGGGTCAATCGTAAGTGTATTACCCTTAACCATTATATTAGTTTCATTAATTAATTTTGCATTGTTGCTTAGTGCAGGATAAAATATAGTTTTATTAAATGAGCCTAAATGGCTATCTAATGTATATGTTCTATCTGTTGGGTGGTCATCATCTTCAATAATATATGGAATTTGTAATGTATGTATATTTGGTACAATATAGTATATAGGTACATCTGTAGTTTTAAATGCAAAAAACCAGGGTATTAATGTGACATCCGAAGTATGAATTTCTTCTGTTATAAGATTGATGATGTTACCATCTACATTTCTACCATAAAAACATACATTTTTCGCAACATCTTCTTTAGTTGCATTATTGGCATAAAGACTACCATAAATTACTGTATCATCTGGCTGTCCTATATTATGTAGTTTTTCTATAACATTAGATACATCTCGAATATTAAAAATCATCTCGGTCATACCGATAACGTCTGATGAATGTTTTATGACAAATGTGGTAGGGTCTTCTTTAAGGTTAAAAAGTACAAATCTATTTTCTATTTTTTCAAATAGATTATACCGTGTCGGATAATCATCCAATCCCGCATTTAATAGGTTGCTATCTTTTTTTAGTTTTGCATCAACACTTGCAGTACTGGTGCAATCTTCCCATAGGCTTGGCATGCCGTCACCTTTTTGAAATAAATATACTTTCATAATATAACTTTTAATTAATAACTATTTGGATCCCATGCATTGTTTCCATATGCATCGGCTACATTGTGATCATGTGAACGCAAGGCATTGCACGCATCTACTGCGACCGTTATGGCTGCTGCGTCTATTGTTCCAGTATTTAAGCCACCTGTACCAAAAGCAGCAACTTGTCTATTTACTGAAGAATTTACATTCCGAACTCCAGTAGCTCTGCTGCCCATAACTGCATCTTCCCCACTACCATATCCTCCACCTCTATTCGGATAAGGCCCGCCGCCGTACCCAGCATCATCACCATATACACCACCATATGTGGCGGCTTGGATGCCATCCTCAAAAGTATGATAATGTCCTATCATATAGTTTATTATAGTAGCTAGATATTCCATATCACTTTTGTAAATTATTCTTCCTCGTACAAACATGGTTTTCATCAACGAAATGTGATTTGTCAAGGTGGCGGACTGAACCCCTGTTCCTTGTAAATCGCCGGTTGGTAATACTCCTCGACTTGCTGCACGCATTTATTATAACTCCTTTATAATTTTATGTCTATAGTTATAATACAACAACCATAACAAGAGATTCATTGTCTATATTTTTATCTTCCAGAGCAATAAATCTCATAGGCAATCTATTAAATAATTTCTGTTTGGTTGCTAC
>Ga0214919_10008402_pt1 | contig 13612 bp, 11 predicted proteins | sample LL1503_MetaG_FD_177994 | JGI IMG/M metagenome (GOLD analysis project Ga0214919, IMG submission 177994) | Freshwater microbial communities from Lake Lanier, Atlanta, Georgia, United States - LL-1503 | ecosystem: Environmental > Aquatic > Freshwater > Lake | place: USA: Georgia | collected...
AATTGACGACGCCGCCCGGCCCCATGTCCACCTTATCAGCCATCCTCTGGTGCAGCACAAGCTGACGCTCATGCGCAAAAAGGAGGCCAGCACCAACAGCTTTCGCAGCCTGCTCAATGAGCTAAGCAGCCTGATGGCCTATGAAGTGACGCGCGATATGGCGACCCAGGACGTGCAGATCGAGACGCCGCTGGAAGTGATGCAAGCGAAGATGATCGATGGCAAAAAGCTGGTATTTGTGTCGATATTGCGTGCAGGCAATGGCATTTTGGACGGCATGCTCAATGTGGTGCCCGGCGCGCGCGTGGGCCATATCGGCCTGTACCGCGACCACGAAACCCTGCAAGCGGTGGAGTACTACTTCAAGATGCCCAAAGAGATGGAATCGCGCGACGTGGTGGTGGTCGACCCGATGCTGGCCACCGGCAACTCGGCGGTGGCGGCGATTACGCGCATCAAACAATGCAAGCCCAAGTCCATCAAATTCATGTGCCTGCTCACCGCCCCGGTAGGCATCAACACCTTGCACGAAGCGCACCCCGACGTAGAAATCTACACCGCCGCCATCGACCGCGAGCTCAATGAACACGGCTACATCCTGCCGGGCTTGGGCGATGCGGGGGATAGGATTTTTGGGACGCAGTGAACGCGTGCTTTGTTGTGGCTCAGGGGGTGAATTCCAATCTGACCTTAAAGAAAAATAGCGACGAAAATAGCTACAAATAACCGTAAATATCCATAAAAAGCCTTATGGGTTTCCTGCAGCTTTAGTTGCGCGGCCATTGCCGCGCGGCGTGCAGCACGCGCAGGACGCGCAAGCGGTCTTGCACTTCGTCGTAAATCAAAAGGTAGTTGGGGTGGAGCACTAGCTCCCGTGTGCCAGGTACGCGACCAGGCCGCCCTAAGCCGGGTTGTTCAAGCAAGCGTTCGGCTTTTTCAGATATCAAGGTATCGAGCGCCAGTGCAGCGCGCGGGTTGTCTGCTTCGATGAAGGCGTAGATCGCTTCGCGGTCTTCAACGGACTCGGGCGTCCAAACCAGCTGCATCACTTTGCCGCATCGAGGCCGCTGCGGGTGGCTGCGCGACGGGCCGCAAATCGGGCCTCAACATCGGCATTAGTAATGAGCTTGCCGGCATGGGCCGAGTCGAGTCCGACTTGCACCGCTTGGGCAAACCAAGCGTTGTAAGCCGCAGGGTCTTGCTGTTGCACGAATTCGCGCATGAAATCACGCAGCAATTGGGCGCCACTGCGGTCGCGTCCTTTCGCCGCCGTGGTGAACTGTTCTTTGAGTGATTCGTCCACCCGAAAAGTAAAGGTTGCGTCGCCCATTTCCTGCTCCATGTGTTACAAAACCAATACATGGTAGCACTGCTAATGACAGCCGTTAACGCCTTCTCGCTGCCCTCACCCCCGCCAGCCCGCCAATCGTCCCCAGCACTTTGCCTAAGCGCCCGGAGTCGGCTACTTCGATGGTGAAGGTCATCCAGGCGATGCCTTTGACGCTTTGGGTTTGGACGCCGATCACGTTCATTTTTTCTTTGGCAAAGACTTCGGAGATGTCGCGCAGCAGGCCTTGGCGGTCTGCGGCTTCTACGGACACATCCACCGGATACACGCTGCCGCCGGTGGCGGCGCCGGGGGACTGGCCCCATTGCACCTCGATCACGCGGTCGCCGCTGCGTTGAACCATGTTGCGCAGATTGGAGCAATCGGCGCGGTGCACGCTGACGCCTTTGCCGCGCGTAACAAAGCCGCTGATCACATCGGGCGGCGCGGGCTTCCAGCATTTGGCCAATTGCGTCATCAGCGAGTCCACCCCTACCACCAGCACGCCGCCTTTGCCCGTAGGCGCGGCGCGTGGTTTTTTAAGGTGGACGACATCGTCCGCATCCGGTGCGGGCTCAGGCGGGCGCAGCAGGATTTCGATGTTGCGCAGCGAGAACTCGTCTTTGCCCACCACTTCAAATAAATCGTCGGCGCTATGAAAGCCCAGTTGGCTGGCCAAATCGTCCAGCTTGAGCGCGGTTTTGCCTTCGCGCTGCAAGAGTTTTTCCACGGCTTCGCGGCCTTTGGCTACCGTTTGGTCCAGGGCCAAAGCATTGAAATAAGCGCGCACTTTGGCGCGCGCCCGGTGGCTCACCAAAAAGCCCAGCTCCAGGTTGAGCCAGTCGCGCGAAGGGCCACCTTCTTTGGCCGTGGTCACCTCCACAGTTTGGCCGTTTTTCAGCGGCGTGTTCAGCGGCACCAGCACCCCATCGACGCGCGCGCCGCGGCAGCGGTGGCCCAGGTTGGTGTGCACGCTGTAGGCAAAGTCAATCGGCGTGGCGCCCGGGGCTAGTTCCACAATGGCCGCGTCCGGCGTCAAGACGTAAATGCGGTCGTCTAGCGCTGCCGCATCGCTCGCGCCGGGCGCGTTGCCGGGCTTGGCCGCAGCGCCCGACAGTTCGCGCTCCCAGGCCAGCAGTTGGCGCAGCACCGCTATCTTGGCCTCATACGAACCGCTGGCCGACACGCCGCCATAGCCCTTGGCGCCCGCTTCTTTATAGACCCAGTGCGCGGCCACGCCGTGCTCCGAATGCTGGTGCATGGCGGTGGTGCGGATTTGCACCTCGATGGCCTGGCCTTGCGCATCGCGCACCACGGTGTGCAGCGACTGGTAGCCATTGGCTTTGGGGCGGGCGATGTAGTCGTCAAACTCTTCGGTGACCGGCGTAAAGCGGCTATGCACCCAACTAAGCGCGGCATAACAATCGGGCACCGAGGGCACGATCACGCGCAGTGCGCGGATGTCATAGACCTGCGCAAAGCCCAAAGACTTGCCGCGCATTTTTTTGACAATGCTGTAAATGTGTTTAGGCCGGCCCTGCACTTGCGCTTGCAGGCCTTGGGCTTGCAATTCGTCGGCCAGGGTCTGGCGCACTTGCTCTACCGCCGCTTCGCGGGCGCTGCGTTTTTGGTCTAGCCAGCCGGCCACTTCGCGGTAGGTATCGGGCTCCAGAAAGCGAAAAGCCAGGTCTTCGATTTCCCACTTGATGTCCCATATGCCCAAGCGGTTGGCCAGCGGCGCAAACACTTGCAGCGACTCGGCGGCCAGGCCCGGCGGCACCGGTAATTTGCTGGCCGCGAAATGGCGCAGGGTTTGCAAACGCGACGCCAAGCGCAGCATGACGACGCGCAAATCGCGCGAGAAAGCCAACAGCATTTTGCGCACGCTTTCGGTTTGCGCGGCTGCCGTTTGCGCCATAGGCGCGGCCTGGCCGGCGCGGCTGGCGGCGTTTTGGGCGATGCGGGCCATGCGTTGCAAACGTACCAGCTTGGTAGTCTCTTGTGCCAGGTCAGCAAAGTTTTCGCCAAAGGCTTTGCTGATGACTTCGTGCGGTTTGTTCAGGTGTTCGCTGGCATAGATCAAATAGCTGGCCGCTTGCATGGCCTCCGACCCGCCGATGCCGCGCAATATCGCCGCCACCGCGTCCGCGTGGTCGAGCATGTTCTCGGCCGTGTCCAGGTGCGCGCTGGCCAGCAGTGGCTCAGCAAATGCGCGGGCACGCGAGAGCGCGTCGGCCTGCAAAGGCATGGAGTCGATCGCGGCGTTCATGGGAAAAATTGGGCGCGACCCTTTAAGCAGCCAACACAAAGTTGGCGACGGCGTCCACCTGGTCGGGCGCGATCAAGGTAGGCGCATGGCCGACGCCTGCAAACTCCACCAACTGCGCCTTGGGGCCGCGCTGTGTCATTTGCTGCGCGGTGGCGATGGACAATAAATCAGACTGCGCGCCGCGCAGCAACAAGGTCTGCGCGCTAATGGCCTCATAGGCCTGCCACAAGAGTGCTTCGCCTTCTTTGGCTTGTTGCTCGGTGGTACTGGCAAAGGGCAGCGCAATAGCCGGGTCGTAATGCAGCGCAAAGGCCGTGCCGCCTTGCGGGCTGGGCACGGGCTTGAGCATGGGTTGCGACAGCGCCAGCCATTGCGCGGGCGTGTGCGGGCCAAAGCTGCTGCTGATCGCCCACATCGCGTCAGCCGCTTGCTGCACGGTCGCGAACTGCCCGCTTTTGCCCAGGTATTGGCCTATGCGCTGCAAGGCCCGCCATTCGATCACCGGGCCGACATCGTTGAGCACCAAGCGGCGCACCGAGGCCCCGACCGAAGGCGCATACGCGCACAGCAACATACCTATCAAGCCGCCCATGCTGGTGCCCACCCAGTCCAGCGTGGCGGGTTTGAGTTGGGCTAGCAGTTGCAACATATCGGCCACATAGGTAGGCAATTGGTAGCCTTGCGGATCGGCCAAAAAGTCGCTTTTGCCACGGCCCACCACGTCGGGGCAGACCACGCGCAGCGGCGTTTTGGAGCGCGCGACCAAGGCCTGGGCCAGCACATCAAAATCCCGCCCCTGGCGCGAGAGGCCGTGCACACACACCACCGTGTGGCTGGCCTGCGGGTCGCCCCATTGCCAATAGGCCATGCGGTGGGGCGCGGGGGCGGTGCAGTCGATATAAAGCAGTTCTGGTTGCATAAGTCACATAGCGCAAGGCTTGGTAGGTGGCCGTAAGGGGCGCGTAGCGCAGGCCCTCGATAATGGGTGCATCCTAATAGAACCCAGCGATTGAATTGGAGAAATGCATATGCTTAAAGGCAAAACCGCCCTGGTTACCGGATCGACCAGCGGCATCGGCCTAGGCCTGGCCAAAGCCCTGGCCGCCCAGGGCGCCAACATCGTCATGAATGGCTTTGGCGAGGTGGACGCCGCCGTGGCCCAGCTGAAGGCACTGGGCGTGCAAGTGAACTACCACGGCGCGGACATGTCCAAACCAGCAGAGATCGAGGCCATGGTGCGCCACGCCGAGGCCAGCTTCGGCGGCGTGGATATTTTGGTCAACAACGCGGGCATTCAGCATGTGGCACGCGTAGAAAACTTTCCGCCCGAGCGCTGGGACGCGGTCATCGCCATCAACCTGAGCAGCGCGTTTCATGCCAGCCGTTTTGCCCTGCCGGGCATGCAATCGCGCAACTGGGGCCGTATTTTGAATATCGCCTCGGTCCACGGCCTGGTGGCCTCGGCGGAAAAGTCTGCCTATGTAGCCGCCAAGCACGGCCTGGTGGGCCTGACCAAAGTGACTGCGCTCGAAAACGCCACCAGCGGCGTCACCTGCAACGCGATTTGCCCCGGCTGGGTGCTCACGCCTTTGGTGCAAAAACAAGTCGATGCCAAAGCCGCCGCGCTGGGCATTAACAACGAGGAAGCCAAGCGCCAGTTGCTGGCCGAAAAAGAGCCTTCGCTGCAATTCACCACGCCCGAAGAGCTGGGCGCCCTGGCGGTGTTTTTATGCTCCCAAGCTGCGGACAATGTGCGCGGCGTGGCTTGGAACATGGATGGTGGCTGGGCGGCGCAATAGGCTCATCCCTCCCCCGTCTATTGAAGGTTTACCCTGGCCAAGGGTATCTGCGAGGTCAGCCAGAAGGTGTCGTTGTTGATGGTGACTTCTATGGGGTACAGAGCAGCGGGCAGTTGCAACTGGGCTTGCTGGATGGGTCCAGGCGTCTGCAAGCGCGCCAGCACCCGCACCGGGTCCAGATGTGGACGCGTCTGCTCCGCCATCTGGAGGATTAGCTCCTGCGCCTTGAGGCTTTGCGCCATCGCATCGGGGTCCGGCCATTGCCAAGATTGCAAGCGCATGGGACGACCACCCGGCAACGTCAATACCCCGCTCGACGCTAGCTTGGCTTTGGCTTTTTGCAGGGCCGCAGCCCAAGCAGCAGGTGGCATGTGCGCGTAGCTTTGCAAAAAAGCGGGGAAAGGCATGCTGGGAGACAGCAACTGGTGCAGCACTTGCGGCACATTCAGACTGAATTGAAATGCCAGATTGTTTACGTCCTCAGGGACGATGGCCAATGTGTTGGGATGCGCCACACTTTGCGCCGAAACCAAAGCGCCGAAGGCTGCCAGACCTGGGCCGACACTGGCAGCCAACATCAGACGCCGCCGGGTATGCCCACCCGACCTATCAGGGCGCAACCGTCCCACCTAGGTATTTGTTGGTATTGAAACTAGCGTTTTGCCTAAAAAACGGAATGGATGCGGTCTTGCCAATGTAAGCGCCTTTCATGAGTATATGGAGCGTGGATTTATAGGTTGTATCCGCGCTGGCTTGCGGTTGGTAATCAGGCACGGTGTGCGCGTGGTAGTGGTAGCCGATGCCGTCATGGTCATGGGCTCCGAAGCTATCCAGTGCGGTGCCTTTGCCCAACATGGCAGTGTCCGTGTTGCGGTAAATGCCGAACAGGGCGATGCCGTCATAGCCGAATCCGATCAGCGGGGGATGTGTCAGGTTGAGGTAATCACTATCGTTATACAAAGCCAATGCGTAGCCCGATTGGTAACCGTCTGCATGGCAATGGGGCCCGCCGCCGCCGCGTCCAACATGGCAGCCGCTCGCCGACAACTCACCCAGAAGGTGCGATGGCATCAGCATATTGTTGAACATCGGAAACATGACCGAACCGTCGATCAGCAATCCGTTATCCGCCGTATCTGCATAGCTGTATACGTCTTTGGAAACGCTGCGCCCGTTCACCGTGCCGTTCACGTCACTCCAGAGGCTGCGCGTCAAGGTGTTGTCCGTGAGCACACTGACTTGACCATAATTTTTCATAGGTATGGCGCTGATGTAAGCCTCCAGGTTGGAAAAACGCGTCACCGCTTGGGTGTCGTAACTGCTCGTGAGTCCATCGCCTGGCGGTCTGGGAATATCCTTCAATCCATTGGGTGAGGACTGGTTGCCGTAACTGACCACGACCATGAAAGGATGGTATTTGCCCAAGGTATCTTTTTCGTTGGTGAAATACACATAGGGCACCATGTTTTGCCCTGGTGTGCCGTCCGCAATACCATCGCTGACCAGCTTCGTGCGCAGCGCTCCATCTCTAAAAGCAGCATACAAGGCCGTCGAATAGCGCAACGTTTCACCGCTAGCCTCCACTGCGGTTTTGATGCTCGATAACATGGCAGCGGCATTGGCCTTCGTCGTGCTATCGGTACCCGGAGCACTGACTTGGTTTTGATAGGTCGAATTCAGGCTGCTGGTGATAGTGCTTAGCAAGCTTGCCGCTCGGTCGTTGATCTTGAATGGTGCAGCCGGATTATTGACAAATCCCACGGCTTTAGGGTTCATAAAGCTTGGAATACCCAGGTCCAGCGGAGAATTGAAGAAATATAGGGGCGTTGCATTGGCGGCATCGGCGACCAAGGTGAATTGGGTGCCGCTGAGCTTGACGTAATACGTACTGGCCGCAAATGCGCTGTCCAGGGTATAGCTAGCTGTACCGGTGCTATTGGCCAATGACAGGTTGTAGAAGTACCGGTTTTTTGCTTGCAATTTTTTGGTGGCGCTGTCATAGCTAAAAGTAACATAGCCGTACTTTGTTGCCACGTTGCCGAAGTTGTTGCGAAACTTCAACTGATAAGAATCGTCTATGCGTGCGTCTATGGAATTGTTAGGGTGCAGATGGGAGTCCAGACGGTAAAACCCATCGCTTTGCACTACCAGTTGCACTAGCTTCGACAAATAGTTTTGGTAACTTGCATTGCTTGCGCTGACCTTTTCTGCGCTTAGGCCGTAGCCTGTGGCGGCACTATAAGGGTCCACGATAGCCAAGAAATTCGCGTCGCTCCCGCCCGTCGAGGTATCCGATATCAAGTAGCGCCCCCTGTTGCTCAAGCTACCAGCAAGCGTAAGCGCTCCTGGCGAGTAACTCGCTTGTACGGCATTTACAAAAGGCGCGGGCGTGGAATAGGTCACATTGCTGGCCGGCGCCGCGGGCGTTACGGTCGCAAGCGCCGACTCGGCGCTGTTACCTGCGCTGTTGGTAGCAATCACACTACAGCTGTAGCTCAGGCCATTGTTTAAACCGGAAACCGTTAAGGGGCTGGCGCTTCCCGAGACGCTTATCGCCGCCGATGTACCTCTGACGCAGGACGCGGTGTAACTGCTGATGGCGCCGCCACCGTTGGAGGATGGCGCAATAAAGCTCACTGTAGCCGCGCTATTGCCTGCGCTAGCGCTCACCGCACTAGGCGCTCCCGGAACAGTTACTGTCACCACTGTTACGTCGCTGCTACTCGAAGCACCCCCGCAGGCGTTGATCAAGAGTGCCGCAAGCAGCATGGTGCCGCTATAAAAATAACGCTGCATCGTTTGTCCCACGTTCATCATCCAGAAAAAATCGCTTTAACCGCAACACGGAAACCCTGCATATGCTAGGTGGGGCATAAAAAAGAATGGGCATTCTGAGGCACGCGCCGGTGCGCATAACACCCCTGAGACACGGCGCTTACACCCCTTGCAATAGCACTACGGCCCGCGCCTCGATCGCCATACCCTCGCCCACTGGGCCCATTTTTTCGGCAGTCTTGGCTTTCACGTTCACGCCGTCTGGCGCAATACCCAAAATATCTGCAATCCGCGCACGCATTGCGCTGATGTGCGGCGCGAGTTTAGGCGCTTGGGCGATGATGGTGCTGTCCACATTGCTGATGCTGTAGCCCTGCGCACGGACACGGCGCACCGCCTCGGCCAGCAGCACGGCAGAGTCCGCGCCCTTAAAGGCCGCGTCGGTATCCGGGAAATGCGTGCCGATGTCGCCCATGCCCGCCGCGCCGAAAAGCGCATCGGTTATCGCGTGCAGCAAAGCGTCTGCATCCGAATGGCCGAGCAGACCTTTGCTGTAGGGCACGTGGACGCCACCCAGCATCAGCGGTCGGCCCTCTACCAACGCATGGATGTCCCAGCCTTCGCCGATTCGAATACTCATACGCCGTCCTCGCTCTGTGGGTTCATGGTGCGGTGCAGGTCATGCACTTAGGCCACGCTATCGGGTGTGATGACTTGTAGCTTGCCAAAGTAGTGCCGGAAAAATCCGCTGTCATTGCTGAGCAAGGCATCAGTTTGCATCAGCGCATGGGCGCCAATTAAAAAGTCCGGCGCAACCCTATCGCGCGGGCCATTGTTTTTGGCGTAATCGCGCATGATGCGCGCCGCCTCCAGCGCCGCTGGCGCACCAATGGGGTCGTTGTCGATCTGGCAATCGGCCAGAAAGTCTTGCAAATCCTGCCCCTGCTTGAAATAGCGACCGAGTTCGGCCACCACCACCGCGCAGACGCACAAGCTGCCGCGCATCAAGGCCGCCTCCAGGTCCGCTTGCGCCTTGGCAGCACCGGGCGCGCCTTTCACAATGTCGAATAGGACGCTCGAGTCCACTGCGGTTTTCACGCTGTAGCGTCCTTGTCAGTCCAGGGCACCGGGCGCCCTCGCAGTTCGGACAAAGCCTGTTCGCTGCTCAATCCATCGTCCTGTGCCGCGCCAATCCAGCGGCTCAGGTCTAAAGACACTTTTTTCTCTATCCACAAGCGCCCGCCTTCCATGCGCAAATGCAGCTTGGCGCCGGGCTTGAGCCCCATGGCGTCGCGCGCCTCTTTGGGGATCACGATTTGCCCGCGTTCCGCAACCGTCACATCCATACTGACCATGCCCTCACTCCTTAACATACCTTTTAAGTATGCTTTATAAAGTATGAAATTACAAGTAGTACAGGGCGGTCTGACTCAGCCCTGGGGCTGGGCCTGCGACCGCATTAGCAAAATCGCCTGCGCCAGCGCAAAGTCTTGCGGGTAGGTGACCTTGAAGTTATGCGCGCTGCCCGCCACCAACAGGGGGCGCTGGCCGGCCATTTCCATGGCGCTGGCTTCGTCGGTGACACCCGTAAAGCCGCTGGCGGCGGTGGCGGCCAGGGCGGCGTGCAGATCGCCTAAGCGGAACATTTGGGGGGTTTGGGCCAGCCATTTGTCCTCGCGCGGCACGGTGGCTTGCACGCGCCGGCCGCTTTCGCTTTTCAAGGTATCGGGCAGGGGCAAGGCCAGCAGGCCGCCGCAGGTATCGGGCAGGCAGGCGTCTATCAGGCTGTCCACCAGCGCCGGGGTGATGAGGCAACGCGCCGCGTCATGCACCAGCACCCAGTCGGTGGGGCGCACGCCGCGTACCTGCAAAGCCTTTAAGCCCTGAAAAACACTTTGCGCCCGGGTGCTACCGCCGCAGGACACGCGTTCAAAGCGGGTGGGCCAAGCCTGGCCTTGGGGCCAGGCAAAGTCATCGCCAGGCGACAAAACCACCAAGCCGCCAACCACGCGCCGCACTGCGGCCAGCGCGGCCAGGGTGTGCATCACCATGGGCTGACCGGCTACCGGCTGGTATTGCTTGGGCTGCGCCGTACCGGCCCGGCTGCCTGCCCCGGCGCAAGGCACCAACACAAAGCAACGGGGCGGGGCCGCAGGGTCTTGGGGGGCGAAATCGCACAAGTGGTCGGCGGCATGGGCGAGGTGAGCGGTCATGGTATGCGGGCCATTCTAAAATCAGGCTTGTTCGATCTTTTCACCCCCGTACACCCCCCACCTGGGCGTACGGGGGTTTTCGTATTTTTGCCACCCCATGCACCTGCCCTCGCTTGCCAACGTAAAACGATTTACCCTGCCGCGCCCGCCCGGTTCTGCCGACGCGCTGTTGCTGGCCCAATTGGCCGAACGCGAGAAAGCTGCCGGGCGCATCACCGCCATCGTCACCTCAGACGCCACCGACGCGCAGCGCTTGCTGGAAGAGATCAGCTTTTTCGCGCCCGGTCTGCGCTGCGCCCTGTTTCCGGACTGGGAGACCCTGCCCTACGACAGCTTTTCTCCGCACCAGGACTTAATCAGCGAGCGTCTGGCCACGCTCTGGCGCATCAGCCAGCGCGACAAGGCCCAGGGCGCAGACGTGGTGCTGGTACCGGCCACTACCGCGCTGTACCGGCTGGCACCGCCACGCTTTTTGGCGGCCTATACCTTTGAGTTCAAGGCCAAACAAAAGCTGGATGAAGCCAAGCTCAAAGCGCAACTGACGCTGGCCGGTTACAGCCATGTCACACAAGTGGTGAGCCCCGGCGAATACGCGGTGCGGGGCGGCTTGATCGATTTGTTTCCCATGGGTTCGCAAGTACCTTTTCGGGTGGATTTATTTGACAACGAAATCGACAGCATCCGCACCTTTGACCCCGACAGCCAGCGCAGCCTCTACCCCGTGCCCGAAGTACGTTTGTTGCCGGGGCGCGAGTTTCCGATGGACGAACCGGCGCGCGCCAAGTTTCGCAGCCGCTGGCGCGAACTGCTAGAAGGCGACCCGACCAAAAGCCGCATCTACAAAGACATGGGCGCAGGCGTTGCGACAGCGGGCATCGAGTACTACCTGCCCTTGTTTTTTGAGGACACCGCCACGGTGTTTGACTACCTGGGCGAAGCGGCCACGGTGGTGTTGCATGGTGACCTGGAAGCGTCGTTTGCACGCTTTTGGCAAGACACCAAAGACCGCTATCGTATTGTGCAAACCGACCCGGAGCGTCCGGCGCTGCCGCCCGAGGCCTTGTTTTTGTCCAGCGAACAGTTTTATGCGCAGTCCAATCGCTATGCGCAACTGGCGCTGCGCCCTGCCGCTGCTAATGCTGATGCGCAAGACGCCACCGCGTTTGCCGAGCTTGCACCCATGCCCATGGTGGCAGCGCAGCGTGGTGCGGAGGACCCGCTGCTGGCGCTCAAAGCGCATATAGCGCAAGCCACAGGCCAAGGCCAGCGCGTGCTGGTGCTGGCCGAAAGTACGGGCCGACAAAGCAGCTTGCTAGACTTTTTGCACGCCAGCCATTTAAGCCCGCCGGCGTTTGACACGCTAGAAGAATTCATCGCCAGCGACGAGCCTTTGGGCATTGCCACGTCGCAACTGAACATCGGTTTTCGCTGGCTCGAGCGCGGTGTGGATTTGGTCACCGAGACCGAGCTTTTTGCCACCGGCCCGAGTACGCGCCGCCGCAAAAAGCAAGAGCAAGTCAGCGATGTGGAAGCGCTGATCAAAGACCTGAGCGAACTCAAAGTGGGCGACCCGGTGGTGCATGCTTCGCATGGCATCGGGCGTTACCTCGGCTTGGTGAATATGGACTTGGGCCAAGTGGATGCGCAAGGCGAACCGGCCAAGCAAGAGTTTTTGCAACTGGAATACGCCGACAAAGCCACGCTGTATGTGCCGGTAAGCCAATTGCAACTGATCAGCCGCTACACCGGCGTCAGTGCCGAAGAGGCGCCGCTGCACCGCCTGGGCAGCGGCCAGTGGGAAAAAGCCAAACGCAAAGCCGCCGAACAAGTGCGCGATGCGGCGGCAGAACTGCTCAACATCTACGCCCGCCGCGCGCTGCGCGAAGGCCATGCCTTTAGGTACTCGGCGCAGGATTACGAAACCTTTGCCAATGACTTTGGCTTTGAAGAAACCGCTGACCAGCGCGCCGCCATCCACGCGGTGATTCAAGACATGATCAGCCCGCGGCCCATGGACCGCTTGGTGTGTGGCGATGTGGGTTTTGGCAAAACCGAGGTGGCACTGCGCGCCGCCTTTGTGGCGATAACCGGGGGCAAGCAAGTGGCCGTTTTGGCGCCTACTACGTTGCTGGCCGAGCAGCATTACCAAACCCTGGTGGACCGGTTTAGCAAATGGCCAGTGAAGGTGGCTGAGATCAGCCGCTTTCGCTCGGGCAAAGAAGTCAATGCCTCGCTCAAAGGTGTGGCCGATGGCACGATTGATATTGTGGTGGGTACGCACAAATTGCTCAGCGCCGACACACACTTCAAAGACCTGGGGCTGCTCATCATCGACGAGGAACACCGCTTTGGTGTGCGCCACAAAGAGGCCATGAAAGCCATGCGCGCCGAGGTGGACGTGCTGACGCTCACGGCCACGCCCATCCCCCGCACTATGGGCATGGCGCTGGAGGGCTTGCGCGATTTGTCGGTCATCGCCACCGCGCCGCAGCGCCGCTTGGCGATCAAGACCTTTGTGCGCAGTGAAGGCAACGGCGTTATCCGCGAAGCGGTGCTACGCGAGCTCAAACGTGGCGGGCAAATTTACTTTTTGCACAACGAAGTAGAAACCATAGAAAACCGCCGCGCAAAGTTGGAGGAACTGCTGCCCGAGGCGCGCATCGCGGTGGCACACGGCCAGATGCCCGAGCGCCAACTCGAGGCCGTGATGCGCGACTTTGTGGCGCAGCGCTACAACCTGCTGCTGTGCTCCACCATCATCGAAACCGGAATTGATGTGCCTACGGCCAACACCATCGTCATTAGCCGGGCGGATAAATTTGGCCTTGCACAGCTGCACCAGTTACGCGGGCGCGTGGGCCGCAGCCACCACCAGGCTTATGCCTACTTGATGGTGCCCGACCTGGAGGGTCTGACCAAGCAAGCCAGCCAGCGTCTGGATGCGATCCAGCAAATGGAAGAACTGGGCAGCGGCTTTTACCTGGCCATGCACGACTTGGAGATTCGCGGCGCAGGCGAAGTGCTGGGCGAAAACCAGAGCGGCAATATGCTGGAAGTGGGCTTTCAGCTCTACAACGAAATGCTGGCCGAAGCAGTGCGCTGCCTCAAAGCCGGTATCGAACCGGATTTGCTCAGCCCGCTGAACGCCACCACCGAAATCAATCTGCATTCGCCCGCGCTCTTGCCTGACGACTACTGCGGCGACGTGCATTTGCGCTTGAGCTTTTAC